>Ga0302269_1000042_pt1 | contig 64986 bp, 45 predicted proteins | sample III_Bog_E2_2_FD_194560 | JGI IMG/M metagenome (GOLD analysis project Ga0302269, IMG submission 194560) | Peat permafrost microbial communities from Stordalen Mire near Abisko, Sweden - III_Bog_E2_2 | ecosystem: Environmental > Terrestrial > Soil > Wetlands > Peat | place: Sweden: Abisko...
TTAAGCAAGGACAGGGAGGACAGAGTTCCGACTCTGTTAATGTTTATCAGGAATCTCGCACTAATGACAGAATCGGAATTCTGTCCTCCCGAACATCAAAAGCAGAATGTTTGCTTAATCAATGAATATTCTACCTTTCTTTTTCAATCAACTCTTTAAAGCAAGAACCGGGAGGACAGAGTTCCGACTCTGTCTTGGATAATTGGGGAATCACTCACTTCTGACAGAATCGGAATTCTGTCCTCCCGAACATCAGTTGCAGACTGTTTGCTCATTTAATGAATGACCATACTATTCCCTTTCATTCAACTTTTAAGCGCAAGAACCTGGAGGACAGTGTTCCGACTCTGTCAGTGAATAATTGGGAATCACTCACTGTTGACAGAATCGGAATTCTGTCCTCCCGAACATCAAAAAGCAAACTGTTTGCTCATTTAATGAATGACCATACTATTCCCTTTCATTCAACTTTTAAGCGCAAGAACCTGGAGGACAGTGTTCCGACTCTGTCAGTGAATAATTGGGAATCACACACTTTTGACAGAATCGGAATTCTGTCCTCCCGAATATCTGCATCATACTGTTTGCTCATTTAATGAATGACCATACTATTCCCTTTCATTCAACTATTTAGCGCAAGGACCGGGGGGACAGAGTTCCGACTCTGTCATGGGAATAATTGGGAATCACACACTTTTGACAGAATCGGAATTCTGTCCTCCCGAATATCAAAACAGACTGTTTGTTTGATCAATGAATGTCTCTACCTCTTCTTTTCAACCGACTCTTTAAGCAAGGACAGGGGGAACAGAGTTCCGACTCTGCCAGGGATAACCGGGAATCACTCACTTTTGACAGAATCGGAATTCTGTCCTCCCGAACATCAAAAGCAGTCTGTTTGCTTATTTAATATTCTATGTTTTCTTTTCAATCAACCAATTTATACCCACTCAACCAACCATCCAACCAACCAACGGAACGAAGTGACGTCCCGTTTACGGGATTAACAAATTAACCTGCCTACCATATTTAAGCACATTTAACACTATAAATAAGTAGTATTATATATGTTCTATTATAGCATATTTTACATTTTATAACACTATGTACTACATTTATGAGTTAATCATTGTTATTTTCATAATACATTGTATAATATCCTGAACTATTTTTATGTTTGTATGTTTTTTAATTTACTATTTAAACCTCAGAAAATCTTGATTATTTTGTGAATATTTAATTACAGATCCTAACATAAGTCAACTGAATCAGACACAATATGCATTATTACAGTGACATTCGCACAATGAAAACTTAATTTATAGATTTGACACTACACAGAGTGGTTAATTATTCATAATTATATGTTATTTTGTTTAATTTCATAATATTTGGTTATATTTGTATGTTTTTCTGTTTTTCTGTTTCGGCTACTACCCTTTAATATATTATTAAATGGAAAAGTTTTCCCCTTTTATTCAGACTTTACCCTGTGATTCTTTTTCTGTAGTTAAAAGTTCTGCTACAGCGGTTTTCATTCCAAATCATTCCATTCCTGTTACTCCTGACAGAATCTTTCTACTTGCCGGAGCCTTTCATTCCTTTAAATTGTTGAAGTGCTTCATCGTTTGCGTTATATTGTTGGTGGGGAGTGCGGGGAGAGTGTGTGGGGCAACTTATTATACATATCAAACAGGAAATTGGAACAATCCAAATACATGGACTACGGATCCCGGTGGAACAACGCTGGATGGCCCGGCAGTTCCCGCCAATGGCGATATTATTCAAATCTTATCCGGACGTACGGTAACACTTACAGCGAATGTGACTCAGACCGGTCTTAGTATTAGCATCAACGGAGGTGGTATAATTGATATGTCAACATTCACTTTCGCGACATTGGCATCCTTAAGTGGACAAGGAGTTCTAAAATTATCTTCAGCTTCTTTTCCTGCTGTAACGGCTAACACCTTTGTAACTACAGGCGGTGGGACGGTGGAATATAATACAGGCATAAGTCTTACAGCAGCAACACAGACTACTTATAATAATCTTACAATAAATACAAGTGGAACGGTAATTCAAGCCGGCAACCTATCATTAAATGGTAATTTACTTGTTAAACAAGGTACATTTCAAATTAACGATAACACTCCAAACATAAGGCAACTTACAGTGAATGGTAATGTTACAGTAAACAGCGGTGCATCCGTAACCGTGGGAACAGGAGTTACCAATACAACAACAGATCCAACCGCAGTAGCAGTAGGAGGAACACCGCCATTTATCAATTACTACGATACCCAATCGCACAGGGTTGTTATTTCCGGCGATTTTACCAACAATGGTACCGTTCGGTTTACCAACCTGACATATCCTGTTTATAATACTTTCCCATCAACAACAGTTGGCACAACAACCGGTATGGCAACTGTTTATTTCAGGGGTTCATCTAATAATGTCTTAACTTGTAATGGTATAACCGATTTTTATAACCTTGTTGTAGATAAAGGGAGTGACATAACGTTTGTTTTAACTTTGACTTCAACACAATACAATTATTTTCGTTTATTTGGAGCAAATACAGCTCCCGCTGATATCTCGGGAACAACGAATGCTAATCCGAATATTAAAAAGGCATTATGGTTACGTAACGGCACCCTGGATTTGAAAGGTCTTGTTGTAATTCCGTCTCTTACAGAAGGTGCTACAAGTGCCTGGCCAACCAGTGATTTTATAATTCCTTCAAATGCAGCTTTAGTCGTAGATGGGACAGAAGTGATTGTGTTAGCTACTGCCGATGATTATGGTGAGGTAAATACCGCTTATGGAGTTTCGGGAGGAACAGGCTTGGTAAATGGGACTACTATAGGCGGAAATAGCGGTATTGCTGTTTTAGGATTATTGCAAATCAATAATGGATATCTATCAACTCGTGAATCGAACGGATTAACCTATTGGAGTTATGGTTCCGGTCAATTAATCATGAATAATGGTACGCTGGATACGAAACAAATAGATGATGCATCGGGTTCAAATACCGGACAGTTTTCCTATTTTCAAGTTGGTGGTACGGTCAATCTTCGTGGCCGTTTTCAACATCACCTGGCATATGCTTCAATTTCCGATTTAGTAAATACAAATCTCAATACAGCAAGGGTTGCGAATGGAATTAATGCAATAGATGGCACGTTTCATCTAAACTCAAATGTAGGTAGTGGTTTTGCTATGGGTGCCGGCACACTGAATATATATGATGTTTGTGGCACAACAGCAACATCGTATGCATTTTATTCGAATTGTCCCATTGCGAATATAGATGTGACCGGGGGAACATTACAAATTATTCCTACGACCGGATCAAATTTTGCAGATGCAAATTATTTGATAAATTCAACAACCTCATTCGGAAATCTTATCGTTAACAATGCAAGTGGAACTTCGTTAGTACAACTCAATACGAATCCGTTGAACGTTTTACAAAATATCAACATACAGTCAGGAATCCTTGATGCTCAAAATCTTAATATTACCGTAGGAGCTAATTTTAATGTTGGCGCTGGCGGTGTGTATAATTCAGGAACCAATACAACAACATTCAACGGAAATAATAACCAGATATTTACAATTGACGGATCGATTAACAACGGTTCGGCGGGGCTTAAAAATCTGGTAGTCAAAAATACCGGATATACCGTAAGTCTTGCCGGTGCACAAGCATCACTGACTGTACAGGGGAATTTCGATTTAACCTCGGGTACGTTTGCCGATGGTGGAAAAAATGTTTTCATTGCAGGAAATGTTACCAATTCAGGCACACACACCGGTTCAGGTAAAATACAACTTAACGGAACTGCAACCCAAACAATTGGAGGCAGTGGCACCGGCGTTTTCCAAAATATTGAACTTAATAATACCAATGCCGCAGCATCCCCGGTTTCATTAACAGCAAATGCAACGATTAATGGGAACCTGACTTTTTCACAAGATAAATTATTCAATATAGGGATCTATGGATTAGTTTTAAATTCGGGTGCTTCTATAGTGGGTGGAAGCAATGTACGGTATATACAAACGGCCGGTAATTCGGGTGATGGAGGATTGACGAAAGTTTATGCAACAACTACGGCTTTTGTATTTCCGGTAGGTTCGGTTTCAGCAAGTCATACAGCAACACCTGTTTATGCGCCTGCAACAATAGGTTTCACGAGTGCACCAACAACCTACGGTTCGATTACGGTAGTTCCTGTTGGTTACGAACTTCCTGCTACTACCGTAAACGGACAAAGTTTAACGTATTTTTGGCATGTTTCGTCATCTGGATTTTCAGGTATAGCACCAAATTCGGTGACACATACTTTTGTTTACGATCAAAGTGATGTGGCTGGTACCGAGGCAAATTATATACCTTCACTTTACAACAGGACTTTGCATTCCTGGAACAATGGCACAGCTGGAAATATAAATACCGTAACAAATACAATATCAGACTGGACAGGCAGTACTAACATTTTAGATGCAGACTATACAGCAGGCGACAATACAACGGGAGGTGGTGCTTTTGGAACTCCTAAAGTATATTATAGTCTTGCAACCGGGCTTTGGAGTGATAATGCTACCTGGACTTTTAGCCCCACTCATACAGGAGCTCAGGCTGGAAGCGTTCCGGGGATGAACGATATTGCTATTATTGGCAATAATCATACAGTATCATTAACCAATGGCACCTATGGTTTGAACACTTCAAGTGTGAAATGTGCTTCACTTCGGATAGATGCCGGAGCTACATTAGATATAGAAAATAATCCGGGCAGCGTCTTTAATAGAGTTGAAAATAGTCCTTTGGGGAATGGTTTGTTCAGGTTAACCGCAACTACAGCGCCTAGTGTAAGTAGTCCTCAAGTATTTTCATTTCCGTCAAACAGCGATTTTACTGATTTTAATAACAATCATGGAACAACAGAATTTTATGATAGCGATGGGACGCAGGGTGCACTTTATATTTTACCAGCAAATGTAACAACATACGGAAACCTGATGGTTACGGCAAAAGGTGGAGATAACCTTGTTTTACCTAATAATGTTTTGACAACTATTAAAGGTGACCTGACTTGTGGGGGAGATAATTCTTCTGCGTGGATTGCTGTGAGCTGGAACACCAATATTTGGCCATATTATTCGGGAATTTATGATCCTACTGTTGAAAAAACAGTACATATCACAGGTAATCTTAATGTTAATACGGGCACCTTAATATATATGCCTGAAATAGTTCCTCAACATCTTGTTATTGACGGAAATGTTACTGTTGGTGCAAACGGTTATATTGATGTTGAACCGGCTACCACTGGTACTCCTGCAGGTGCACCACAGGCCAATACTATGGCAATAGGTGGTAATTTGACAAATAATTCAAATGGAGGCTCTTTTGTAAGATTACTTAATAGTGGATATTATTGCAACTTAATATTTCAAGGAAATACGGATGCTACAATCTCAGGAACAAGTCCGACTACTATATTTAATAATGTGACTGTAAACAAGGGCAACTCACAAGCAACAACGCTTACTCTGAATATTGGAGGTACCTTAAGTACTCCTACAGACAATTGGTTGACTCTGCAAAACGGTACCTTCCAATACAACCGTACTGATCCTGGTGCTGACTTTACCATTTCCACAGTAACTCCATTTACCATACCTGCTACTGCCGGTTTAACTGTGAATATGCCGGGTAATGCCAATAATGTCAATGTATTAATAGCAAATAGTGCAGTAAGTACAAACGATTTGTATTTATACGGTAAACTTAACGTTGGCAATGGCAATGTTTATGTTGGTCCAACAAATGGGACTACAGCGAATAATAATGATATAGAATATTCAAGTGGAGGTGCTTCGGCAATAAAAGTAGATGGAGGTAACCTGGTTGTAAACGGTGCCATAAGAAGAAATCCTACGAATGATGCAGGTGTTTTAAGTTATATTCAAACCGGTGGAGCCGTAACGATAAACGGACAAGCTGCGCTAACTTCCAATGCGAAACTTGAAGTGCTCAATACGGGTAGTGTGTTCAATATGTCGGGTGGTACCATTACTATCGTACGTGGAGGTGGTGACGTTACTTTTGGCGATCTTTACCTGAGACCGGCTGCAAGTTCGGTAACGGGAGGAACCATTAATTTTACCCAGTCACCTGCTATCGGTCCCGTTGTAGATTTGGATCAATCATATTTACTGGATGCCAATGTACCGCTTTATAACCTGACCATTTCAGGAAAAACTGCTGCAACTGCCCGCAATGCCCAGGTAAATCTTATGGAAAGTCCGCTGGTTCTTAATGGAAACTTAACATTGAGCAACGCTAACAGTATCTTAAATGCCGTAAATAGTACCAACAATATTAACCTGACCATAAACGGAAATCTAATAAATAATGGTACTTATATTTATGGCATAAACAACACGACTTTTAATGGAGGTGTACAAACAATTAGTGGGACTTCGATAACCAATTTTTACGATTTACTGGTTAATCCTGTAACTTCGCTGACATTGAGCAATCAACTTACCATAAATGATAATCTTACATTAAATTCAGGGACATTATATTATGGAAGTGGTACTACTGATGCGTATACTATCAGTTTACTGGGGAACATTGTCAACAATGCTACCTATACTACTAGTAGTACTTATACAGGAAGTCTTACAACCGGAGGAATTATACTGAATGGAACTACCGGACAACAATATATTGGGGGTAATGGTACCTTTGGACGGCTGGAATTAAATAATGCTTCAGGAGCAATACTCCAAAACAGTATTACGCTCGAAAAGAACTTAAAACTGACAAACGGTATTATCAATTTGTCTCAATATCTCCTTATCATGGGGGTAAATAGTAATATCGAACCAACCGCCTTTAATGACACCAGAATGATTATTTCTGATGGGGTATTTAGCAATATCGGGGTTGAAAAGTTTTTCAAAACAGGAGCCTCCACATTTACGTATCCAATGGGTACGAGAGGCAAATATACCCCTGCTGTATTAACAATTACTGCAAATGAATCTGTTGGTTTCGTGCGGGTAAACAATATTAGTGCACATCATCCGGCAATTTTAGATCCTACCAATGTATTGCAATATTATTGGGATGTGGAAAGTTCAAATTTAAGTGGTTTTACAGGTAATTTATTGTTAAATTACATAGCGTCGGATGTTAGAGGAACTGAAAGTAACTATGTAGCAGCAGAATTACCTGTTCCGGGAACCAATTGGATTAAGGCTCCTACCGGATCAGGCACCGACAATGTTAATGAGACTAATCATACTATATATTTCAAATACACTTCCGGTACAAGGAATATAACCGGTCAATATACAGCCGGTGCTTTTGCTGCTATACCTGCTACCATTCCTCAATATACAAGTAATCAAACAGGTAACTGGAGTGACAACACGATTTGGACTCAAATAAACGGAACAAACTTTCCATGTCCTGTGGGTGGGCCTAATGGTTTTATTGTTACCATCAGAACGTCCGATGTGGTTACTGCCAATGCAGATTCTTGCTCTGCTTATAAGACCACTATTAACGGAACTCTTAAAGTAGTTTCTCCCTATATTAATCACAATTTTGGAACGGTTAATGGAACCGGGACTTTATACATGGAAAGTGGTGGATTACCTGCCGGTAATTATACCAGCTTTTTTGATTGTGATACGGGTGGAACATTGGAATTTGGCGGTACAGGTACGTATACTGTATTAGCAGGATATTTATTTCTACGTTTGCCTTATTTGTTTTTTACCGGTACAGGAACACGCGTCTTACCGAATAACGACATTATTATTTGTATCCAGCTTAAAATAGATGGCCCAACTGTTGACAATAGCGTTTACAATAAAAAACTCACCATTTTGGGTACCATGGAACGATACAATACCGGAGTTTTTATCTGTGGTACAGGCTCAGGAGCAATGGTAAGCTTTGCCGGTTCATCGGCTCAGGTAATGGGTGGTGCATTAGGTGATTTTTCAGGAAGCAATTCTTTCAATAATTTTGAAATAAATAATGTGAGCGGTCTTACTTTGAGCGGAACAGCCGAAGTGAAAGGCAATTTGTTATTAACTGCCGGAAATATTACAACGACTTCGTCCATTATGACTATATCGAACCTATCAACCAACTGCGTTACACCAGCCGGAGGTAGTGCTGCATCTTTTGTCAGCGGACCGCTTACAAAAACAATTATTCAGGGTGATAACTTTGTTTTCCCGGTTGGGAAGGGGGATAACCTGGGTAATTTACTCACTTTGTCAGCATCTCAACCAGGGACGCAAAACTGGACGGTAGAATATTTTAATCCAAATAGTTATCTGACCGTTTTGTCACCATTAACTGAAGTTACTTCAAAAGAGTATTGGAATGTGGCATCCGTGTCAGGGAATCAGGCTATCGTAAATATTAAATGGATACCTTCCAGCGATCTTACCCCTTTGATGACCTCGAATGGTCTTTCGGGTATGAATGTAGCCCAATACGATACCATTAACTCTTATTGGGTACAACAGGCTTCTACGCAAACCGGAGATAATTATAACGGTAGCGCGCAAACAACATCGAAGATAACAATTCCGGCCACCGGAAATTACGATTATACCCTGGCTTGCACCGGCACACCAAAACCCAGAGTGAGATTTTCGCCAACCGGATCGGTCTGCGGTACTTCGGGAATACCGGTTACATTGTCAGGAAGTGCTTCAGGACCCTACTCGATAAGCTATACAAAGGGAGGGGTTGCACAAACTCCTGTTGCCCCGTTATCGTTTCCCTATACGTTGACAACGGATGCTTTAGGTGGCGTTTATCAGATAACCGGGTTTACCTATAATGGTGGAGCCGCCGGTGTATTAGATACCACTTCCGTCACCGTTTATGCTGTGCCGACAACTGCCATTGCCGGACCGGATCAATCTTTATGTGGGGTATCCAGTGCAACCCTTGCAGGTAATACGCCAACAACCGGAACAGGTCAATGGAGTATCGTGAGCGGTGCAGGTGGTACTGTTACAAATCCAACCATCGCAACCAGTACATTTACCGGTACAAACAGCTCTGCTTATAAGCTTCGATGGACCATAAGCAACGGGAGTTGTACATCGAGTGACTATGTGAATATTATCTTCCCTATATTAGCTGCACAGCCTTCCGGTTTTACAGACAGCACAACTGTCGTTAGTCAGGGAACTACAGGAGTATTATATGCGGTGCCAAACGATCCTACGGCTACATCTTATAACTGGAGTTATAGTGGAAGCGGTGCTACTATTATAGGAACAACCGATTCTGTTACTGTAAATTATAGTAATACGGCCACAAGTGGTACGTTAAGTGTAACGGTAACAAATAATTGTAGTACAAGTTCTGCACTGACAATTTCCATTACAGTAACTCCAAATATATGGGTGGGTACTTCGTTAAGTAATGGCACTGACTGGAATACTCCGGCTAACTGGCAGAACGGGATGGTTCCTCCATCGGGAGCAGATATTGCTTTTGCTACGACTCCGTTAAATGATTTGGTGTTGGATGGCGAAAGGACAATAGGCAACCTGACTAATGCTTCTTCTAACAGACTTTTTATTCCTTCGGGGAAATGCCTGACAATCAATGGCGCTATTGATACCAATAACGATCCAACTAAGATTTATATTCAATCAAGTCCATCTGTTCCGAACGGTACGTTGATTTTCACTACTACTTCACTTGTTTATGCAACAGTAGAAATGTATTCGCAGGCATCTAAAGGCACAGGGGTTACAGTCGACGGCACGACCTATTATTATAGTTGGCAGTTCTTTGGCATTCCTGTACATTCAATTGCCAATGCAAGTCCTACTTTTGACGTATCGTATGTCAGGGCGTATAACGAAGATAGTACAGGGCAATACAAAAAATGGGCCCAATTAAATAATTTATCTCCGTTAAATTCATTTCTGGGGTATGAAATCACACAAGTAAACCCGGCAACAATTGTATTTCAGGGAGTATTAGAGAACAGCAATAAAACGATCACTTTGACAAATACGCCAGGGGCTTATGATCCCGGACAAAACATCATATCAAATTCATTTACTGCGGCAATTGATATTCGCCAGCTGATCTTTGGAGCAAATACCGAACAAACAATTTACTTATTTAATACAGGTTCTTTTGCTCAATGGTATAATAGTAGTGGAGGTCCCTATACAGATCCAAGCCTTACACTACCGGGTCAATATTTAGCAATTCCTAAAAATAATGCAGGGACAGGTACGTATCCACACAACATTCCATACGATATTCCGTCCATGTCCGGATTTCTGGTTAGAGACACTATTCCCGGAGCAAACGGGAGTATAACTATAAACTACAACAGTTCTGTTATTACGCAGAATGTAAATCCACAGCGGGCGCCATCGGAGGTCAAACAGGCTTCAGATAAAGTCTATATGGAGATCACCTTAAAAGGCAAACGCACCGGGGACTGCATGTGGCTTATCAATCAACCGGGCACAACGCATGGTTTTGATAATGGATGGGATGGGTATAAACTCAGCGGCACTTTAGGTACACCTCAACTCTTCGCCTGGGAAGATAGTGGAAACTATCAGGTAAGCACGTCCAGTGATATGAGTAATACCTACCTGGGCTTTCAGGCAGGATTGGATTTGGAAGACACTCTTACGTTTTATAGTGAGAACCTTTTAACTCAATATACAGGTATATATCTGGATGATTTGGTTGCAAATAAAGTAATTGATATTTCTACTTCCGGCACCCAATATGCATTTGAAACTGATAGCACATATGCTCCAGTTAAGCGGTTTTTAATTGTAACCAATCCTACTGAAGTGGGTCCGGTTGCTTCAACTCAATTAAAGGTATTCAATTCAGGGAATATTGTATTTATTCAAAATCCGGGGAAACTAAATGGCGAAATGATAGTTTATGACATGATGGGTCGCGACATCAGAAGAGCAACCTTTGGTCCCTATGGAGTTACTGCTATTCAATTAGAGACTATTTCGGGTGCTTATATTATTAAAGCTGCCACCGATAACGAAAGAGTAACTAGAAAAATTGTTTTTTGACAATGAATTTACCTAAAAAACGGAAATGAGTATCGGGTTCTATACCTAACTTTCAATAATTTGTAAATTTGTACTGTATTCGCAGTTACAATCAGATATGAACTGACAAATTACACCGTAGGTGTACCCTTTGCATATGGTACATTCCGACTTGTCGGAATGTGCCATATGCAAAGAATACTCCTACGGAGTAATTATCGATAAAATGTCTATTTAAATGAAGATCAAATGATCTAATCAATCCAAAAAGACAAAAAAGCGAATTTTAGGTACAATACCCGATACTCATAAAAACGGAATACTACATGGGCTGAATTGCTCATGTAGTATTTACAATTTATTCATTTAAATTTATAACCAACTCAACCAACCAACCAACCAATTTACCATTCAACCAATTATCCAATTATCCAATTAACTAATTAACCAATTAACTAATCAACCAATTAACTAATCCTGCTACATAAAAGTTCACCTTGTTTTAAACACATTTAACGCTATAGATATGTAGTATTAGATATTCGTGATTGTAGCAATTATTACTCTTTATTACAAGTTATACTACTTTTTATAGTTAATCTTCGTTATTTTCAGAATACATTGTATAATTTCTTGAACTATTTTTATATTTGTACGTTTTTTAATTCACTATTTAAATCTTACGAGATCTTGATTATTTTGTGAATATTTAATTATATATCCTAACATAAGCCAACTGAATCAGACACTTTATGCATTATTATAGTGATATTCGCGTAATGAAAACTTAATTTATAGATTTAATACTACAGAGAGTAGTTAATTATTCGTAATTATATGGTAATTTGTTTAATTTCATAATATTTGGTTATATTTGTATGTTTTTCTGTTTTTCTGTTTCGGCTACTACCCTTTAATACATTATTAATGGAAAAGATTAACCCTTTTACTCGAACCTTTCCCAGCAATTCTCTTTCTGTAGTTAAAAGTTCGGCTACAACGGCTTTCATTCCAAATCATTTATTTACTGTTACTTATAACAGATTAGTTCTACTTGCAAGAGTCTCTCATTCTCTTAAATGGTCGAAGAGTTTCATCATTTGCCTGTTGCTATTGGTGTGGGGTATGGGGAGTATGAACGGGGCAACATATACTGCTACTCAGAGTGGAAACTGGAATAGCAGTTCAACATGGGGTGGTGCCGGAACCCCAACTGCAGCCGATAATGTAATTATAAATCAGGCATTCACAATTACATTAACTGCAAATGCTGCTTGTACTAATCTTGAAAATTCTAATACAGGACGTATTGCAATGGGAATTTACAATCTCTCAGCAAGTGGAAATTTAACATTCAATTGTAATAGTGGAACTTTTACAACTACAACAGGTTATCTTATATTAAATGGCACTACTCAAACAATCAATTTATGCACCGGAGGTGGTAATAGTATTCCTAACCTGAGATTAACAAATAGTACGGCAGTTTCTATGATACCTCAAACCAGTTTGACTATTACCGGTAATTTTGACTGTCAAACGGGAAGTTCTACATTTACGAATAACAATGCTGCCGGATGGCAATCAGGTTCATTTATAATTACCGGTAGCTGTACTGCTCCAAATTGTACTTTTATTGCCGGGACAAATATTAATGGAACATCAATGGATTTTAGTTCATGTTCAAGTCCTATACAGGTTGGAGGTGTAAATGATAATATGTCAACTGCAGTAATTACATTTGGGAACAAAACTGTAGTATCATTATCTCATTTCACAGGTTCATATACTTCTAATATTATTGCTACAGGTACAGTAACCTATATATTAAAACAATTCCAATCCAAACAAAACGGTAATTGGTCGGATATAGCAACATGGAATCAATCAATTGATAATGGTGTAACATGGAATGCTGCAACAACAACTCCTACAAGCTCGGATGGACTGGTTGCCATCTTAAATGGAAATACAGTTACACTTACCGGTAATGCCGGTGCAAGCAATTTAAATATCATTTCCGGGACATTGGATGTAGGCACCAATACACTGACAGGGAGCGGATCAGGCACATTGACTGTAGCTTCTTCCGGTACATTGATAGTGGGAGGAACAACTAATTTTCCAACTGGGTTCACAACCACATTAAGCACAGGAAGTACTGTAAATTATGATAATAATGGTGCTCAAACAGTTTCAGCACAATCGTACAGCAATCTTACCCTTTCAGGTTCAGGTGCAAAGACATTGCCAACAGGTACAACAACGATTGGAGGTAATTTAACATTAAGCGGTACAGCAACAACAGCAACCGTGGTCGGATTGACTATTAGCGGAAATCTGAATATCGGTAATGGAACTACTTTTACTGTTGCAGGTTTTGCTTTTACGGTATCCGGTACAACAACTGTTGGTGGTGGAACAAGCGGGGTACTGAATGTTACTTCTGCCACAGGGGCAAAACTTTTAAAAGGGCTTGTAACTGTTGCAGCAGGCGCCACATGGAATAATTCCGGGAATTCGGGTGTAGAGTTTCAGGGTGGCATCACTAATTCAGGTACATTTACGTCAGGGAGCGGAATTTATACTTTTGATACAAACAACCAGGCACTGACAGGCACTTTAAGTATACCAACTATAACTGTTACCGGAGTAACATTAACCAACAATAATATCCTAACAGTGGGAACAGCCTTGTCGGGAACAGGAGGTGTAACTCAAGCAACCAATGCTACGTTAAATATAGGAGGTACCTCCTCAATATCAGGTTCCTCAAACTTAACAGCCAGCGGTAATACAGTAAATTACACAGGAGCAACACAAACAGTTATTTCTACAAACTTTTATAATCTTACCTTATCAGGTAGTGGTACCGATGTTTTACAAACAGGAACTACAGCAATAGGTGGTAATATGACATTGAGTGGATCCGTAACAACATCAACTGTTGCAGGACTTGCAATTAATGGCAACCTGTTGATAGGTAATGGAACTATATTCAATGCAGCCGGTTATGCATTAACTGTTACTGGAACTACGACTGTTGGGGGTGGAACAAACGGAACCTTAAACATCACGTCTAACACCGGGACAATACTTTTTACCGGACTTGTAACCATTGCAGCAGGTGCCACATGGAATAATTCAGGGAATTCTGCAGTAGAGTTAAGAGGTGGAATTACAAATTCAGGTACATTTACGTCAGGAAGCGGAATTTATACTTTTGATACAAACAACCAGGCACTGACAGGCACTTTAAGTATACCAACTATAACTGTTACCGGAGTAACATTAACCAACAATAATATCCTAACAGTGGGAACAGCCTTGTCGGGAACAGGAGGTGTAACTCAAGCAACCAATGCTACGTTAAATATAGGAGGTACCTCCTCAATATCAGGTTCCTCAAACTTAACAGCCAGCGGTAATACAGTAAATTACACAGGAGCAACACAAACAGTTATTTCTACAAACTTTTATAATCTTACCTTATCAGGTAGTGGTACCGATGTTTTACAAACAGGAACTACAGCAATAGGTGGTAATATGACATTGAGTGGATCCGTAACAACATCAACTGTTGCAGGACTTGCAATTAATGGCAACCTGTTGATAGGTAATGGAACTATATTCAATGCAGCCGGTTATGCATTAACTGTTACTGGAACTACGACTGTTGGGGGTGGAACAAACGGAACCTTAAACATCACGTCTAACACCGGGACAATACTTTTTACCGGACTTGTAACCATTGCAGCAGGTGCCACATGGAATAATTCAGGGAATTCTGCAGTAGAGTTTAGAGGTGGAATTACAAATTCAGGTACATTTACGGCAGGAAGCGGCATTTATACTTTTGACACAAACAACCAGGCACTGACAGGCACTTTTAGTATTCCAACTATAACTGTTACCGGAGTAACATTAACCAACAATAATATCCTTACAGTAGGTACAGCCTTGTCGGGAACAGGAGGTGTAACTCAAGCAACCAATGCCACTTTAAATATAGGAGGCACCTCCTCAATATCAGGTTCCTCAATCTTAACAGCCAGTGGCAATACAGTGAATTTTACAGGATCATCACAAACCGTTATTTCAACTAACTATTATAATCTTACTCTCTCAGGGAGTGGTACCGATGTTTTACAAACAGGAACAACAGCTATTGGAGGAAACTTTGTTTTGAATGGAAGTGTTTCAACTACTGCAGTTTCTGCATTAACCATAGGTGGAAATGTTGATTTAGAAAGTAATAATTTTTTCACAAATGGAGCTTTTACACATAATGTAGGTGGTAATTGGATAAATAACGGCTGGGGGGCTACATATACTCCAGGTACAGGAACAATTAATTTCACTGGAAATAGTTCAACAATTACCGGAACTAATGCTACACAAAACTTCAACAATATTATCATTTCAAAAACTGCCGGCCAGACTGTCAGTTTCGGAGGGAGTTCTACAACATTAACCGTTGCAGGGACATTCACAGAAACTACAGGCAATTTTACCGCCCCTGCAACTACGACTGTCACAGGCGATTTAACTTTAACATCTGGAACTTTCACTGCCGGAACTAACCTCACAGTGTCCGGTAACTGGAATAATAACGGCGGAACATTCACTCCCGGTACCGGTACGGTAACTATGAACGGTATTGGAAAATATATTCAGGGAAGTGCAGCCACTACATTTAAGGGTTTGACGATTGGTACCGGTAATAGCGCTACTATCATCCTTGGAATTGATCAAACAACTGTCAACGGTACATTAACTCTAACGAATGGACTTTTGACACTCGGAGCGTATAATTTAATTCTGGGTGTATCGGCTCCGGCTGTTTCAGCGTCCTCATTCTATAGTGCGAATATGATTGTAGCCGATGGTACCGGACAAGTAAGAAAATTATTTACGCCTGGAAGTTATGCTACTTCATATACTTTCCCAATTGGGGATAGCTCACCTAATTATTCGCCTATCACGTTGAATTTTACTCAAGGTACCTATGCTGGTAGTGCATATGCAGCCGTAAATGTAAAAAACACCAAACATACATATAATACGAGTCCTGTAAATTACCTTAGGAGATATTGGACTGTGAGTCAATCAGGTATCACTTCATTCTTATGTAATGTTTCAGGGACTTATGTTTATACTCCAGATGTCGCAGGACAAGAGAATCTTTCGACAGCTGTTGAATATACAGGTTCCCTCCCATGGCTAAATTATTCTCCACTTGGGTCAAATACGCTTACGGCTAATGGAGTTTCAGTCTTTGGAGATTTCACTGGAATGGGATTACCTTCTTTATCTACAACCACTACTTCTTTGACAGGATTTACGGTTGTTCATGGTGCAGGTGCTTCGGCTTCTCAACAATTCAACCTGAACGGTACTAATTTATCGAGTCCTCTCTTAGTTACGCCATCAGCAGATTTTGAGGTATCGTTAGATAATATTTCGTATCAATCATCAACTCCTCTTACAGTCCCTCAATCCAATGGAGTAGTGAGTCAGACTGTCTACGTAAGGATAAAAGCGGGCACACCAATCGGTACATATACGAATGAAAATATAGTTTGTTCATCTATCGGAGCAACTTCAATCACCGTGACTGCTTCAGGAACAGTAACACAAGCAATCTATTATTCCATTGCAACAGGTAACTGGAATAATAATACTACCTGGTCCTATTATTCAGGAAGTACAACTCCGGTTGCATCCGGAGTATTTCCACAAGCCGGAGATATTGTTGTGATTGAAAGAGGCTATACAGTAACAGTGAATAATTCAACTGCAGCTTGTACAACCCTGACAGTTGGGAGTCCCGGAAATTATCTTTCAGGTGCGCTTACTTTTTCGGGTACTACACCAACACTGACTGTTAGCGGCGCTTTACAAGTTGGAGGTTATGGAAGTACAGACAGGACAGGAACAATCTTATTTATCAGTGGATCAACCCTTAATGCAGGAAGTATTATTTTGGGAAACGCCGCAGGAACACCTGCTGCAGGAATAATAAACATGACTGCAGGAGGAACCCTCATAACAGGGAGTCTAGCTGTTAATACAGTAACCGGAAATACATGGACACCGGGCTCCGGTACTGTCATTATGAATACCACAAATACATTACCTGCTACTATATTTACTACTTTTAATAATTTAACATGTAGCGGCGGTATTACTACAACCGGTACCGGATTGACAATTAACGGGAATTTAAATATTGGTGATGGATCCATCTTCAATATTGGAGGATATAATTTCACAGTCGGAGGAACCACTACTGTTGGAGGTGGAGTAAGTGGAAACTTAAATTTCAGTTCGGCTACAGGTGCAAAGCTTTTCACCGGACTTGTAACAATTTCAAATGGTGCAACCTGGACCAACAACTCTAATTCACCCGTAGAGTATCGTGGAGGAATAACCATAGCACCAACCTATACATATATGTTCTCAGGCGGTTCGGGCACACAGTCGTTCACGACAAATAATCAGGCTCTTACCTGTAAAAACGATGGAGTAGAGTATGTTTCAACATTTTTCAATTTTCCGTCAATGACTGTGTCAGCAGGCACAACTGTAACCAATAACGACGCTCTATTGGTAGGTAACATTAGCGGATTGGGAGGACTTACTCAAGGAATAAATTCAATCTTTTATATTCAATCTGCCTCAACTATTTCTACTTTAACAGCTACAGCTGTTGGTAATACTGTGAATTATTATGGAACAGCACAAACAGTATTACCAATAACTTATAATAATCTTACTCTCACAGGTACCGGAACAAAAACTCTTACAGGTGTCTCGACTATTAACGGGAATTTAGAGTTTTCTCCCTATTATGGAAATGCAACAGCTACTGCAGCTACAGGTTTAACCATTGGTGGTAATGTTATACTACAGGCGGGTACCTTTTCCGGTAGTAATTTTACCCATAATGTGGCAGGAAACTGGATCAACAATGGAGGTACTTTTATAAATACCGGATCTACGATTAATTTCAATGGAACTACAGCACAGACTATTGGCGGGAGTGCATCTACGACATTTAACAACATTTCAATAGCTAACACGGCTGCTGCAGGCAATAACACGGTTACTCTCAATATGCCTGCTTCCGTTTCAGTAATACTTAACCTGACCTCAGGTATATTGGTTACTACTCCTACCAATATGCTTTCAGTGACGAATCCGGCATCTGCGGCTATCACGGGTGGTTCGGTCAACTCTTACATTAATGGTCCGGTTGTATGGACTTTACCTGCAAGTTTAGCAACGGGTACTACCTATAATTTCCCTGTTGGGAATACTACTTATTTGCCTTTTTCGTTGGTAAACCCGACAACAGGAACAGCTCCAATTACGGCTCAGGTACAGGCAACAAGCGGAAATTCGGGAGGAACACCCGGTAGTTTAACTTCATTAAGCACAACGGAATATTGGTCTTTGGCTACAACCGGTAATTTTACAAATAGTTCTGTTTCTGTATCCCGGCCTGCAACACCCATAAGTCCGTTGAATGTTATCGGTGGAAGTACTACTCTGGGTGGAACATATACCTCATTAGGAGGGACGTTTGGCAGTAATGGTGTCAGTGCCTCAGCATCTATCGGTACAAACAGATTTTTTGTATTGGCTCAGACAACCAGGACATCAATCTGGTTGAAAGCCGATGCCGGTACCGGCACTACCACTGATGGGAACTCTGTAAGCACCTGGAACGATCAATCGGGAATAGCAAATAATGCTACCCCCGGTCCCGGTAACATTACTACTCCAAATTACCAGGCAATAGGTTCGAATTTTAATCCAACCATTAATTTTTCAAACGGATATTATCTTACTGCATCAAACCAGATTGCCGATGACATGACTTTCTTTGCCGTATATAATTCAACCCAGTCGACAGGTAATAGTAACCCGTTATTAACTCCTGCAATTATTGGAGGCGAAACAGTTCGAATATCAAATGATTACTCGCTCAGCACGAATAATGGAAACCTTTCCTTCAAAGGAACAACAGGAACCGGTTTTGATGCTCAGACACCGGGCACCTACAATGACGGAATAGCAAAAATCGTCTCGGTAACCCGCCAAAAAGCAGGAAATATAACTCTTTATGTGAATGGGACACAAGCTGCTACCGCAACATCCGATGGAACAAGCCTAAATGGTTCAACACAATCAGGAATTGGAAATCAGGTCAGTTACAATTCCTCTGCCCAGTTTGTAGGGAATATCAGTGAAGTTTATGGAAATAACAGTGTCTATTCAACTACTGCACGTCAAAACTTTGAATCGTACCTGGGCTTAAAATATGGAGTTACCTTGTCAAACAATTATACCAATGGCTCGGGTACTACAGTATATGCTATTACCGGATACGCAAACGATATTGCAGGTCTGGGATACGATGCAACTTACGGATTAAATCAAAAAGTATCATCAAGCGTTAACACGGCTTCAGGCTCAAAAATCGTAATGGCGACTACCAACGACTTTGTTTCAGGGAATATGGCTCCGGGTAGAACAACTTCACTGACCGGAGGGCAATACCTTGTATGGGGTCATAACGGCGGTAGTACCAATGCATGGATCAACAACGGGTCATACTTAGCTGTAAACAGGGTTTGGAAAGCACAGAGCACGGGAACTGCAGGTGCTGTAAGTTTTCAAATTGACCTTTCGGGATACCCTGCACCCGGTTCGGGAATTTACACTCTTCTGGTAGATAATGATGGCAATTTCAGTAACGGAGGCACCACAGAATACCCGTTAACCAATTCTTCCGGCAGTTTATATACTACAAGTTGTACATTTCCGGGGACTTCCTATTTTACCATCGCGGGGAGTAAAACACCCATAATTACTATTACTAACCCAACGGCCTTAAACGATTTTAGTTACCCTGTGGGTTATGGCCCATCAACACAGCTTAGGTATTTCACCGTTAGTGGAACTAATCTGACTACGAACATCACGGTATTACCAACAGACTCATTTGATATATCCCTGACTTCGGGGGCTTCATTTATTCCACAAAGCCTGATCACGTTACAGGTAAATAACGGAACGGTTGCGGCCACCAATGTTTACGTGCAGATGAAAGCAGGATTTGCATTAGGTAGTATTGTTCCAAAATTGCCTATAACCTGTACATCCGACAATGCAACCACACAAAATATTTTATGTAGCGGAACTGTGACAGTTGCACCTGTTATTACGGTAACCCAACCCTCAACCGTTTTTAATTACACGATTGCATCGGGTGGACCATCTCCTTCCCAGTCATTTACAGTATATGGCACGAACCTGACAAACGATATAGTGATTACTCCCCCGACTGATTATCTGATATGCTCAACTTCAGGAGGTACTTATACATCAACTCCTATTACATTAACAGAATCAGGAGGAAATGTAGGATCAATCACCACCCCAATCCCTATTTACGTTAAGTTAAAAGGAACATTACAAGGGGGCATTTACAATGAAAATATTGTAGTGACAAGCAATACATCCTCTACTCCGGTCACCCAAAATGTAGTTTGTATCGGCTCGGTAGGATCACCAATGATTAATGTATCTACCTTTGCTTTGGGAGGATTTATTTACTCCTTAGGAGCAGGATCTTCGGGAGTACAATCATTCACGGTAAGCGGCAGCACCCTTCCGGTCAATTTAGTTTTAACACCCCCAACCGGTTTTGAAATATCGCTATCCCCGACTAGTGGATTCGGGTCGGCGGCAATTTCGCTCACTCCTGATGCAAACGGAACAGTGGCAACAACTATTATTTACGTTCATATGAAAGCTGGATTGGCGGTCGGAACTGTTGGACCGGTAAACCTGACAGCCGCATGCACCAATGGAGCAGCAATACAGCAAAACATAGCCTTTAGCGGGAAAGTGGTTTCGGCAGGTACTGCTGCAAGCATAAGTTCGAATAACACGTTGACGGGATTTGTATATCCCCTTAATTACGGACCTTCGGTGATACAATCGTTCACAGTGAGTGGCACATCACTAAATGCAGATATTACAGTTACACCAACTACAACAAATTTTGAAATCAGTTTATCAACAGATACTACTACTTTTGTAACAACAGCACTGACCATACACCAATCAGGCGGCTTAGTAAATGCCGTACCGGTCTATGTTCGTTTGAAAAAAGGGTTAAGTATAGGATCATATTTGCCGGCAACAAATTTTATTAAGCTGACTGCAGCCGAGCAGGACGTATCCTGCTCTGGAATAGTAATTGCGGCTCCGACTATTACCGCCGGTGCAACACCCTCAACATCTGTTTGCGCAAACACAACTGTAACCCTGACCAGCTCAGGAACAGGTTTATTAAATATATACTGGACAGGTCCGAACAGTTTTTATTCTACCCTGCCAAGTCCGGGTTTAGGGGCCGTTACTGCAGCCAATGCAGGCTCCTACACGGTAACAGGAAGTGCATTTAGTGGAGTGAACATGCTTACTAACGGTGATTTCGATTTATTGAATACAGGTTTTGGCAGCAGTTACGGATATGTAGCTTCGGGTTCGCAAGTACTTGCGAACGGTGGGCCTTATTCAAGTAATCATGGTGAAGGCCTTTATTCCATAACCAATGGATCTGCAACTGTTTTAAATTCACATTTCACCGGTGTCACAGCTGAATCAGGTTCATATCAAATGGTTGTAAACGGAGCTGAAAGTAATGGAATTATTGCCTGGTCCGAATCGGTATCTGTAGCTCCCGGTGCAAATTACCAGTTTAGCTATTGGGTGGATGATGTAGGTCAAGAAAATCTTTCTATATTGCAGTTATATGTAAACGGATTACCTGCGGGAGGAATAACCACTGCCGGCTACGGCTGGAAACAGTTTGTTTATAACGTCAGTTCGGGAACAAATACTGTGTTGCAACTAGCTTTAATAAATGAGAACACCGCCACGGGCGGTAATGACTTTGCGCTGGATAACGTGGTATTCCAACAAGCCTTTCCTATTTCCGCTACAGTGAACCTGACTGTCAGCACACCGGCAGCAGTGAGCGTGAGTATTACGGCATCTACTAACCCTATATATTCAAATGCACCCGTTACCTTTACAGCAACGCCTGTCAACGGCGGTACAACACCTACCTACCAGTGGCAGAAAAATGCAACACCCATATCAGGTGCAACTAGTTCTACTTATACTTATACACCGGTAACAGGAGATATTATCACTTGTGTGTTGACATCAAACTATTCCTGCGCTACAGGAAACCCGGCAACGTCAAATCAATTGACAGTATTAAAACGTACAAATTTCTGGATGGGCTCTACCGGGACTAAAGGAAATGACTGGGGGACTATTTCTAACTGGACGGGGAATGCTATCCCTGCACCCGGATTAGATGTTGTCTATGCTTCGTCCACAAATGACTGGGGCCATGATGCGGTTAATAATCTGCTATTAGATCAGAACCGTACTATAGGCAGCCTTGTCAATGCGACCACAATGGCCTTGTTTATACCGGCAGGACTGGGACTTATAGTAAACAATACAATTACAACCGACGGCATTCCTAGTCGCATTTTTATAAAATCAAGTTCAACTGGTCCTAATGGTTCCCTGATATTTAATAACCCGTCAGGTTCACCTGTAAATGCCTCGGTGGAGATGTATTCGTTAGCTTTTTACAATCCTAACGGAGCAATAAATAACAAATATACTTGGCAATATTTTGGAATTCCAATAAGTACAATGACTGCTAACCCAACTTTATTTGGTTCTTATGTACGCAGTTGGGATGAAACAGGGACGTCAATTACAAACCACTGGGTTAGTTTAAACAATTATTCTGTATTATCCCCATTTCTTGGGTATGAAATTACGCAACAAAATCCGGTTACGATCCTTTTTCAGGGACAACTGGTGAATAGTAATTATAATTCGGGCCAATTATCAGTTACTTCGAATGCTTTATACCCGGGGCAGCATATTTTTGCTAATCCTTATACAGCAGCAATTGACATCAGACAATTAACTTTTGGTAGCGATACTGAAGCAAGCGTTTATTTATATAATTCAGGGACGTACAATCAGTGGCAAAACGATTCAATTCAACATACGACTCTCGGAACAAGTGCTGGTCAATATACTGCAATTCCAAAAAACACAGCGGGAAATAGCGGCCTACCCAGACAGGTTCCATCTATGCAGGCATTTTTGGTAAAAGTAATGACCCCAACCAGTACTGTCAACAGCACTTTTGGCATTACTTATAACTCTGTTGTGATGTACAATACGGACAAACAAAGAGTGAAAGGTGATAAAGAGGTTTCAGTAACAGATAGTTTGATAGGAACATCGATTGAATTAGACGGGACAAGTAATTCTGACCGGATGTGGTTATTCGCACAACCCGGCTGTACACGGAACTTCGATAATGGTTGGGATGGAGCTAAAATGCCTGGTGATGCGCTTGCACCTAAGATTTTTGCCGAAGAAGAGGATGGTAATTATCAGGTAGATGCAGTAGATGATATTAATAATACATTTTTAGGATTTCAGGCAGGTGAAGATACGCAGTATAAACTTACTTTCACCCATCAGAACATTACAAGCAAATATGCCGGTGTGTATTTGGTGGATTTAGTAGACAATAAAACTGTAGATATAACTCTAAGCGGTTCAACATATTCATTTACTGCAGAATCAACCCCTACCCCTGTGAAAAGATTTATCATTGCTACCCGCAGCATTGATAATACAGGTTCCGGTGATAATTCTCAATTAAAAGTTTTCAATTCAGGGAATACGGTATTTGTCCAGAATTTAAGTAATCAAAATGGACAATTAAATCTTTATGATATGATGGGTAGAAATCTTAAGAATGCTAAATTTGGACCTTATGGTATCTCTGCTATTCAGATCGGATCATTTATTTCAGGTGCTTACATTATTAATGCTGCCACGGATAACGAAAGAGTATGTAAAAAAATTATTATTGGACAATGATAGTGATTAGAAATAAAAAAAAGAAATTGGTATGGATATTAGTATGGGCAGTATTGTTCATAGCAGTATTGTATTCCCCTATCGGAAGTCCTGATTTATACACCTCAAAATATTATTATACTGAATATCAAAGTGTGACGTTAAACGAAGGAACAATACCGAATGCCTCCAAAATAAAATCATCACAGGAGTATAACGACGATGCACCGGAATTACCCGATATAAGTGAATCTTTACATGCAAATTATGCTGCTGGCAATTATAGCTCAACGCCTGTTTCCACTTCACAGGGATCTTATTATGGTGGTGGACAAACACTAAGTTATCAGAACAACAACTCTTCCGGTAGTGGAAGTGGTGGAGGTTCATTCGTTGTAAGCGGAAGATCCGGGAGTAGTGCTGCCTCTTCCGGTTTTTCGATGACAAGCGGCATAACAACCCTGTCATTAACAAGCAATTTGAATGCTACAACTCCTAAACAAATGACTACCGCCTCCACAGAAGACGATGGCGGTGGTACCGACCCGGGTGGTGATCCTACTGGTAATCCAATTCCGGTTGGTGATGGCTGGGGATTATTTGTCGTGTTTGGAGCATGTTATGCAGTCTTCAAGAAAGGATTAAGGCATAATGAAGTCCACGACAGTTAATTTTAAATTTACCAAATTGCTATTGTTCAATAGCAGAAAGTTTTACCATTTAATCAACCGATTAACTAATCACATAATTAACTAATCAACCAATTAATATAACCGAAAGCGGTTCAACATATTCATTCACAGTTGAATCAACTTCTACACCAGTAAAAAGATTTATCATTGCTACTTCCGGTAACATAGATAATATCGGGTCAGTGGAGATTTCACAAATCAATGTGTTCTGTTCAGGAATACGGTTTTTGTACAAAACTCAACTAATCAAAATGGCAAATTAATTGTTTATTAAATGATGGGTAGAAATATTAAAGATGCGAATTTTAATCCTGATAGTGTTTCTGCTTTCCAGTTTGGTCTGGTTTCCGGCACTTACGTTATTAATGCTATAACGAATAATGAAAGAGTAGGTAAAAAAATTATTCTCAGACAATGATCGGGACAAAAATTTAAAAGAAAAGACTGGTTTGGATATAGTGTGTGCAGGATTATTCAAAGCATTATTACATAGGATCTGCTGAATAACTCCAGAGGAGTTACCTGTGCCATATTCATAGGAAATCCTTACAGGATTTTATTCTCCAAATAATTTGAGTGCATAAGTTTTAAACAAAAAACAAAGTAAACCTTGCAACAAACAATAAAAAATACTTTGTAATTGTATATTAATCTGAAATATAACTATTTTTCAGCAGACCCTAATTAGGTCTTCATTTTCCTATAACGAGTACTTCACTTTAACTGTAACCTGTACTGCTTCTTACTTATCTTGCTCACCTCTTCCTCATTCCTCAAGTTTAATTCTTTTCAAACGCATTTCAGAACACAACATTAAATCAACCTTCCAAACAATAGTGTCATCCAACAATACAAATTGACGATCCCGTCTTACTTGGTCATCATTTTTATTACACAACTAGTAATATTTATGATTCAGAGTGTAAATAGTCTGTATTGATGTTCAATTTGACACAAATTCAACAGTTATAATAATAATGTTTATTAATATATAAACCATCATTGTTATTTATTGTTATTTTAAATTTCTTTTTGATCGGCATAATTGTTTGATATTTTACAAATTACAGTTTAAACAATATATTATTTTAGTGAAATATGTAATAGATATTTTACTTTAAAAAATAAATAAAATGTCTTTACTACCATATTAATTTTTCCTATAAAATTTTTATGAGGTTTTACTTCAATAGCCAAAAATTAGAACTATACAGTTGATAAAATGAACTTTTTATAAACTTACTATAAATTGGATTTATTACTACAGAACCCGATTAAGTATTACATATAGCTTTATATCAACACTTTATAAAATAATGATTATATTTGTATCGTTTGTTACACACTAATTTATCTCAATAAAATGCCTAAACTTTTCTTTAAAAATCAAAATTATGAAAACAATTCTTCTTAAATTGTTGCTTGTAAATATGGCACTTTTGATAATAGTTTTTCATGCATATTCACAAGATTTGGTTGGTACACGCATCGATGTACAAGGTGCCAGATTTTCCGATCAAATGTGGCTTTTTTCAGTTGCAACCTGCACCAATGACTTCGATAACGGTTGGGATGGTTTTAAAATGTTTGGCAGTCCACTTGCCCCTCAACTTTTTGCAATAGAACCCGATGGTGATTACCAGGTAGATGCAATTCCTGATTTTAATAATACATTTCTTGGATTTTCAGCCGGAATAGATTCAGTTTATACTTTTACATTTACTAATGAAAATTTAGCGAAAGACTACCAGCAACTTTATTTAATAGATTCGGTGGCAAATAAAACAGTTGACATATATCAATCCGGAACTAAATACACATTTACAGCTTCGATAACTACAGCCCCTGTTAAAAGATTTAAAATTGTTACTTCGAATCCAACTGTTTTAAATGACAGCACTAATACGACATCTTCAGTAACGACCGTATTGAATCTACCAACTTCAGGTGCCAAAAATTTAAGGATTTATTATTCAGATAAGAATATTTATATTGAGAATGCGAGTGCCCAAAAAGGTAGATTGGTACTCTGTAGTGCAGAAACCGGGAGAGTCCTTAAAACAGTAAATTTCAATTCAGATGACAGGGCAATTATAAATACAGATGCACCCAGGGGTGTATATGTTGTAAATTGCATTACTCAATCAGACAATGTGTCTTCAAAAATAATAATAAACTAAAGCATAAATGTTTTATTAAATACTTATTTGCGCTTAAGCCAACCAAATTAAATGATTGATTATGAATAATATAATAAAATACAGGATATCTTTTAAGGGAGCTTTTCATCAAATAATACCGACTTTTGTTAATAGTTTTCAATTGCATTAAATATTGGCTTTAGCCAAATGTTTTATTTCACAATCGACTTAATATCTGTTGATATGAATTTGGCTAAAGCCTCAATCACTATTTAAATTTCAATCCTCCAGCTAAAGCAGGAGTCAATTGATGAAGAAAAATGGGCGGTCTAAGTGCCTAAACCTATCATTTTAAAATAATTAAGTATGGAATGAATCAAAAAAGACAGTGGTTTATAGCCACTGTCTTTTTACAATCTAAAATCTATAAGATATTGGTAATTGAATTAAAATTTAATTTTAATATCAAAATAACATACAACTATTTGCTTTAACCGGCTAAACAGATAATAACATTCAAAAGGAAAAATGGAATCAGGAAAGATTAACTTCATTCCTGTATAATTGAAGAGAATTGTTTGATATTAAGTAATCAAAGAGAGTTAAATAATCTATTTACAAATTTACAACTACTTATATTCAGCATGTTGATAGTTATTAATTATTAATTACCTAACCTGGACAAGCCAGAATTAAGAATAGAACGCGGATGTATACTAATTGAGCGGATAAATTACGGATAAGAAAATACTTCGTATTTTGATTTTAGAACCAAACATGAACTAGCTCAGATTAAATTGTATGACCGTAAAATATGCAATATCTTGCCAAAAAATACACGAAATTGAAAGTTAAGATACTAATATCTTCTCAAATAATTATATCCCAGTAAATAGGTAAATGTAATTGAAAAGCCTCCCATAACATCATTACTTTTAGAAACAGTTTTTACTCCGTTTTTTAGTATTACTAAAGGTGGTTTAAATCCATCAATATAATCTGAAAATGGAAACCGGCCATTAAATTCTGCTCCAAGTAAGAAATTATTATTAAAATTGTATTGATACCCAAATCCAAAGGGTATTACAGGAGCGTAACTGATAGGTTTGTAAATATAGTTTGAACGGGGTGGGGCACCGCCTAAATTTAAACTAGCATCAGATCTTAAAACACCTGCTCCTACAAAGAAATAGATTGCATTTGGTGTAGGTTTATAATAATAACGACGGCCTATTTTAATGAAATACTCAGCTTGCAGAGCCAACTGCAGAACACTTGAAGTATAGCTGTAACGCCTGTCAATTTCTTTTGCCCAATTATCGTTTCCTGTAAAGTTACTATAACTTAATGCAAGTTTATATCCTAAATTATTTCCATAAGTTGTTCTATATCCAAGAGTAAAATCATTATCATTAAAACTCAATTGATGAAGAAGTGGAGTCTGTTCATCCGACAAACAATATTCAGGTCCCAATGAAAGAGATAGATAACTCTGACTCTCATCATTTTTATCTACCAATCCTCTTCCTCTCTGAGCCTGAAGCCCTCCAAGAAAAAACAAAACAATTAAAACAGATAACAGTAGTCTTCTCATCCCAATCCAGCACTATTTTAATTATACAAATTTTGGTAACAAAAATACAAATAATATTTTGATTTATACATTTTAAAAGGATTTTTAGAATTAATTTTTATTAAATCATATGTAAATAACAGCTTATATTGCATTTTTGTTCAAAACATTCATTCTATCCTGTTAAACAAGGGATAACAGTGAACCTCCTATGAAATAAACCGAATTCATTTACAATTGATTCATTTGCTCCCGATAGCTATCGGGATTACAATTGGTATGAAGCCGGATTATGCAAACATTTAATCAGCCAACAGAAAGAAGAGAAGTCCCGTTTACGGTATCAACCAAATCATCAACCTGAAACACGGAACACGGAAACTTTCAAACTTGTACCTATCAACTAATTAACTTATCAACTAATTAACTAATACCTAAAACTACTACCTCCCACGAATTCACGCAATAATGAAGTTGGTGGAATTTCATGGTCGTGAATAGACACAAAATAATTTAGAAATTTAATCAAACGATGTGTTTCGGTATATTCATCACAATACTTTGGAACTTCTGCTAAAATAGGTTCTGCATGTCTTTTCAACACGGCTAATTCAAATAAGAGTGCTGAATTAAACAACACATCTGCATTTTCCTGATATGGGAAAATCCATTTTTCCTCTCCCCTCCTTACACTCGGCCATCGGGCAATTGTATCGCGGGCTGAATAATTACGGAAATGGTAATCTCTTATAATACGTCGAAGCAATCGGGTGTCGGCAGTCGGTATCCAGTTGTGATTATCGATGGAGATCGTAGTGAGTGCAGATACATAAATTTTAAAAGTTGTTTCGGGTGGAATATCAGGAATTAATTCAGGATTAAGGGCATGAATTCCTTCAATGATGATAATACTATCTTCATAAAGTTTTAATTTTTCACCTTTATAATACCGCTTTCCATCTTCGAAATTAAAAAACGGGATTTCAATTTCTTCTCCATTAAGTAATTGTTTAAGATTCTGATTGAACAAATTCAAATCCAGTGAATGCAAATGTTCAAAATCCCAGTCGCCATTTTCATCTAAAGGAGTATCTTCCCTGTTTACAAAATAATTGTCAAGAGAAATAACAACCGGTTTTAATCCACTAACAATTAATTGAATGGAAAGTCGTTTACTGAAAGTTGTTTTCCCAGAAGAAGTAGGGCCCGATATAAGTACAAACCGTACTTTTTCAGCACGTTGTGAAATCATATCGGCAATTGAGGCTACTTTTTTTTCGTGCAAAGCTTCCGATACTTTTATCAGGTTAAAAGTTTGATTATTCCTGCATGCGACATTGAAATCAGCTACATTATTCAGCTTTAAAATTTTATTCCAACCAACGTACTCTTTAAAAATATCATACATTTTAGGCAATAAGACTACTTCTTCGAGTTCAACCGGATTATCCCTGCAAGGCACCCTAATCAACAAACCATCGTAATATTCAATTAAATCATATAAATTCAGATAATCGGTTGAAGGTAATAAAACTCCATTATAATAATCAATAAAGTCATCGATCTGAAAGAACCTGAAATATGGATTGCCAAGTGTTTCAAAAAGTGCAATCTTATCCTGTTGATGAACATGACTTACAAACAATTCCTCTACTTCTTTGGTTTGTTTTTCTACACAGACAATTCGTTTACCCTGAGAAATTATTAAACTCACCCTTTCTTTAATTTGTGAAATAATTTCCCTCGTTAAAGGCTCTTGAAAATTGTCAAGTTTACAATAATAGCCCCTTGAAATTGGATGTTCAATACGAAGGGTTGCAAGTGGAAAGAGCTCTGATACAGCCTTTGCCATAACCATACATAAACTGCGGACATAAACCCTCATTCCTGATGGGGTACTTAAATCAATAAAATCAATATCTTTTGGCTTGTAAATCAAAAAATTCAAATCTTCAACTTTATAATTAACCCGTGCTGCCATAACAGGATACTTTAAATTGATGTTGAGATCCTGATATATTTCGATTAACGAAGTACCTAAAGGATAAGTATGATAGTCTTTTGTGTTTTTACAATAAATAGTGACGTGATTGTCCATTTGCCAGGAGGTGTTTGTGTATTGATATGTATTATTCCGGTGTAAAATTACATTATTTTTTTTAAATGTATTTATTTGAAGGTCTCTAAATTTTGAATTACATTTGCATCTGAATTTTTAAAGTGCATTTAAGACCTTCATATATACATATTGAATCCTTATAACTTCCTCCCTCTCCTCAGGGAGAGACCGGAAGTGAGGTAATTTAACAAACTCTTAATTTATGAATTTATTTAATGTTTATCCACTTTTCGATATTGAAATTTCCAAAGGAATAGGTTGTAGTATTTATGACAATCATGGCATTGAATATCTTGATCTCTACGGAGGTCATGCTGTCATTTCCGTTGGACATTCGCATCCGTATTATGTTCAAAAGATGACACAACAATTAGAGAAATTAGTTTTTTATTCTAATTCAGTTGTAAACCCACTCCAAAAAGAACTGGCTGAAAAGTTAGGGAAGATCTCAGGATATGAAGACTATTCTTTATTTCTGGTCAATTCCGGTGCTGAAGCAAACGAAAATGCGTTAAAACTCGCATCATTTCATACTGGCCGACAAAAAGTAATTGCTTTCAATAAAAGTTTTCATGGCCGTACATCAGCTGCGGTTCGTGTTACTGATAATACAAAAATTGTAGCACCTATCAACGAAGGTTTTGAAGTGGAATTTCCTGCTTTGAATGATATTGATGCAGTCCGTAAATCACTTCAAAAGAAAAATGTTTGTGCTGTAATTATAGAAGGAATACAAGGTGTTGGTGGAATTCGCGTTCCTGAAACTGAGTTTTTAAAATCATTGAGTGCTGAATGTAAAGCAACAGGAACTATGCTGATTCTGGATGAAGTTCAATCCGGGTATGGTCGTAGTGGCAAATTCTTTGCTCATCAATATGCTGATATTCGTCCGGATTTAATTACGATTGCCAAAGGAATGGGGAATGGTTTTCCGATTGGCGGCGTACTGATAAGTCCGGTTTTTGAAGCTTCTTATGGATTACTCGGAACTACATTTGGAGGAAATCATTTGGCATGTACAGCAGCTATTGCTGTTCTGGATATTATCAAAGTAGAACATTTATTGGAGAATGCACTTAAAATAGGAAATTATCTGATTGATGAATTGAAAAAAATTCCACAAATAAAAGAGGTAAGAGGATTGGGATTGATGATTGGAATTGAATTTGATCAATCCATCAAGGATATTCGCAATAGGTTGTTATTTGAGAAAAAAATATTTACAGGGGCAAGTGGAGCTAATATTATCCGTTTATTACCACCATTATGTTTATCAAAGTCAGATGCTGATTCTTTCCTGATAAGTTTTAAAGAAATAATTTTGTCCGAATAAAACTATTTAATATTTATTCAGTTACTATTTACTATACAATGCCGTTTATTTAGTGTTTTTCTTTGTGAAACTTTGTGTCTTTATGACTTTGTGACTTTGTGGCAGGAAAATATTAATAACAAGACACAAAAACACTAAGTTTCATATCGAAGATTCCGATTATTTATCGGAAAAGAGTGCATTCAAGCAATATCCTTAACTAAACGACATTGATTTACTGTTTACTATTTCATCAATTTCTGATATTTGATTTTTGATTTTTGGACAGGGGATCGCTACTTTGGAATGCTTTTCAATAAATGAAAATTTAAATCTTATTATTCGTATAAAATCGAGATATTGCATGTATACTTTGTTTCATTGGTTTGAAGTCAATTCCAATTGCCTCTTTTATCTTATTATTTGAATAATACTCCCGATTACTTATTGCAAAAGCAGTTTCACGATCTATAACAGGACGAAAATGAAATACCTTTCCTGTTAATTCTAATAAACACCCAACCATCCAAAGTACTGTTTTTCCAATACATATCATTGGTCTGCGGGTTCCAAATCCATCTGCCATCCAATTTAAAACATTTCTGTTGGAACAGTTCTCACCCACTAAAATAAATCTCTCACCCGAAATATCACTTTTTGTCAAAAGTATCATAGCTTTTACCACATCTTGAACATCAACATACCCGCTACCACCTTTTGTGTAAAACATCAACCCTTTTTGTACATGCAAAAAAAGTTCAGAACTTCCTGTAAGATTACCCGAAACACCTAAAATAATCCCGGGATTTACAATTACGGCGTTTAGTCCTTCTTTTATTCCTTTCCAGACCTCCTGTTCCGAATAATATTTACTTCGGGAATAAGGAGAACGATTGGAGGAATCTTTCCAACCTGTTTCTTCATCAACCGGTCCATCAATCCCGTGACTGCCACAGGCTGCAATGGAGCTTACAAAGCACAATTTGCTGATGTTGTTAGCGATCGCGGCCCTAACAACGTTTCTGGTTCCGGTTACATTGGTATCCAATATGATTTCCGAATTAGTAACGAATGAAACAATGGCAGCGCAATGATAAACAATTGAAATATTTTGCATTGCCTCTGATATTGAATTTTCATCTAGCACGTCGGCAATTATCCAGTCAATCCTTTCTAAAAAATCATCAGGGGTTGAAGTATAAAAACTAAAAATGAACCTTAATGCTTCCTGATTACTTGTTCGACGATGAATAGCAATAATACGGTCATTATCTTTTAATAAATGCCAGATTAAATTTCCACCTACTAATCCTGTTCCACCTGTTACCAGTATCATTTTTTCATTTTTTGATGTGAAGTCCAAAAATACGGAAAGAAAACAGTATTTTTGCATTTAATTTACGGAAGTAATAAAATCGTTTACAAATTCAATAATGCAGACTATTTGTGTATATTGCGCATCCAGCACTCAGGTTAAACCTGTCTATTTTGAAGTAACTGCCCGCTTGAGCAGAATTTTTGCCCTGGCTAATCTTTCTGTGGTATATGGTGGAGGTTCTAAGGGTCTTATGGGACAATTAGCTAACAGCACATTGGAGGCAGGTGGTAAGATAACAGGGGTTATTCCACGTTTTATGTGTGATGTTGAATGGAATCATAACGGGTTGACAGAATTGATTCTGGTAGATACAATGCATGAACGGAAAGAAAAAATGGCGGTAATGGCTGATGCAATTGTTGCATTGCCCGGGGGATGTGGAACTTTGGAAGAATTATTAGAAGTAATAACATGGAAAAGGTTGGGAATTTTCACAAAACCAATTGTCATTGTGAACGTGGAAGGATATTTTGACGATTTGGTATCCATGCTTAACCGTGCTGTAGATGAACATTTCATGCGGATAGAACATCATAAAATGTGGGAAGTAGTCCAGACTCCTGAAGAAGTTCTGGATGCTATTCAGAATTCAGTTAACTGGGACTCAACAGCAAGGAGCTTCGCAGCACTCTAATTTAAGTTATGATTCAGCAAGATACTATACAGGCGCTTAACGATAGCACAAAAGTAATCCCGGATTCACTGGCAAAACTCGATTCAATAGCAAGAATGGATTCTGTAAGAGCCGTTGCTGATTCTTTAAAAGCAATTGCTCAACTTCCTAAAGGGTTTTTAGGTATTCCACATCCTTCACTCCCTCATTCCGAAAGTTGGGTGTTTATCATTTTATTTGTTTTGTTTTTTCTGCTGGTATATTCAATATCCCGCTCAGTTGGTTTTATTACTGAAACGGTGAAAACATTTTTTCAACAAAAAGAACGTTCAAGTATCTTCAGTAAAGCTACAGTAAACGATTCCCGTTTCCGACTGTTATTAATCTTATTCTCAATTGGGGTATTAAGTTTATATGTATATCTGATTATTTTTAAATCAACTAACCAATTCTCGATACGAGTATATAGCTATTTTTTAATAATAACGTGTATCTTTTTTGGAATAAAGTCTCTGCTTTTTGATCTGATTGGATATATTTTTCTTACTCCTTCAAGTATTAAAATGGCAAAAGAAAGCTATTTTAATATCCTGTCGATATTAGGCATTATACTTTACCCACTCCTTATACTACAAATTTACATACCGGATAATTTATACCAAATTACGGAAATAATGAGTCTGATTACATGTTCCGGCGCAGGTATACTCGTCATAATTAAACTATTTCAAATATTTTTCCACAAAACAGTAGCTTCTTTTTATATATTGTTGTATCTTTGCACCCTCGAAATTTTACCTCTTGTTGTTTTGTTCAGAGTGTATAAATTGATATGTAGTTTGATTTAAATTTAAACTTTATTGCTTTGAAAATTAAGAAGATACTAGTATCACAACCGCGTCCGGCAACTGAAAAGTCACCTTATTTTGATATGAGTGAAAAGTACAATGTAAAAATTGATTTTCGTCCGTTTATCAAAGTTGAACCAATTCTTGCTAAAGAGTTCAGAACCCAACGTATAACCATATTGGATTACACGGCTATTATTTTTAATGCACGACACGGGATTGATCATTTTTTTAGATTATGTGAAGAAATGCGAATTACAGTTCCCGAAACTATGAAGTACTTTTGTGTCTCCGAATCAGTAGCATTATATTTACAACGGTACATTCATTTTCGTAAACGTAAAGTTTTTTATGGGGCTACCGGTAAATTAGTTGAGCTGGTGACAATTATGAACAAACATTTGGAAGAGAAATATTTGTTTATCACTTCGGATGTTCAAAATGAAGACACCATTTCTACACTTGAAAAATCAAAAATAGTTTATACTAAAGCTGTTATGTACAAAACAGTCAGCAATGATTTTGAGTCAAAAGATGAGTTTAATTATGACATGCTGTTATTTTTCAGCCCAATGGGAATCATATCATTAATGAAAAACTTTCCGGATTTTGTTCAGGGAGATATTCAAATAGGTTGTTTTGGGGCCAACACCGCTCAGGCTGTACGTGATGCCGGTCTCAGACTGGATATTGAAGCACCGCTTCCGGGCGTACCTTCTATGACATTGGCACTTGAAAACTATTTAAAAGAAAGTAATAAGAAAATTCGAAAATAATTCAATTTATTAATATAAATCCTATCCCAAAAGTATCGAAGAATTTCAGTACTTTTGGGATAGTCTATTTTTAAGTCATGAGCCTCCCGAATTCATTTTCAAAATCAGAACATTTATGTAGTGAAAAGCGCATAACCCGATTATTCACAGATGGTGACGCTTTTATGGCATATCCTTTGAGAGTTGTATTTTTGATTGAACCAAAAACTGATGAAGAATTTTTAAGTATATTAATCAGTGTACCTAAAAAACGGTTTAAAAGGGCTATAAAAAGGAATGTATTAAAGCGGAAAATACGGGAAGCTTATCGACTCAACAAGTTTTTTATTGTTAAAAAGGCCATCGAAAAGCAATTGCAAATTCATATTGCTTTTAATTATGTTTCGAACGAGGAACTTGACTTTGCTACCATTGAAAAAAAGATGATCCTTTCTCTACAAAAATTGATAGATAAAATGGATTCAGTATGAAAAAAATACTTCAATTTATAATCTTGTTACCTGTTTATTTTTATCGATACAGCATATCACCTCTATTGCAACCCAGATGCAGGTACACCCCCACATGTTCTGAATATACAATTGAAGCTGTAAAAAAACATGGCATTCTAAAAGGTGGCTGGTTAGCCATTAAACGGATTAGCAGTTGCCATCCATGGGGAGGGAGTGGGTATGATCCTGTCCCTTGATTTTCGAAAGTATGAATTTAGATTTAAATGAATTTCTTTAAGGTTTTATTGCAACAAGATATAAAAATTGTACCTTTGTCATTCGCTTCATCTTATTGAAAACGTAAACTACTTGAAAAAACAGGTAAAACAAATTTTATTATCCCCTTTTGCAATCATTTACGGAATAATTATTGCAATCCGTAATTGGTTATTCGATCAGGATTTACTATCCTCTACCTCTTTTAATATTCCAACTATTTCAGTCGGTAATCTTGCAGTTGGTGGTACCGGCAAAACTCCTCATACCGAATTTATTTTATCTGTTTTACAAAATGATTGGAAAACAGCCATGTTAAGCCGCGGATATAAACGAAAGACTAAAGGCTTTCAGTTGGCAACTACTGAATCGAATAGCCATACAATTGGAGACGAACCTTTTCAAATTCATAAAAAATTTCCAACTGTTACTGTGGCTGTGGATGAAAATCGCGTTCACGGGGTAAAAAAACTAATTGAAATTATTCCAGATTTACAATTAGTGGTTCTCGATGATGCTTTTCAACACCGGTATATACAGACAGGATTATCGATTTTATTAACAGATTTTTCCAATTTGTACAGCAGGGACTTGCTCCTGCCTGCAGGCAGTCTGAGGGAATGGAGAAGTGGAAGTAAACGGGCAAACATTATTGTGATTACGAAATGTCCTGAAGAAATGAAACCGATTGATATGCGGTTGTATGAAACGGAGTTAAACCCTCAGGACAATCAAATGTTATTTTTCTCAAGTTTTATCTACGAAGAATTAAAACCTGTTTTCCCGGAATCAAAACCTGAGAATTGGACTTTTCAAAGAATAAAAGAAACAAATGCGGATATATTGTTGGTTGCAGGAATAGTTTCACCTGAACAGATTTTGGAACAATTGGCTAAATTTACAAATAATGTGAAGACCTTGTTTTTCGAGGACCATCATACTTTCCAATCAAAAGATTTCAACTCAATAAACAAAAAATTCAATGCATTTTCATCCACTGATAAAATTATTATTGTCACTGAAAAAGATGCTGCACGACTGATCACAAATTCAAATTATCCTGAAATACTAAAGCCACAAACTTTCACAATTCCTATCCGTGTTGAAATATTACACGATCAGGAAAATCTATTCATTCAAAAAATTAAAAATTATGTTGTTGAAGATTCAAGAAACTGCTGATTTCCTTCGGACAAGATTTTCATCCAATCCTAAGACTGGAATTATTCTAGGGACAGGTTTAGGCGACTTAGTAACTCAAATAACCGATAAGACTGAAATCCCATACGAAATAATACCTAACTTCCCGGTTTCTACCGTGGAAGGTCACAGTGGAAAACTTATTATCGGTAAATTGGGAGAAGTGAATGTATTAGCTATGCAGGGTCGTTTTCATTATTATGAAGGATATGATATGAAAGCCGTTACTTTTCCTGTCCGGGTAATGAAAGCTCTGGGAATAGAAACATTACTGGTTTCAAATGCTTCCGGAGGTGTTAATCCTGATTTTGAAATCGGGGACTTAATGATTATTACTGATCATATTAACCTTTTCCCTGAACATCCGTTACGTGGAAAGAACTTCACCGAACTGGGCACACGTTTCCCCGACATGAGTGAAGCCTATTCGAAAGAATTGATTGTAAAAGCAAAATTAATTGCTAAAAAGAACAATATCAAAGTTGTTGAAGGTGTTTATGTCGGTACTACAGGTCCCACATTTGAAACACCATCCGAATATCGTTACTTCAGGGCTATAGGAGCCGATGCAGTAGGTATGAGCACCGTTCCCGAAGTAATTGTTGCTAACCATGCCGGCATGCGCTGTTTTGGGATTTCTATCATTACTGACCTTGGTGTCCCAGGTAAAATTGTAGAGGTGAGCCATGAAGAAGTGCAGGAAATAGGCAATTCAGTTCAACCACTGATGACTCTTATCATGAAAGAACTGATACGTGAAGCATAAAGAAAAAGGGTCGAAACCAACAGAAAAAATCACTGTCAAATTAATTTTATCTGACTATTCGTTTACCTAATCAAAATTGATTTTTTTATCTGGTTAATTACAAATTAAGACAGATTGAATTCTACATGCTTTCAATCTGTCTCTTTTTATTGTTTATATACAACGAGTAAATTAATCTGATATAATAATTTGCAAAACATTAATATACTGTATATTCTGTCTTGGTTCTTGATTCTTTCGGTCTATATAGCAGAGTTTCTTTTCCAATTTCTCTTGCAGTTTTTTTTAGTTTTTCTTCAGTGACCGTCCAGTGACCGTCCGATGTCCCTCTAGGATTCCTCTATGGTTTGTATATTGCTAAATATGCTTATCTTTTCAAAATTAGTCTAATCGTTTCATTTCAACAAGTGAAACCCCCAATAAGTTATCAGAGATAGGTAAATTATATAAAAACCCGAGATATAGCAACAACCGGTAAGGGCTTCACGAATACTGAACCCAATTACCAACTGTCCTTTTACATTTTTCCTTACCTACTCCTACTACCTACTATTTTCTTACCTCTTACTCCTTACCTCTTACTCACTCCTCACTCCTCATTCCTGTTCAGGAGACTTCCACTACTTCATAACCGATTGCATCCACAGCACTTTTTATAGTTTCATCACTTACTTCATGGCTTAGTTTTACGATAGCCGAGTTTGATTCTAAATCTACTTTTGCTTCAACTCCATCAATGGCATTCAGTACTTTTTCTACTCGTGCTGAACAATGGGCACAGCTCATTCCTTTTATTTGCAAAGTTTTTTCTAACATAATTTTAGTTGTATTAATTGATTGATAATTATTTTTATTGATTTGATTTTTGTTTGAAGATATTGATACAAGCGGTTTAAATGTCAATAAACGAAGTGCATTCATTACAACAGTTACAGAACTCAAACTCATGGCAGCCGCTGCGAACATAGGATTCAGTTTCCATCCCAGGACACCGTAAAAAACCCCTGCCGCCAAAGGGATGCCAATAATGTTATAAAAAAATGCCCAGAACAGGTTTTGTTTTATATTCAACATCACAGCCTTACTGAGTCGAAGCGTTGTGACTGCATCAAGCAAATCACTCTTCATTAATACCACATCCGCGGATTCAATGGCAATATCTGTTCCCGCACCAATGGCGATGCCCAGATTGGAGCGCATCATGGCAGGTGCATCATTGATACCATCTCCAATCATGGCCACTATTTTCCCTTTAGCCTGTAGGCTGGATATCACCTTATCTTTATCCTGAGGCAATACTTCGGCAACAACAGTAGTAATGCCTAATTGTAATTGAATAGCCGCAGCTGTTTTAACATGATCACCCGTGAGCATCACTACATCCAATCCCATTGCTTCAAATTGTTCGATAGCTTCTTTACTGGTAGGTTTCAATCCGTCAGCTACTGCAATTATTCCCAATATCTCTTTGTCATTTGCAATAAACAATGGCGTTTTCCCTTCATTGGCCAGTTTGTCCGACAATGAAGCCATATCATGAAAATTTACTTTTCTATCGGTCATTAATTTCTGATTGCCTGCAATATAGTTGATTCCATCTAATTTAGCTTCAATACCTTGTCCTGGTATTGCCTGAAAATTCTCTACTGCTTTTATCTTAATTTTCCTTTTTTCTGCTTCCAACAATATAGCTTCCGATAATGAATGTTCTGATGGCTTTTCAAGAGAACAGGCAATTTGCAGAAGTTGATTTTCTGAAATCGGTTTTATAGTATAAAGATCGGTAACCTTTGGTTTACCTTCTGTAATTGTTCCTGTCTTATCCAGTACAATTGTATCAATTTTATGTGCCATTTCGAGCGATTCGGCCGATTTAATTAAGATCCCATATTCCGCTCCTTTGCCTGTACCCACCATGATCGCAACAGGTGTTGCCAACCCCAATGCACACGGACAGGAAATAACCAGTACAGCAATACCTATTGACAAAGCAAAATCAAAAGGATAACCCAACAACAGCCAGACTGCAATTGAGATCAATGAAATTCCAATAACCACCGGGACAAATACAGCACTGATTTTATCGGCCAACCTGGATATAGGAGCTTTGGAAGAAGAAGCATCTTCTACCAACTGAATAATATGCGCCAATGTGGTATCGTTTCCAACTTTGGTAGCCCTCATTGTAAAATACCCCGATTTATTCATGCTGGCTGAAAGAACTGAATCATCTTTTTCTTTAAAAACAGGGATACTTTCACCAGTCAACGCTGATTCATCCACTGATGAATTTCCGCTTTCAACAGTTCCATCAACAGGGACACGTTGTCCGGGACGAACAACAACCAGTTCCCCAACCAAAACCTGTTCCAACGGTATTTCCATTTCAGTGTTATCACGAATGACGGTTGCTGTTTTCGGTGCCAGATCCATTAACCTGGTAATGGCATCTGATGTCCGGTTTTTTGATTTTGCTTCGAGGTATTTGCCCAGTGTTATAAGTGTCAGAATAGTTGAGCCTGATTCAAAATACAAATCCTGCGAGAAACGGCTTACTGTTTCCATATCGGCATGTCCAAATGCATAACCTATCCTGTAAATAGCAAAGATTCCATACAGAATAGCAGCAGAAGAACCTATAGCTATAAGCGAATCCATGTTCGGAGCTCCTTTCATCAAAGTTTTAAACCCGACAAGAAAATACTTTTTATTGACAAAAACGATGGGTAGAGTCAGTAAAAACTGGGTAAAAGCAACAATCAGGGTATTTCCCGTTGTATGGAATGCATGAGGGTAAGGGATTCCGATCATGAGCCCCATGGAAATATAGAGAAGTGGAATTAAAAATGCCAGTGAAATCCACCAGCGCATTTTCATTTCATCCTGTTCCAGTTGAATATAATCTTCTTTTGGTGTGGATTTAATTACTGAATTAGTTGCAGTTTCTCGTCTATGAGCTTCATAACCCGCATCCTCTACTGCTTTTTCAATCAATAGAGTATTAAGATTTTTTTCATCAAAACTTACACTCATACTATTCGTAAGCAAATTGACATTGACAGTCTTTACCCCTGTTAATTTACTGACATTTTTTTCAATATGTGCCACACACGAGGCGCACGTCATACCTGTTACATCGAATTTTTCAGTTTCCATTTATTTAAACTTACGTTTAGCAAAAAAACAGAATTCACCTGATTAAGTTCACTATCAAAGTGCCTGCCCGGGCAAAAATACTAAAAATAGTCGTTCTCCTATAAAAGGAAAGTCTATTTTATCTACCTTTGTACACGAAATAACAAAAGTAAACTTATTTTCAGCATGAACGACAGCCCTGTAAAAAATGAACCAACCATTGAACAAACAGCCGTATTATTAATTGATATTGCGTCTGCTTTAATGTCATCAGGAGCTCATACTATGCGAATTATTCAAAATGTTTCGCGCATGGCTGAAACATTCGGCTATGATTTGGATTTGTCGGTATTTCAATTAAGCATAATGATGACAATTATCAACAAAGATGATCCCTGTAAGCTGCTGACTCAGGTAAAAAAGATTAAACCGCTACACTTAAACTTTACCATCGTGTCCGAATTAAGTGCGTTGAGTTGGGATACTTACGATAAACATCTGCCATATGATAAAATAATTCCTGAATTTCATAAGATTATCTCTCGAAAAAGAATTTCAGGCTGGTTGGTATTATTGCTGGTTGCTCTTGCAAATGCAGCTTTTTGCCGGCTTTTTAAAGGTGATTTTATGGCAATGGGACTTGTGTTCTTTGCTACCCTTGCCGGCTTCTCTGTGAGACAGGGAATGATAAAAAAACAGGTAAATCATCTGGTGACATTTACAACAAGTGCTTTTGTTGCATCACTGTTGACCGGACTTGGTTATGTGTTTCATTTGGGGCACACTCCTGAAATAGCAATGGCTTCAAGTGTTTTGTATCTGATACCGGGCGTACCTCTTATTAATTCGTTTTTGGACATTTTACAAGGTCACATTCTTACCGGAATTGCCCGGCTTGTAAACGCATTCAGCCTGATTGTGTGCATTGCTATCGGATTATTTTGTTCAATGTTAATCCTTGGATTAGAAAAATTATGACACCTGAAATGTTTTATCTGGTAATCGTTGATGGATTGATGGCAGCCATTGCAGCTGTCGGATTTGCCGTCATTTCAAATCCATCACGGAAAGCTGTTCTTGTTTCGGCATTATTAGCTGCAATTGGACATTCCTTACGATTTTTTATGATAAAATCAGGATTGGACATTACCCTGGCTTCTTTTGTGGCTGCATCATTTATAGGGTTTTTGAGTATCTTTTTTGCCAAAATTATACATTGTCCTGCCGAAGTATTCTCATATCCTTCGCTTCTTCCTATGATTCCGGGATTATTTGCTTACCGCACCATTCTCAGTATGATTAAATTTATGCAAAGTACAGAGGTCGTCAAAACCCAGGGTTACATGTTGGACTTTTTTCATAATGGGATGACAGCTTTGTTTATTTTACTGGCGTTAGTAGTTGGTGTTTCATTACCGGTTTTGTTTTTTCCAAAACTATCTTTTTCGGTAACCCGAAAATACTAATATCTTAAATATCTTTGTGTGTTTTTTTATGGCTTAAAAACAAGTAAGTAATCATAGTTGTTTAATGATCTGTTTGCTATTCTATAAAAACTCAAATTCAAGCACCTTGTCAATTATTAATTATTCATTACTAATTATTAATTACTTTCTTAGTATTCTTTTAATGTTAAATCTCATTTTTTTTTATTCGTTTTAAATCCAAATGAAATGTTCGTTTCGTCTAATTAGAAAACAAACATTATTTTTACACTTTAAAATTTACAATTATGAAACGAATTGGATTATTTTTATTGGCTTTGACTTTATTTGTCGGAGCTAATGCAGCAAAACCCACTGTTATACACAAAGACAGTGTGAAGGAAGTGAGAATCACTCATACTGAAAAAGATGAGAACTCAGCCAAAGATTCCATGATGATGCAAAAACTATCATCTGACCAGATTATGCAACTCGAAAATGGGCGGTTAGAATTAGAACGACAGAAAGTGGATGCGGATAATGGCAATAAGTTACCCATGAGTCCTTTTGCCATTTTTATGATTTGTATGTTGCCATTTCTTTTTGCAGCCGTAATTATTATCAGTAATGTCAGGTCCAAAAATGCAGAATCCAAACGCCGCTACGATTTGTATGCCAAATCACTTGAAATGGGGCAAACGGTTCCTGAACATTTCTTTGACGAACCTAAAAAGGAAAATCCGGCTTCCAATCTGAAAAAAGGGATTCTGTGGTTTGTTGTGGGAATAGCATTGTTAATTTCATTTATTGTCATGAGTGAAAAAGATGCACTCATTGTTGGTATTGTTCCTACCTTTGTTGGTATTGGTTATTTGCTGGTTCATTTTCTGGAAAAACCAAAAACAATTTCAACCGGAACGAACAATGAACAACACGGATGATATCCGCTGGGTCACACAGGTTGCTTTGCTTGGTGATAAAAACGCATTCGACAAATTAACCTGTAAATACCAGTCACCCATACGGCGGTTCTTCCTGAACCTCACCGTGGGTGATGGTCCGTTAAGCGACGATCTGGCTCAGGAAACTTTTATCAAAGCGTATCTCAATATCACTACCTTCAAAGGTCTTTCCGGATTTTCAACCTGGCTTTACAGGATTGCTTACAATGTATATTATGATTCGGTAAGAGCACAAAAACATTATGAAGACATCGATGAAAGTGTAATTGATAGTCAGCAACATACGCTCAATGAATTCTCAGCAGAGAAAATGGATATTTATAAAGCGTTAAAAATGTTGCGCAAAGAAGAACAAACTGCCGTATTATTGTTTTATATGGAAGATAAAACACACAAAGAAATTGCAAAGATTATGAATTGTCCCCTCGGAACGGCTAAAACCTATATTCTGAAAGGGAAAGAAAGATTAACTGTTTACTTAACAAAAGCAGGATATGGAAACTAACGAAACAGACAAATTGCTGAAAGGATTTTTCAGCGAATACAAAAAGGAAATTGCTGATAACGGTTTTACCCAACGATTAATGCAAAGACTTCCTGAACAAACCTACCGTGGTTGGATCGTTTGGATTTTTGCAGCTATGGGGATGGCCATCACTATCTACCTGGGAATCACAATCGGGCTGGTTGAACAAATCATGATGCTTTTTAAACATGTTCCTGTTTATTATTTGATCGCAGGCATTTTTTGCTTTCCACTGGTGGGAACTGCAGGATTCTATTTTTCGCAAAATAAAAATTACCATTTGATTTAAAAACAGATAAGTGAGTTAAAGAAAAAGATACTGACAAGAATCTCTTTCTTTTGCTTCTTTATTATTTATCCTGTCCGTAAGCTACCTCAGGCTTCATGATAGATTAAATCATTTCAATCAATGGAACAGAGAGTTGCCTGACCACATTTTTAATGGAAGCAACATAGTTCAGAAGAGTATCCAAAACATCATCAATTAATTTGACAGTCATTTTGAGTTACTTTTCTTTTCGAAAAATATCGCTTTACTACAGAGTTAAATAAAATTAGGATTACATTCCATTCTCGGACTTCATTTACAAACAGTTTAAGTTATTTCTGAAACATGCTCTATGGATTGGTTCGCCGTCCAGTTGAATCATTCTCAACATTATTCATTTCGTTTTGTATCCCGTCGTTATGCCCGAAGTGAATAAAACAAAGACCTCTGGTTTCAATTGATCACAAAGTTTTCCTGTTTTTTTTGTTAATATAATGTTAATATATTTTGAGCTTCATGCCTTTTAGCAGCATTTTCCAACGTCATTTCATCTGATAACAACCATGTAAATAAATGGCAACAAACATGTAGTCCTTTATCACAGTTCTACTACACAGTATAATAATCGGTCATTGTGCAATTACGTTTGGTAAAAATCCGAACTTTTACCTGAGTGAAACCAACTTAAAGTAAAAACAATATTAAATCCTTAATTTTTAATCTAGTAAATGAATAAATAGTAAATCAGTTTGATGGTTTCCATCCATCATATCCTTTCATGACTTCTTCAACAGTATATTTACCGGCTTCTTTGGCTGTCAATACTTTCGACCACGTACGACCTGAAGTATCAGATCCTTCCCCGGTGTTATTAAATTCCATAAAACGGGCTGTTTTTTCATTCGCTTCGTTTTTCCAGTTATCCCAACCAACTGGTCTGATACCTTTTGGTAAACTACAATTCATAAACAAAGTCATGGCATATGCACGCCACGGGCGGCCTAAATATACGGCATTGACACCGCCCGCCAGCAACACTTTGCAGTTGTTGAAAATATATCCGTATTTAATATTTTCAGGCGTACTGGCAGCGGTTATGTACGAATTACGTTTACAAAAAAGAGTACATTTTTCGAACCATACTGTTGAAGGACCAAATATAAAATCGGTTGTGCCTTCAATATAACAGTTTTCGAAATACTGGCGGGCATTTTGTTTCCCTGTATAAACAGTATCCTGATTTCCCAGAAAACGGCAATTGACGAATACGGCCCTGTCACCTTCAACATGCAGCGCAACGGCTTGCCCCTTTTCGTCTGCTGTATTTTCGACAGTCAAATTTTCGAGCCGGATATCATTTCCGCAAATTTTCAACGTATAGGTTTTAAAAGTCCCCATCTTATTGATATTAGCTTGATCATTGTAATTAATAATGGTATTATCCCTGTCTTCACCAACTAAAAGAACATTGCAAATATAAGTTGGAATTTCAATTTTTTCTTTGTAAACCCCCTTTTTTATAAAAATAGTAACCCTTCCCGTCGGATTAAAAGCCCTTACCGAATCAATGGCTTGCTGTATGTTCTGAAAGTTTCCGGTTCCATTTATGTCGACAACAATATAATTTAGCTGTTGCGAATTCGCTGCTAAACTCACAAGAATAAATAAAAATAAAAATGTTCTTTTCATGCTACTAAACTAAAAACTATTTATAGTTGATGATCTCAGTGTCCGGAATCAGGATCCTATTTTTTCAATAAAACACTTAGCATGATAAAAGGCGAAACTGCTTTGGCATCGTTATTTCTTTTTGGTTCGTTGATGTAATATTGATAACTCCCGTCCCTGTATCTTGGGTTACCACCTAATCCTGCAACAGAGCACGCATCTGTTAACGTAATGGTCCCATCTGCATTTTTTCGTATGAACTGTTTTACAAATTGTGAATAAGCTTTTTCCCCTTTTTCCCCAAATGACTTAGGCAAATACCCTTTTTGTGCTGCTTTTACCCAGCTGTATATAAACATGGCAGATCCGGAGGATTCTAAGTAATTGCCTGTTTCACCAGGTTTGTCTGTAATCTGAAACCACATCCCTGTTTTTGGATCACGGTATTTTTCCAGTGATTGGCTTAAATTCAAAAGTATTTTGAGGATTTCTGGTCGTTGAGGATGGTTCACCGGTAAATAATCAAGCACATCGACCATCGCCATCATATACCATCCCATGCTTCGTGACCAGAAGTTTGGAGATGTCCCTGTATTCGGATTCGACCAGCGCTGTTTGTGACTTTCGTCCCAGCCATGATAGTAAAGACCTGTTTTAGGATCATAAGTATGCTTTGCTACAATCAGAATCTGATGGGCAACTTCCTCATACAATTCTTTATCCCCGAAACGAAAGGCATATTCTGCCAGAAAAGGGGATGCCATATACAACCCATCCAACCACATCTGATTGGGATAGATTTTTTTATGCCAAAAACCCCCATCGCTGGTTCGGGGTTGATTTTTAATCTGGCTTCGCAACATTTCAATTGCTTTTTTATACTTCTGATTGTTTGTTTTTAAATACAGGTCAAATAAAAATTTACCCGAATTCAATTTATCCAGGCTGTAATCATCCATTTTATATCCTGTAATCTGTCCATTTGAATTAATAATGGTGTCGGCATAACTTTTTACATAATCGTAATATTTCTGATTTCCAGTAAGCTTCCAGACCTGATAAATAGATTGAAGTTCTAAGCCACTGCAATAATCCCATTTAGGTTTTCTGGAAAAATCGATCATCCAGCTTTGAGGATTACGTTTGATCTCAGAATCAGCCATCCATACTGAATAGGGTTTAGCACATGAAACCGACATGGAAATAAGCAAAACAATTCCAAGAATGATTGTTTTAAATTTTTTGGTTGACATTTTAAAAGTTTTTAAATTGCAAATATACTTAATGATTTTCTTTAACTTAACGTTCAACAGGATATTCAATTTTCCCCTAAAAAGCTGAATGAATTGCTTTTAAATTGAGTATTAATTGGATGTACAAATTTGGTGTTTTTTTTACAATCTCAGGTAGTAAAAATTGATTTTTTATAAGGAGTTTTTGATTTGGGATCTTTTCCTATTTAAATCCCTTTTACATTCTACTCTATTAGATTAAACCGATGTTAAAAATAAATGTTAAAAGCATATTACAGGATTTTAAGTTTATGATATTTGATGTTTTGTCCATTTTATCCCGGGAGTATCTCTGAAATACCAGGAAAAATCGAGAACAAAAGTCATGATCAATAAAAAAAAATTCAATCCGGGTTTTAAAATATACATACTGCCCATATGAATCCTTTCGATTAATATACACCTTTTTAAAACAAAAATTGGAACTGCATTCTTTTAGAATATTCATTTTTAATAAAAAGGGAATATATATATATTTGTTTTTAAATATCAACACTTTAGGATACGAATATCTTTGTAATTGACATTTTAAAGCTGAATTCAGATAAGGATTTATTTTTATCATATAAGGTTATTTAATGAAACTTCTTTTATTATATACCATATTTTTTGATTGAATTAAGAAGTATTTCGAAAGGATCTTTTGAAACCGCTATATAACAAAATTGACTATCGACATTTTTTTGTAATTTTGCAGGCATTAAACATATTTATCAATGAGGTTATGCGCATTTTAATTCAACGGGTCGACGAAGCTTCAGTAAAAATTGATAATCAGATAAAGTCTGCCATCCTGAAAGGTTTATTGGTTTTGGTGGGGATTGAAGATACTGACACGATGATGGACTCAGAATGGTTAGCCGGGAAAGTAATTGGGTTACGCATTTTTGATGATGAAAACGGAGTGATGAATCGTTCTGTCCTGGAAGTTGAAGGTGAAATTCTGGTTGTCAGTCAGTTTACCTTGCATGCCATGACACGGAAAGGAAACCGGCCATCATATATTAAGGCTGCAAATCATGAAATTGCCATACCGCTTTACGGGCATTTTTGCCGGGAACTAAGTCTTAAACTTGGTAAGGAAGTTCAAACCGGTACTTTTGCTGCCGATATGAAAGTATCATTGGTGAATAACGGACCGGTAACCATTTGGATAGACAGTAAAAATAAAGAGTGATTTGAAGAAGGTTGATTCACTGCAATATATACGATCACCTAAATTCGTTTAATTCGTTTTAATTCGTTTAATTAGTATTTTTATGAAGAAACACATTCCTAATTTTATCACCTGCCTCAATCTGTTTTCAGGTTGTCTGGCTTCATACCTTGCTTTTAAAGGAAATTATACGGGTGCTTTTATAGCCATATTATTTGCTTCAGTATTCGACTTTCTGGATGGTTTTGCTGCCAGGTTATTGAAAGCTTATTCCCCCATGGGTAAAGAACTTGATTCACTCGCTGATATGGTAAGTTTCGGATTGGCACCAGGGGCGATTGTTTTTTCGCTCTTGTCAGAAACCGGTATAAACGAATGGCTCCCGTTTCTGGGTTTTCTGATACCTGTATTTTCTGGACTCAGGTTGGCTAAATTTAATATTGATGACAGACAAACCACTTCGTTTATAGGACTTCCCGTTCCGGCAAATGCTATTTTCTGGGCAGGTCTTGTTTATTCTTTCTCACCCTTTTTGCTAGATACAGTTTGGTTATTGCTTATTCTTATCGGTGTATTCAGTTATTTGCTTATATCTGAAATCCCAATGTTCTCCCTAAAGTTCAGGAATGTTTCCTGGACAGACAATCAAACCCAATACATTTTCTTAATAGGGTGTGTAGCAATATTCGCTTACTTTCAGTTTAGTGCTTTTTCAATTATCATCGGGTGGTATATTGCCTCATCAATAGGGGTAAATTTAAGCAAAAAGTTTATGTAATACGGGTTGAAAATGACAAGTCCAACTTTCAAAGCTTAATCAATCTTTAAATAATTTCCGGTTACCAGGGCTTATTTGTACTTTTGTCCTAAATACAACATCGATGTCAATAAGCATAAAAAATCTGACCAAAAAATACGGAGAACAAACTGTTCTCAACAATATTACCTTTGAAATTGGTGAAGGTGAAGTCGTTGGTTTTCTTGGTCCAAACGGAGCCGGGAAAACCACTACTATGAAGATTCTGGCCGGAGCATTATCCTACACGAAAGGTGTGGTTAAAATTTGCGGTGTAGAAGTAAGTGAAAATCCAATCCTTACCAAAAGTTTTGTAGGATATTTACCTGAACAAAACCCCTTGTATCAGGATATGTATGTAAAGGAATACCTGCTTTTTGTAGCCGAAACCTATGGGTTGGGGAAAGAAAAGCACGAACGGGTGAACGAATTGATTGACCGTGTGGGACTACGTCCTGAGTTTCATAAAAAAATCGGACAGCTCTCAAAAGGATTTCGCCAAAGGGTTGGTCTGGCACAGGCTTTAATCCCGAATCCCAAAGTGTTGATACTCGACGAACCAACTACCGGACTTGATCCGAATCAACTGGAGGAAATCAGAAGTTTAATACGTGAAATCGGAAAAGATAAAACAGTATTGCTCAGTACCCATATCATGCAGGAAATAAAAGCCATTTGCAACAGGGTAATTGTAATAAACAACGGGGATATCGTAGCAGATTATTCCGATTTATCGAAATTAAAGGTTTTCGATGAAAATAGCTGTCATCTTGAAGTTGAATTTGCCAATGATGTAAAAATGGACTTATTGGAAAAACTGGAGAATGTAACCAATATAAAACAAACAGCAACCAACCACTTTATAGTCATTGCTTCGTGTGATATACGTTCATCTTTGTTCGATTTTGCAGTTGAGACGAATAATAAAATTCTTATGATTAAAACCTTAGAACGGAGCATGGAAGAGGTGTTTAAAAGTTTGACGAATTAGAAAAAAACAGTTACAGCTTTTCCAAAATTATCCCCAAAAATAAATGGAAGAAACCAATTTTGACATACGCAACAACCGGACAGGAGAAAAAGAGTTCGAGAATGCCTTGCGGCCACTTACTTTTACAGATTTCAAAGGACAGAATAAAATTGTCGAGAATCTGAAAATTTTTGTTCAGGCTGCCCGTATGCGTACCGAATCGCTCGACCATGTATTGCTTCACGGACCTCCCGGATTGGGAAAAACTACCCTCTCAAATATTATAGCTAACGAACTGAATGTCGGGTTTAAAATCACTTCGGGTCCTGTACTGGATAAACCGGGTGACCTGGCCGGACTTCTAACCAGTCTGGAACCGAATGATGTGCTGTTTATTGATGAAATCCACCGCCTGAGTCCGATTGTGGAAGAATATCTTTATTCGGCAATGGAGGATTACCGGATCGACATCATGATTGATAAGGGTCCAAGTGCCCGTTCCATCCAACTGGAATTAAACCCGTTTACACTGATCGGTGCCACTACCCGCAGCGGATTGCTTACTGCACCTTTGCGGGCACGGTTTGGCATCAATTGCCACTTTGAGTATTACGATATTGAAGTCATTACCGGTATCATCAAGCGTTCGGCAAACCTGTTAAACGTTAACATTGAAGACCAGGCAGCACTGGAGATCGGAGGGCGCAGTCGTGGGACTCCCCGTATTGCAAATGCCTTGCTTCGAAGGGTTCGTGATTTTGCACAGGTTAAAGGAAACGGAAGTATTGATATGGAAATAGCCTGTTATGCCCTGGAGGCACTGAATATAGACAAATACGGGTTGGACGAAATAGACAATAAAATCCTGACCACCATTATTGATAAGTTCCAGGGAGGCCCTGTGGGATTAACTACTATTGCCACTGCGTTGGGCGAAGATTCGGGGACTCTGGAAGAGGTCTATGAACCTTTCCTGATCAAAGAAGGATTTCTTAAACGAACACCCCGTGGACGCGAAGTGACGGAACTTGCCTACAAACATCTTGGTAGAGTGAGATTGGGGGAAATGGGAACGCTGTTTTGAAACAGAAGCAAGGAGTAAGAGGTAAGAGGTAAGGATTGAGGAATGAGTATATAGTAAGTAGTAGGTAGTAGGTAAAGAGAGTTCTAGTAGATAGTAAGAAGTAAGTAAACTTCATGTTATCAGATAAGATATTAAAATAAATAAAACAAAGCAACTGATGTTCAATGGCTTCACTCCTCTACTTGGGAGTTTGTGTAAAAATAAGATTTAAAAAGTCAAATGCTTTCAAATTGAAACTTAAAGTAGAAATAAGGTAATAAGGTTTAGTCATAGTTGTATCTCTTTCTATTAAGGTTGACATGAAAAAATAAGGTTTTATTCTTTATAAACCTTATTTTCAAGTATTAAACCTTAATAGAAAACCTAATCACCAACAATCCAAACCTTATTAGTTTATTTTAAAAATAAACTAAACTTTCAAATCGTAAGAATTCAATTCGACTATATTCCTTTTTACACTGCTCTTGGGAGAGAGGGGCAGGGGTCGAGGTCGGTATTTCTAAGAAGAAAGAAGTAAATATTAAAAGTGTATACAAATTTCAGAACAGTATAGATTTAAGAATTTTATAAAACTATCAGATATGGAGGAACTTGTTACTGTAAGGTCTTTTACACAGTCAATCGAATGTGAAATGGCTAAATCGTATCTCGAATCGTTTGGAATTGAATGTTATGGTCAGGATGAAATTTTAAACCGCGATTATGCAAATGTAAACGGAGGTGTCAAACTTCAGGTACGTTCGGTACAAGCGGAAGAAGCTATTAAACTTTTGATGGATGCCGGATACCTCAAGGCAGAAGACTTTGAACCTTCGGCAGAAATGAAGTTTGTGGAAAAAGTATTGAATTATTTTAGACGTAAAGAATAGCCGTCATTAAAAGAATAATTTTTCAAAATTTCAATTGTGTACGCAGTGCATGCACAATTCATGAATTAATTATGAGCAACATAGATCTTCAGAAGAAGGACTTAATCCAATCGATTGTATCGTTAATTGACGGTACTCGCGAACGTGTTGCTTTCACTGTAAATAGTGAGCTTACGCTTTTGTACTGGAATATCGGGAAACAAATAAATGAAGACATTCTGAAAAACGGAAGGGCGGATTATGGGAAAACAATTGTTTCTGAACTTAGTAAAGCTTTAATAATGAAATATGGTGAAGAATTTAGTAAAAGAAACCTTCATAACTTCATAAATTTCAACGAATTGTACCATGATATTCAAATTGTGCAGACACTGTCTGCACAATTGAGTTGGAGTCACATAAGATTTCTTAATTCCACGGGCGGTATCAAAAACAATTAGGAACAAATTGGAATGCTGAATGTACTGCCCCAAGCCCCTAAAGGGGATGTAAAGAGTGGAAACTGTAAGTTTTTACGCATCCTGAAAAAAGAAATTAAAGAGTCGGTAGTAATCAACATCCCCTTTAGGGGCTTGGGGCGGTTTGTTTCATGAGAAGTTTTATTTCGACCGACGTAACCAAAATGATAAGAAACAAAAGGGATTTAATAGCAAATTGTAAATGTTACCGGTTTGGTTCAAATGGAATTATACCTGCGTTGGCTCAAACAGAACGAACAAAAAGAATGGGAGAACAAACCTATCGGACTCATATTAAGTAATTAATAATGAATAATTAATAATTGATAATTGACAGGGTACTGAAATTTAAGCTCTTGGAGATTAACAAATAAATCGTTTAACTTTCTATGATTACTTATGTACAGAGAAATCACCCGAACAAATTAAATATTTAATACGGAAATAATGACCTGATGATAATCGTCAATTTGAATAAACTTAATTAACTTACTTAACTTTTAGCTAAAATATGGCACAACAAATGAAGAAGCTGGCAAAGGAAACTGCCATGTATGGAGTAAGTAGCATTTTGGGGAAATTCCTGAACTGGATGATGGTACCTCTCTATACTTATGTTCTGGCAAGTCCTGCCGATTACGGGATTGTAACCAACTTATATGCCTGGACAGCTTTATTGCTAGTCATGCTTACCTATGGAATGGAAACCGGCTTTCTCCGCTTTGCTAATAAGAACAAAGAAGAAGCAGGAAAAGTATACAGTACAACCCTGATAGCAGTAGGAGTTACATCCACCATTTTTGCTTTAACCTGCATCATCTTCAAGCATCCGATAGCTAATGCATTGGGATATGCCAATCATTCTGAATTTATTGCGATGCTTGGAACAGTGGTAGCTTTTGATGCATTTGGTTGTATACCCTATGTTTACCTTCGTTTCAAAAATCGTCCGGTTCGTTTTGTTGCGTTGAACCTGTTTGCCATTTTTGTCAATATTTTCTTTAATATCTTCTTCCTGGTCATTTGTCCTTGGTTGATGATAAAAACGCCAAACCTGATTAATTGGTTCTACAATCCGAACTATGGTGTCGGATATGTGTTTATATCAAATATATTCTCAACAGCAGCAGTAACCATCGCGTTATTATTCGACGTATTTGTAGTCAAATTTGAGTTTGATAAAGCATTGCTTAAAAAGATGCTTATCTATTCATTACCTCTGGTTGTTTTAGGAATTGCCGGAACAATGAATCAGACCCTGGATAAAATACTTTTCAAGATGTTAATGCCAGGAGTAAGAGGAGCTACCGAACTGGGAATTTATGGTGCGACTTCTAAAATTGCCTTAGTAATGATGATGTTCACACAGGCTTTCCGTTATTCCTATGAACCATTCATTTTTGCTCAAAAGAAAGACAAAAACAGCCTGGATGCATATGCAGATGCCATGAAATTCTACATTCTGTTTGCATTGTTTATATTTTTAGGAATGGTACTTTATATGGATATTTTTAAATATGTCATCCAACACAATTATTGGGTTGGACTGAAAGCAGTACCCATAGTGTTGTTTTCATTTATTTTTCAGGGCATATTCTTCAATCTCTCGCTCTGGTACAAATTGACTGATAAAACAATGTACGGTGCATGGTTTTCATTACTCGGAACTTTTATCATTGTAGTATTGAATGTGATCTTAGTACCTGTCTACAGTTATATGGGCTGTGCCTGGGCTGCATTTGCCTGTTATTTTGTCATCATGGTAGTTTCTTATTTTTACGGTCAAAAGCACATGCCAATTAACTATGATCTGAAAACTATAGGATTATATACCTGTGTTACTGTTCTATTTTATGTAATCAGTTTATTTATTAAAACTCCTTATACAGCTGTTAATGTATCATTAAAGTCAGTTTTAATGATTGCTTTTTTGGTATTATTGATAAAACGTGATTTTCCTTTACGTACCATTCCATTTATCAATCGCCTTTTCAAATAATTTTATTATGACTAAACTACATATTCTTACTCCTGTAAAAGATTCATTGGAAACAACATTACGAACCATAAACAGTATTATGGATTCGGAAATTGATGTCGAATTCAGTTATACTGTTTACAATGACTTCAGTTCGGATGCAACAACAGATATCCTTGAAAAGACTTCCGAAAAATCAGGGTTTACTCTTGTCAATCTGAAAAACATAACCATGCATCCCTCACCGAATTACTTGTTAATTCTACAAATTGCCCAGCAAAGGGCTAATTTCGAAGATGCACATTTACTCATTATCGAATCGGATGTTATTGTCGAAAAAAATACAATTCAACAAATGTACAATAGCATTTCGTCCCTTGAAAAGCCTGGCATGGTTGCTGCAATCACAAAAGATATTCATGGAAAAATTAATTTTCCGTATTTATATGCAAAGAATTTTACAACAGGCACTGTTTATACAAAAAAAAGACTAAGTTTTTGTTGTACTCTCCTGACTCAATCATTTTTAACTTCGTTTAATTTTGATATACTGAATCCGAATAAAACATGGTTTGATGTGTTTTTATCTCACAAATCTATTGAGATGGGTTTTAAAAACTATTTGCTGACTTCACTTCCTGTAATTCATTTGCCACATAGCAGCCGTCCCTGGAAAAACCTCAAATATACTCATCCATTGAAATATTATTTTAAAAAACTTTTTTTTAAACGTGACAAAATATAATACCAGCCAAATGGATGTTCCTTTAGTTTCAGTGATAATACCGGTTTATAACATGCAGGAATTCCTTGCACAAACAATTGAATCGGTGTTATCTACAGCGTATTCATCATTTGAAGTAATTATCGTTGATGATGGATCAACTGATAAATCTTTAAGTATAGCCAATGAGTATTCTGATAAAGATAAACGTATCAGGGTATTGTCTCAACAAAATTCAGGAGTTTCTTCAGCCAGGAATCATGCTGTCCGCGAAGCATCCGGAAAGTATATTTTACCTGTTGATGCCGATAATCTGCTTTCTTCCGATTATATACAATCTGCTGTTGATGTTTTAGAATCAAACGAAAAGGTCAGGGTTGTGACATGTAAATCGGTTTTTTTTGGAGACAGAACAGGGGAATGGAAACTAAGGCCATTTTCTTTGAAGCTACTTGCCCGGAAAAATATGATGGATACCTGTGCCATGTACAGAAAATCAGATTGGCAGTCGATCAATGGTTACTGTGAATATATTAAAGGTCGGGAAGATTGGGATTTTTGGATTTCACTTTTAAAAAGAGGCGGTGAGGTGACCTGTTTACCGATTATTGGTTTTAAATACAGAATCAGGAATAATTCAAAGAGAGTAACAGACAGAAATTTTAAAAGAAACATCATTAGTATTTTAAATAAACGGCATAAAGCTTTTTTTTACAGGGAATTGGGTGGTAAACTGCATTACCGGAGAACATGGTCAGGTTTATTTAATTTTTTTATTCATTTGATAAAGCCTGAAACCATTAAAGTAAATCCTGCCTATCCTAATTTAGATGAGTTTGTTTACAACATCCCTGAATTGTTTGAAACGAGCGGGAAAACCATCCATTCGATCAGGAATACGATCAAAACATTCGAAGAAAACAAGTATAAAATAGTCGTTAAATCCTTTCATAAACCTAATTTTATAAACAAATTTATTTACGGGAACTTCAGAGACTCCAAAGCGCATCGCTCATACGATTATGCTCTTAAACTGATTGAATTAGGAATTGGAACTCCGGCTCCGGTCGGATATTATGAACAGAAATGTGCATTTTTATTTCTGAAAAGCTATTATGCATGTCTTCAATCGGAATGTCCTTATCAGTTTTCCGATCTGATAAAAGAGATAGAATTCCCTGATAGAAATCAAATTTTAAAAGCTGTGGGACGTTTCACTGCAAATCTTCATGAAAAGGGAGTCCGGCATCACGATTATTCAGCAGGAAACATTTTATTTAAAAAGACTGGCTCTGAAATCGAAATTGAACTGATTGATTTGAACAGAATTGAATTTGGAAACGTTGATATTCAAAAAGGGTGCAAAAACTTTGAAAGATTAAATATTGATGACGAAAGTCTTAAAATTATGGCAAATGAATATGCACTTGCACGTGGCTTTGACTCAGAAGTTTGTGTCAGCAATATTTTAACTATGCGTTGGAAAAAACACAAGAATATTTCTAACAGTCAAATTGATAGTCTATGAAAGCGTCACTCATCATTGCCATTTATAACAATATCCGGTTTTTGAAGGCTGTATTGGATTCGCTCAACTTTCAGACAGAGAAAGATTTTGAAATCATCATAGCCGAAGACGGTGAGAACGCTGAAGTAAAGGAGTTTATAAATAAATATCATTTTGTACAACCCTGGCAACATTTAACCCAGAAGGATGAGGGGTGGGGTAAAAATAGAGCTATGAACAGGGCTATTAAGGCTTCAAAAACAGATTGGCTGATATTTATTGACGGCGATTGTGTTTTGCATCACAGGTTTATAGAAATGCATCTTCGTTATGCAGATGAAAAGTTTGTTTTAGCAGGTAAACGGGTAAAGCTTGATAAGACCTGTTCGAATTTTGTACTCGAAAACAGCTCGAATATTCACAAACTACAAAAAAAGTTGGTTAAGAAACTCCTTTTTGGTAAAGGAAGTATCCGGTATATTGAAGAAGGTATTTTTATTTCGCCCGACAAATTGCTTGGATTTATTCCCGGATTAAGGACTCTGAATCATTTGACAGGCAGTAATATGTCATTTTCAAAAAAAGCCATTCATTTCATTAATGGTTTTGATGAAGACTATCAGTTGCCGGCAGTAGGTGAAGATCTGGATCTTACATGGCGATTCGAGGCTGCAGGCTTTAAGCATAAATCAGTCCGCAATTTAGCTGTTCAATATCACTTACAACATAAGGAAAACTGGATTGATCAGGTTAAGAATATGGATCTATACCGGAATAAGCAGCGAGATAATAAATTTGTTTGCACAAACGGATTAATAAAACTATAAGTTGTATGATAATTTTGAGGGATAAACCAGGCCAAATGTGCAACAGATTATGGTCTTTTTCATTTTTTATAGCTTATGGATTAAAACATAATATAAATATTTATATTCCTAATTTGAAAGAATATGAATCTCTGTTTGAAAATTTAAATCAATTCAGAAATATAAAATTCAATTTATCTGAAAATCGCAGAACAGAAAAGCTTATTAGATTTCTAGTACTATTTATATATCTTTTCAATAAATTAAAAATCGGGATTTTATTAAGGATATTCAATATCTGTTTTCCGGATAATAATCATTTAGACAAATCGTATCTTGCTAAAAACAGGATATATTATATTAATTCATGGAAACACAAAAAGGATTATGAATCAATAGTTGAATTCAAACCTGAAATCATCAGTCTGTTTACACCTAAGAAAGAGTTTTGTGAAAAGGCCGATAAGCTTTTCCCCAAATTAAATTCCATGTACGATATTTTAATTGGAGTTCATATCAGAAGAGGCGATTATTTGAATTTTCATAATGGCAGTTATTATTTTGATGATTCGGTTTATAGCCGGTTAATGAATATGTTGGCATCAAAACCGGGAACAAAAAAAGTTGGCTTTTTTATCAGTACCAATGAAGTAATAAATCCAGAGAAATTCAAAGATCTAAATATACATTTATTAGATAATTCCTTAGGAATTGAAGATCTTTACGCATTAAGCAAATGTGATTATATAATGGGTCCGCCAAGTACATTTTCAATGTGGGCTTCATTCTATGGATCAGTACCTTTAAAATTGATAGAAGATGAAAACGAAACATTTTCCTATGATGATTTCTCAGTAATACGATACCAGAATACTTTTGAAAATGGAGGAAAATATTATTAACACTAAAAATTGTCGACAAAATTTAATCTTGTCTGGTAATAATTGTAACTGATTTTTAATATAATAAATACTCCTTTGAGTTTATACTGCTATCGAATCAGTATCCATGAATTTTTTAAAATGAAATTTATTTTTTCGATGTGAATAAGTTTCAAAATAACTTAATCATGAATTGAAAAAGCTAATTTTAAAAATGAAACATTAACGGAAACGTGAATAAATTCATTTGCAAAAATGGATGGATAAAAAAATAAAATAAATATAATATATGCTTTCCATAATCGTTTGTTCAAGAAATAAAACGCTTTCAAAATCGTTTGTTGAAAATATAATCAGTACGGTAGGTACAGTTCATGAGATAATTTCAATTGATAACTCAAAGAACGAATACTCTATTTTCTCAGCTTACAATCTAGGTTTTGCAAAAAGCAAATATCCCTATATCTGTTTCGTTCATGAAGATGTTTCCTTTCTAACACAAAACTGGGGAATAAAAATTATTGAACATTTACAAATCCCTAAAACAGGTATAATTGGGTTAGCTGGTGGAGATTTGGCTACCCGTATTCCGGCTTCATGGTCTACACTTATGTCATGTGTCAATATTGTTCAATCGGATAGAACCGGGAAAAAGCCTACCAGACTTATTCTACTCCCGGTTAACCAAAAAGAATCAAGACGTTCTGTTATTTTATTAGATGGCGTATTGATGTGCATGAAAAGAGAATTGTTGAAAAAGATTCATTTTGACGAACAATTTAAAGGCTTTCATGGATATGACTTCGATATCTCTATTCAATCTACTCTGGCAGGCTATATAAACTATGTAATATTTGATATTAAATTGCAACATTTTTCACGGGGAAAGACAGATGCTGTTTACTATAAAAATTTAATCTCTATTTTCAAGAAATGGCAAAATTATTTGCCATTGATTGGAGAAAATGTCTCAGTTGAACAAAACCTGCAAATTCCGGAAATTGAACAAAAAAGATTATCGAAATTGTCAAGTAAAATGACACGAAAAGGATTTTCAACCAAAGATATTATTTCTGAAACTACCTATTTCGCGAATATAATTGATTCAAAAAAAGAAATTCATCATTTAAAGACACGCATTTTTTTTATTCGATTATTCAATTGCCCAAAGTATTTGTTTAATTAAGAACAGTCAATAAATTCAAAAAAATGAAACAGAAAATAATTACAGTAATAAACTATATTAATTTATTCTCTATCCTTTTACTTACAGCTGTAACAATCTATTACTATCCTTTACAAAATATAGCCTTCTACCTTTTTTTCATAAGTTATATTATTGAGTTTATTCTCGAAAAAAAATGGGAAAAAATCAAGTTTGATAAAAAAAGTATTTATTATCTTGTAATGGCTTTTTTCTTTCTGTTAGCCTTTGTTTATTATCCGTTTGAAAATACATCGAAGTATTTTACCTGGCTTGTTGGAAGACGTTTTGCATTATTTGGATTTGCAGGGGTAGGATTTTTCGGAGTGAATAATAAATATAAGCTTAATTATTTTCTGAATACTTTTGTTATCTCTTCCATCATAGCAATTTTTTATATTATTTTTTTAAGGATTGGAATAATTAATTTTATTTCGAATCCTGACAGAGAATCCCTTTTCACTGTTCAACGGATACTTTATGTAAACAGCCATATGGTTTTCAACCTGTTTTTAAACATTTCGCTTGTAAGTATCTGGTATATTCTTACCCGTTCCTGGAAACAAACGGCATGGTGGAAACTGTTTTTGTATATTGGCGCTTTAACTATTATTTTTGGCATACTTTCTATTTCAGAAGGTCGAAGTGGATTTATTACCGGAATTCTATTAATGCTCTGTTTTATCTTTTTTGAGATTTGGAAAAGAAAGAAAATGATTGGGATTGTGGTTGGCTTTCTTGTACCCTTCCTTTTGATCGGTATTGTAAGCCAGCAAAGAAGGATGTCTGAGAAGGATATTAAAACTGAACCCCGAATTTTTTTATGGGAAGCAGCACTTGATGTAATTAAAGAAAAACCATTCTTTGGTTACGGAATTAGCAATGCTCAGGAACAATTTGACATTGCAAGAGCAAAACATCAAACTGAAGAGTTCAGACTAAGCTGGAAACACATTCGAATTTTGACCTCACACAATCAATTTTTACAAACAACCATGGAGTTTGGAATTTTTGGATTACTAATACTCTTATTTATCTATTTTTATCCGATTTATATTGCAGATAAAAATCGTAAACTATTTGCATTTTTATTGATATTTCCCTGTCTTTATGAATCTTTATTTGATGTAGTTATTACCGGAGTAAATTATTCGGCATTATATGGGATATTAATGGTCTTAATTTTATCCGTTAAAAATAATATTGCTCAGAAATCGCCTAAAAAAAAGGCAATTGTTGAATAATCATTTTCTACCGAAATCTGCCGGAATTTCACCCCAGGCTGAGGTTTCCCACTTCAGAATTGTAGTGCTGTATTCATTTTTCTGAAGCCAGTTTTCAGCACGTGCCAACAAATCAAAAAGTATGGCATTCGTTTCGTCTTTTTCCAAACGGGTCTTGGTTTTTTTTGATTTAATCCAGGATAAAGCTGTTTTACTATCGGTATAAATGGGTACCGTACTGTTTTTTTGTTTTAGGAAGGCCAGTCCATGTACTAAAGCCAGGAATTCTCCGATATTATTAGTTCCGTTCCTGAAAGGTCCCTGATGAAAGATTTCTTCACCTGTTTTGCTGTAAACTCCCCGATATTCCATAAGTCCGGGATTACCACTGCAGGCAGCATCTACCGATAGGCTTTCCAAAACAGGCAACCCAACTTTCTTTATTTCTTCATTGGAAGGCTTCTTTTCTTTCGCTTTTTTGCCGATATAATTCCAACAAGGTGAGACCATGGCTTCGCGTGCTTCAGCTTCCGTTGCAAAGCCTTTAAAGATAGCACCTTCAAACCCGTGTATCTGTCGCTTGCATTCATCCCATGAACGATAAATACCGGGCTCTTTACCTTCCCACACTACGAAGAATTTATTTTTGCTCATGTTCTTTTTATTGCCATTTATCAATTTTCCATTTACTATTCACAGCCCGTTGTATATGTCCATTAAAAAATGTAATTTTGCACTTCCAAAAGCGGTCCTGTAGTTCAATGGATAGAACAAGTGTTTCCTAAACACTAGATCCGGGTTCGATTCCCGGCAAGACTACTATTATTGTTGTATATCAATTAGTTATATAGTGTCTCATACAGATATACATACAAATACTTAATTACATGCACATTTCTCAACTGCAAATATCGGTATAATTTTAATCATATAAAAGCCGTTTCAGTTTATTAAAATGGTTTTTTTGTTGGATAAAATATGAATTAACTCCGATTTATTAGCACCTGGCCCGCAGTTTTACTCACTTTCAAATAAAACAACTAATATAAATTAGTGCCTATTTGAACGGAATTAATAAGTGCTTCACTACAAACATCTATTTAACGCCCGACCAATGAGATAAAAAGCATAGTAGAAATCGCCCACGCAAACGGGTTGACCGTTCGGGATTGCTTAGTAATTGTAAACAGCTTCATAAATTTACTGATAAGCGAAATTTTAAACAACTTAAAAAAGTAACTCTATTCGAATACGAATATAAGTCAAAGAAGCCAACTAAAACAAGCGAAATAAAGCAAATAAACGAATATCTAACAGAATACGGACAAAAGCCCATCTCGTTACGAAAAAAGAGACTAAAAAAGAGTTTGAAAGATTTTGAAATGAATTTCAAAACGAGAATTCAAAACAAACAAAAGAGAGATTACAACGAAAAGAAAACACGAACTTTGAGCCGTGTTTTTTTTTATTTTTTGCGTGTTAGTCTTTATAGTCCTCAAAACAAATACTTATTTTCAAACACTTACGTTAACAGGTACAAAAAAGGGTACAAAAAGCGGTTTTAAGGGTTAAAAAAAAGAACCCAAAAATCACACAGTTTTGTATACACAGTTCAGAGTTGATTTATATCAACGGGAGTAAAGGATTTGAGAAAGAAAAAGTGTTTATTATCTTTGAGTTTCCTCAGGCAAACGACAAAAATGATAAGAAAGCTTAAAGATAAATAAATAGTAACCAAAATAATCCAATGATTCTATTCGATTTTGGTCAATATCATTTTTTAAAACGTTAAGTTCTTTTATGTCGATTATACTAAAATCATCCAAATAGGCAATGTAGTCAATATTGTTTTTTGTAGGAGGAAGATAAATAATATTTGAAAATTGTTGATTTTTTATTTGTGTGAGAATTTCTGCTGCACTTTCAACGTTGTCCAATTCATTAAGAGTTTCAACGAATGAATCAAAAGTGATTACTTTAGCTAAAACTGCATTTTTGGGAACATTTCTTTTATTTGCATCATCAATGTCACAAGTATTAGAGATTATTAAAGCATCATAATACAATTTTTCATATTGTCTATTATCAGGATTGAAAACTGGAAATCTCAATTCTTTAATTAAATCACCCTGTAAAAAATACGAATTACAATTTGATAGATAGAACTCTGTATAATATTTATCATTATTAAGATTCGATTTGTGAAATTGAGATAATCCGTCTCGTAATCTACTTTTTGTTTGATCTGTAAATTCAGGAGGAAGTATTTTGTTTAATTCATCAATGAAAAATTGCATTTATAACCGATTATTTAAAGTGGGTACCTTTTTACCATTTTTAAGAATTGCCAATTCAAGTGCTTTTTTTGCTAAACCTTCTATAGGTTTTGAATTGGCAAAAAGTTTATTTGATATATTCAAAATACTTGTTTTAATGTCGTTTACATAAAAATGTTGTACATAATAGCCTTTATTAAAATTTAATAAAATGGCAGAATTTTCTACTATCTGATAGTCCTTTCCGGCTTCAGATAAAATATAATACGAATTAGGATTAGGATCTGGAAAGGAATACTTACTAGATTTTATATTTTCACATAATGATATTGATGGATTAAACATGCTGTAATTAACATCCATATTTGTATTTATAAGTATCATTTTATTATTTCTTTAAAATGGTTTGTTGATATATTTAGAAAAGCATTTTTTGCATTATCATGCGCATCATTTGCCAAATCAATCCAAGAAATATCATTGTTGTTTGTGTTGTTTGCAATACAATTACATTCTAAAATAACTTTTTTTATTTTTTCAGGATTTATAACATTTAGAATCGTTTTTAGTTGAAGTCTTTTGTTTGGAGCAATATCATAAGAACTTTGAAACAAATGAGATAATTCATCACCTTTCCCAAAATTTTCCATATTAGGCACAAAAGTCAAATAATCAGATAGTTTGAAATTTTTTTCTATCTCAAAATTATTTATATAAATCATTTGAGCACTAATAAGATCTTTGCCATATCCTATATCAAAGTATTTATTTAAAAATTTAGATATTATGCTTTCTAAGAAAACATTCCACCCGGGATAATAGTTTATTGTGTGAAATGAAATATAATTATTTCCAAGTAAAATAGCGGAGGTTTGATCTTCATTTTTAAAAACCATTCTAGTTTCAGCCTCAATCATTTGGGGACTTTGAGGGATGTTATTAGGGTTGATTTGAAAACTTAATTGAATCGGTTTTATTTCACTTTTTTTAGAAAAACCATAATCTTTAACTACGTTATAATATTCGGCAAAACTTGTTAAGTCCCAATTGTTTTTGATTGGATTAAATCTGAATGCACAAACAGCCTCAGTTATTTTATGATTTAAATATTCCATTTAGTTGGGTAATTCTTTTTTTAGACTTAATGTATTACTAATAAGATCCATGATTGTATATTTAAACTTATAGAAAATTGAATTTCCTGTTTGTTTAATGGGTGTTTTTTAAAATTTTGATTCAGCGAAGGGAAAAGCAAAAAAATTATTTGCAAATATAATCTTTTTTCTAAATATAATTATACTTTACTCATGAATAGTTTAAAAAACAAATTGTACATATATATAAAGAAGTAACAAACAAAAATAGAAATGTACAATTTATTTTATTGAGTTATAAGATCTACAACAGTAAGCAAATGTTACATGTGAATAATTAAATGTTTTAATCAATTAAACAGTTTTCTTTTTATTTTATTACTACTTTCCGTTCAATTGTACCTTCATTGGTAATTACTTTTAGAATGTACATACCTTTTGGAAGC
>Ga0302269_1000046_pt1 | contig 62298 bp, 60 predicted proteins | sample III_Bog_E2_2_FD_194560 | JGI IMG/M metagenome (GOLD analysis project Ga0302269, IMG submission 194560) | Peat permafrost microbial communities from Stordalen Mire near Abisko, Sweden - III_Bog_E2_2 | ecosystem: Environmental > Terrestrial > Soil > Wetlands > Peat | place: Sweden: Abisko...
TCGGAGGGTGAGCCTCCGTGCATGATTTGTGAGTTTTCGGCAAGCATGCGTGACGGCGGCCAAGTGGCGCTGTTAGGTTCGAGGAGCCGCCGAAGAGCGGCCGAGGGCGAACCGCATGAGCGCAGCAGTCATTCCTGAGCCGATCGCGCAGTTACAACTCCGACTAAATGAGATTCGTAGCGCCCGACCACGGGGAAAGAGGCTGCCGGATTCGGTGTGGCAAGCCGCCGTGGAACTGGCCCGGGAACACGGCGTGTATTGCGTCGCGCGTCATCTGCGGCTGGACTATACGGGGCTGAAGAACCGGCTGGGCGGAGTTTCCCCACGCCGGCGAAAAACACGCAAGCCAACATTCGTCGAACTGATCGCGCCAGCTTCAGCGATGCAGGGAGAGTGCTTGATCGAGTTCGAGTCGTTGCGCGGAGGCAAGGTGCGCATTCAGTGGAAAGCTGCGACAGCGCCCGATTGGATGAGCCTGCTGCGGGCTTGGCGGGAAACAGAGAGATGATTCAGATCACGGCGCAGATGCGCGTGCTGGTGGCGATCGAGCGAGTCGACGGACGAAAAGGGATTGATTCTCTGGTTCGACTCTGTCAGGAGAAGCTAGCCGAGGATCCTTTTTCCGGGTGTGTGTTCGTGTTTCGGAGCCGCAGCGGGACGGCGATCCGGCTACTCAGCTATGACGGCCAGGGATATTGGTTGGCGCAAAAGCGGCTCTCGAAGGGGACCTTCGTGTGGTGGCCGGAAGGATCCGGAGCCGCCAAGGCACTGGAAGCCTATGAGGCGCAGTTGCTGATGGCGGCGGGTGATGTATCGCGGGTGCGAGCGGCGCCGATGTGGCGGCGAGTGAACGTGCTGAAGTAATGAACCCTCCCGACGAAAAAAACACGGCGTTACCCCTTGCGTTCCAAGAAAAACCAGTTCATACTGCTGATCGATGACGGTTGAGTTCCGATATCGGGGCCGGAAGATCAGCCAGGAAGACATCCTTTATATACGCGCACTGATCGAGCAGCACCCGCAGGAAAGCCGCCGCACACTATCGACCAAGCTCTGTGAAGCCTGGCAGTGGCGCCAGGCCAACGGAGCGTTGCGCGACATGGTGTGCCGCGGACTGTTGCTCATGCTGGACCGTGCCGGCCAGATCAAGTTGCCGCCGGTGAGTTACGTGCGGCATAACCCGCTGGCCAGGCGAGCCCGACCGGAGCCGGTGCAGGTTGATACCACACCTATCGAAGGCCGTCTGTGCCACCTCCAGCCACTGGAGTTCGAACTGGTTCGTCGCACCAGGAAAGAGCGGTTGTGGAACAGTCTACTGGAGGAACATCATTACCTCGGCTACGAGCAGCCGGTGGGAGAACACTTGAAGTACTTGGTGTTGGGGCAAGGGCGGCCGGTCGCCTGTCTGGCATGGAGCTCGGCCCCGCGTCATCTGGGCAGTCGCGACCGCTACATTGGCTGGAGCGCCGAAGAGCGCCGTCGTAATGTCCGCTTCCTCGCCTACAACACGCGATTTTTAATCTTGCCCTGGGTCAAGGTGGAACACCTGGCGTCGCATATCCTGGGCCGACTGGCGTTGCGGATCTCCGCCGACTGGCAGCGGATCTACGGGCATCCGATCTACTTTCTGGAGACGTTTGTGGATCCGGAACGATTCCGCGGAACCTGTTACCGTGCGGCCAACTGGGTGGTGCTGGGCAAGACGACGGGACGTGGTAAACAATGCAATAGCTACGTGCCGAACCGGTCGATCAAAGAGGTTCTGGGATATCCATTGACGAAGCAGTTTCGCGAGCTGCTCATGGGGGCAGGATGAAAACGGCCAGGCGACGGGTCGATGTAAATCTGGACGAACTGGACCGGGTGTTGGACGGAGCGCGGCAAGCACCGTTGAGCGAGGACGATTACGAGAAGCTCAAGGAGGCATTGCATGCGCTGGCGGCGATGCTGGTGCGGCCGCGCAGCACGGAGAAGACCAGCGCCGTGTTGGGAAAGCCGGAAGGCGCGGAAGCTGGCGCCGGGACGGAACCGGAGACCGACGTTCCCCCACCGCCCGGACATGGACGCAATGGTGCTGGGGCGTTTGTCAGTTCACGGAAGATTGCGATTCCGCATGCGCAGTTGAAGCATGGGGATCGCTGCCCGGAGTGCGAGAAAGGCAACGTATACGGGCAGAAAGAGCCGAAAGTGCTGGTACGGATTGTGGGGCAGTCTCCGCTGGCGGCCACGGTCTACTCGCTCGAACGGCTGCGTTGCGGTGCCTGCGGACAGGTGTATACCGCGCAAGAGCCGGAAGGAGTAGGTCCAGAAAAATACGACGAGACGGCGGCCGCGATGATCGCGCAACTCAAGTATGGCAGCGGAACGCCGTTCTACCGGTTGGAACAACTCCAAGGTCAGCTGGGGATTCCGTTACCGGCGGCGACGCAATGGGAAGTGGTCGAAGAGGCGGCCGAGTTACTCAAACCGGCGCGCGACGAGTTAATCCGGCAGGCTGCGCAAGGTGAGGTGGTACACAACGACGACACCAGCATGCGAGTGTTACATCTCACGCGCGAACCGTCGGACGAGCGCACGGGTGTATTCACCAGCGGCATCGTATCCACCAGCCAGGGTTGGAAGATTGCGCTGTACTTCACCGGACGCCAGCATGCCGGCGAGAACCTCGCCGACGTGTTGCAGCAGCGGGCCCAACCCGCGGGCCCGCCCATCCAGATGTGCGACGCGCTCTCGCGCAATGTTCCGAAGTTGGCTGAAGGAGTGGAGATTCTACTGGCAAACTGCCTCGCCCACGGAAGAAGACAGTTCGTGGAAGTAGCGGCGAACTTTCCCGATCAATGTCGCTATGTACTGGAAATGCTGGGCGAGGTGTATGGTCACGACGCCGAAGCGCGGGAGCGTGGTCTGAAGCCGGAAGAGCGCCTGCAGTTTCATAAAGAACGCAGCGGCCCGGTGATGGAGAAACTCCATCACTGGCTGGAGGCGCAGTTCGCCGAGCGCAAGACGGAGCCGAACTCGGGACTGGGCAAGGCGATCACGTACTTACTGCGACACTGGCGGCCTTTGACGCTGTTTCTCCGGCAAGCCGGAGCGCCGTTAGACAACAACATTTGCGAAAGGGCACTGAAGCGGGCGGTACTTCACCGGAAGAATGCCTTGTTCTATCGGACGCTGAACGGGGCAGACGTGGGTGATCTGTTCATGAGCTTGATTCACACTTGTCAGCTGTGCGGCGCCAACTCCTTCGACTACATGACCGAGTTGCAGCGCCACGCTCACAAACTGGCGACTAAGCCTGCGGAGTGGATGCCGTGGAACTATCGCGAAACCTTGGATCGTACCATTCCCCTCTCCGATTCCGCGTAAAGTTGGGGTGAATCACTCACGGCCGGAAACACAATTTTGCAATTACGCAGCTTTGCCGAAAGGACACGAATCTCTGCCCGTCAGCCTGGAAAAAAGACGTGACAGGACGGCACAGGATGACACGACTGAGCGATGTAAGTCCTTGTAAATGCAGCAGGTGGGCAACTCAGAAAGTGAATGGGCAGAATTAGAAATCCGATGCTCTATCCGCTTGAGCTACGGGCCCATCTACTTGATTCTAAATATTTTCGGTTCCGTCTAACTGCCCCGTTTTCGGTGCAGTCGTGGCGCAGTTTACTGGACGACTTCAACAGCAGCAACCTTCGCATTCAATTTGCCCGATGCGTCGGACGTGGCGACCCGCCGCTTCCGGCAATGGTCCCATTCTTCGCCGTGCCCCTCATCCTAATGACAACGGCTCGGGCGTGATCGGCGTGCTTTGTTCCGGACTGTTCGATTTTGCACAGTTTTGATTGGGATGTCCTTGATACGGTGACCATGACTCCGGTTCCCGGCACTTCGTGGGGCCGAAGTCCCGAAAATAGTTCCCCAAACTCTACCCTGGAGGAAACTGCCTTGAAAGATGAAACAACTGCTGGAGGTTTTAAGAAAGTGTCTCGCCCCGAACTGATCGATCTGTTGAACCAGGATCTGTCGCGCGAATATCAGGCGATCATCGGGTACGTCGTTTATTCACAAGTTTTGAAGGGTGCTGAGTTCATGAACATCGCCGGGGAACTCGAGAAACACGCGGCGCAAGAACTGAGCCACGCCCTGATCATCGCCAAGCAGATTGATTATCTTGGCGGTATGCCGGCGGTTGAAGCCAAGACCGTCCGGACATCAGAAAAAGCCACGGACATGTTGCAGTTCGATCTCGAAAACGAAACGGAAACAATTCGTAATTATCGCGAGCGCGTCCGCCAGTGCGAGGATTTGACCGAGTACGCCATGAGCGAACAAATTCGCGAGATCTTGATCGACGAACAAGACCACCAAATTGCTCTGGCGACGGCTCTTGGCAAGAGCGTTCCACCGCAGCGTAAGGCCGCATAGGAATGGTGAGGAATTCACGTCTACCGGCATGACCAAAGGCAAAGCCAAGCAACACCACCGGCAAAGCTGAGAAAAAGCTCGGATCGATCGAAGGGGTATTCGAGAAGTCAGTTAGTAAATAAAAGGCTCCTGGCCTCCACAAACGTGGAGGCCAAGAGCCGCAAACTGACGAATGGCGAGTTGCTGTCTGGTCACAATTGTACAGTGCCGCAAATTCTTGCCCAGATTGCCAGATACGGGCGTGCGACAAGCGCACGTTCTGGACTTATCTTTCACGCGCTGGCAGGCAGGAGCTGAAGCCACGCTGAATCCGAATATGAGCACGGTTCACCTGTTTCTCCGCTTTCAGTTCCTGGCGCCGTCCATGGGTTCCACCGCGCCGGGCATCACCTTGAGCGGGGCCGAGCGCTGGTCGTCGAGTTCCGGATGCGGCAGCGGCTTGCGCGGGAGCATCTGGTCGCGCATGGCCGTGTTGTATACGAAGATCGCCTCCACGGTCGCCGCCTGCGCCAGGTCGGCGGGCTGCAAGCGCTCGTAGGTGTCCATGTTCGAGTGATGCGTGCGCGTTTCGTAGTCGAGGCGATCCTGAATGAACTGGAAGCCCGGGACTCCGACGGCGTCGAACGACTCGTGATCGGTGCCGCCCGTGTTGCGGTCGGTGATGGTGGTGACGCCCAGGTCTTTCAGCGGCTCGATCCATTGCGAAAAGATCGGGCCGACGGCGGCGTTTTCCTGCAGATAAATGCCGAGGATTTTGCCGGTGCCGTTATCGACGTTGAAGTAGCCGGAAATTTTCGGCTGCTCGGGCTGCAGCACGACTGGGCCGCCAGCCTTACGCATCCACTCCGGTTTCTCCAGCTCTTCGGGAGCGGTCGAGAGCGGCGCGTAGCCGAAATGCTGCTTCACGTAGCCAGCGGAACCAAATAGTCCCTGCTCTTCGCCCGTCCACAGGCCGATGCGGATGGTTCGCCGGGGCTTGACTTGCAGCGCGTTCAAGATGCGCATGACTTCCATCGCAACCACCGTGCCCGCGCCGTTGTCGGTCGCGCCCGTGGCCGCCGCCCATGAATCGAGATGGCCGCCCACCATCACGACTTCATCTTTCAGCTTGGGATCGGTGCCGGGAATTTCGGCGATGGTGTCGAAGCCATGCTCGTGGTCGCCGGAGAACTTCACGTCGACATTCATTTCGATGCTGACTGGCACATTGGCTTTGAGCAGGCGATACACGCGTCCGTAGTTTTCGATTGCGGTCACAACCACGGGTATGGGATCAGCTTGATCGCGTTTGTAATTGGATCGGCCCAGGCCGCGGTCGTCAAAGATGGTGCCGCCGGAGCCGCCGCTGTCGCGGCCGTCGCGGCTGGGAAGAATGACGGCCAGGACATGCTCAGAGGTCAGAAATTTTCCGGCTTTGTCCATGAGCGCCCGCCGCTTTAGGTAATCCTGCCGCCAATCGGCCGACCTCTGTTTCTCGACCGGATACTCGGCAACCTTGGCGAGATCCTTCTCGTCCATGCGGGTGAACAGCGCCTTATCCACCGGGTTCACGTCGCGCATGTCGCCGAGCAGAACGATCTTGCCGGCGAGCTTGCCTTTGTACTTGTCGAAATCCTTCTCGTCCTTGATCGACACCCAGACGGCTTGGCCGCTGATGGGTCCGCTGCTGGAGGGCGACCACGGGGCGGCCTGCGCGATGAAAACCGCCGTGTCCGGCGACGTCATCCGCACCCAGGTATTGAGCTGCTGCCAGCCCATGCCGAACTCGCCCCAATCCTCGAGATGCGCGTTGCTGCAACCCATCGCCGCCAGCTGATCGCGTGTCCACTCGTTGGCGCGGTGCAGATTGGGAGAGCCGGTAAGGCGCGGACCAATGCCATCCATTAGAGCGGAGGCGTAATCCATCACGTGCGAATGGGTCAGGCCCTCCTCGCGAATGCGCTGGTACATGGTGAGGTCGAGATTCTCTTTCGCCGGCTGTGGCAGTTCGTAGGATGGCTTGTCGGCGTTGGCCGCAGCTTTCTCTTTGTTCTTGTCGGCGGCGAAACTGGGCGGAGCCAGAGCCAGGCACAGAACAAAGCAGAAAAACACGGCAAATTTAACCTTAAAGATAATATTGAATCGCAAGCGTCGCTCCTCCTCGGAAAGTCCCAGAGCAGAGTAACAGACCACAAGACCTTGAACCACCAAGGACACGAAGTATCACGAAGGCTGTTGGTCCAGGCGTTTCCTTCGTGTACCTTCGTGGCCTTGGTAATTCAGGATTTCGCAGAGGACCACCGAGCGCTTGTTGCTTCGCCGCTTACTTCCCTGCCGCTACCGCCTTCTCCAGATCATCAGCAGCCTCGCCAATCGCGGTTGCCGCGTTTTCCAGCACTTGGCCAACGATGGGAACCTGGGCCTCGGCTTCCTGCCATTTTTCCTGGTCCATGTATTCGCGTACCGCTGCAATCGGCTTTGCGCCGTAGCCGGTATATGCGCCGGGGGCATAGACCTGATGCTTGAACCACGGACGTTCCGGCAAGCCTCGCTCGGTTAAGAATGCCCGTTGAATCTGAATCAGCTCGGCGTTCAAAGCCGCGGAGGTCGGGGCTGGCAAATCGGTTCCGCCAGACTGCCATTTGGCAAATGCGGCCTGATACCGCTCCGCGCTCTTCTTGATCGCCTCAGCTCCGTTTTTCAGCGGAGCAAAGTTCATGAACGGCGGAACCGTCTTCGCCGGAGGAGGAACAGACGATTTGCGGGGATCGGCCGTCGCCGTGAACACGCCTTCTTTCAGTTCAAGATTGCGCTCGGTGATCTCTTCCTGTTTGTCTTTGAGCAGCTTCTCCAGTTCTTTCACGTAGCGTCCGATGGTCTCGGCTTCCGCGTTGTATTCGTAAGGAATCAGGTCTGCGTCCGCCAACCGCATGACCGCGGTCCCTCCGGTTTGCGCCAGCGCACGTCCGTAAGAAAAATCGGTATCCATGAACTTGGTGTACCAGGAAAGATCGTCGTAGATGGAGTGATACGAGTCGCCGTCGTTTTCGCCGCCGTAACCCAGGTTGAGAGCCGAAATGCCCGCGTGGTCGATGAAAGGCGCATAGTCGGAACCGTCTCCCAGCGCCCCGATTCGCAGGTCGTTGCTCTTTCTGATCTCGGCCCGGTCTTCGGAATTGTGTGCGTTGGCAATGCGCTGCAGACGCGCCCGCTGTTGAACGGAGATATTCTTCTCCGGATCTTGAATGTCGCCCGCTACATCGTTAATCAAGCGTTGCAGGTCATGCGATCCACCCGCGTGGAAAAAGCCGCGCCCATTGCTGTCGGAATTGATGTAAGCGACCGCATGTTTCTGAAGTTCGTCGCGATGGGTTTCGACCCATTCGGTCGAGCCCAGCAGCCCAGGCTCTTCGCCGTCCCACGCGCAGAAGATAATCGTCCGTTTCGGATTCCATCCTTGCTTGTGCAGCTCGCCGAGCACGCGAGCTTCTTCCAAAACCGCGACCATTCCCGAAATCGGATCGTCGGCGCCATTGACCCAGGCGTCGTAGTGATTGCCACGAATCACCCACTCGTCCGGCGCATCCGATCCGCGCAGGGTGGCGATCACATCGTTGACCGGCTTCAAGTCCCAGTTGGAAGCGACTTTCAGGTGAACTTTCGCCGGGCCGGGACCGACATGATAGGTAATCGGCAGACCGCCGCGCCATTCCTCCGGCGCAACCGGACCCTGCAAAGCCGAAAGCAAAGGCAGAGCATCTCCCCAGGAAATCGGCAGCACGGGAATCTTTGTAAGGGTCTTGGCGTCTTTGATGTCGAGGCGCTTGGCGTCCGCAGTAGCGCCAACTCCGGGCGTTAGAGGATCTCCAGGATAATCCGTGTCCATGACGCTGCCGCGTTGCACGCCTTCGCGCGGTCTCCACCCACCCTTCGGATAATCGTCGCCGTTGAAAAATCCGTCGTCCTTGGGGTCGGAATAAATGATGCAGCCGATGGCGCCATGCTCCGCTCCCACCTTGGGCTTGATGCCGCGCCAGCCTTGGCCGTAGCGCGCGATCACGATCGCACCCTTGACCGAAATCCCCAGCCGGTCAAGCTGCTCGTAATCTTCCCGATTGCCGTAGTTCACATACACGAGCGGAGCGGTCACGTCGCCGTCGATGGAATACGCGTTGTAGGTCGGCAACTGCTCGGCGGTTTGGCTGGAAGTCGGATCGCCGGGGACTGCGGGTTCCTGGAGCTTGGCGCGGAACTTCGTCGGCTCGATCAACTCGACCACGCGTTCTTTGGGTGTGGGGAAGAGCACCTGAAACGTCTCGATGTGGGCGTCGAATCCCCATTCTTTGAACTTGGAAAGAATCCACTCGGAGTTCTCCTTGTCATAAGGAGACCCCACGTGATGCGGACGCGCGCTCAGCCGCTGCATATTCTGCCGCAAATTCTCAGGCACAATCCCGGCCTGAAGTTTCTTTTCCCAATCGCGCTCTTGATTGGCGGATCGCGACGAGTAACCGGAGAGGCGAGACGCCTCGGGGGTTGCGGCGGGCGATTGTGCAAAAGCAAATTGGGCAAAATTCAGATGGGCGATGCCGATCATCGCAAGACAGGCGAAAAAAGAGCGCAATGAAGTCAAAGATCCTCCTCGGGCAGCAAGGAAGTTTACACCCTGCCGGGCTTCGTTGCGCTGGTTGACTCTCAACGGGAAGCAGATCGGTCAGATGGATTGTGGCCGCGACACGACTCTATCGAGAAGGATTTCTGCGGAACGAACTTTGTGTGCTGGAGATGTTGCGGGGCTAATCCTTCAGCGGCACCATGGTTTGATCGCCACGGCAAAACGTCGCCACCTTCACCAGACGACCTTCGCCTTGCGGCATGGTCATCACCGGTCCGTAGCAATACACGGCGTGTCCGGTCTCCGCGAAATACCAGCGGCCTCCCTTTTTCTTGGCCGATTGTTGTTGGGTGGGAGTAGCTGAGACCTGAGCTGGTGGCGCCAGCCGGGGCACAGGAAGAGACAAGACGAGCGCTAGGGCCAACGCTTTCATAGTAGGGTCTCGCTCGCATCACGGCCACCACAGAAGGCCGCGTTTCACAGAACCTTTTCTTTTTGATTAGTACTGTCGGTACAACTCGGGATTGATCGCGAGAATGATCGCTAGATCACGCCCGTCGAGCGCCGCACATCTTCTAAATCCGCAGCTGGCTTCTCCGGGAGCGCCTTCATGGCGTGCGCCGATTTCCCCGGCCGTTTTGCCGACCTATCGGATCCCTTTGCCCCCGCAGCGGGAGCGCCTAAATCCGTCTTCTTGTGGATCTGCTTGCCGTCGTCGCGCGCCAGTTTGTCTTTCAGCGCGGCTAACTGCGTGCTGTCTTTCAACATCTCGCGGATCAGGCCCCGTTGCGCTTCAATCGTCTGCCCCTGCTCGAACACGAGCGCGGTCAAAATGCCGTAGGAGACGACGAACAGAAGCACCAGCAGCGGCGTAATGGCTGTCGCTCGCGATGGGTTCAGAGCTTTACATTCCGCGCTGTAAGTGACGGTCAAAGTGCCCCCAAATCGCCCCGTACGCTCCGGGCTTCCTGCCTAAGAACAGTGCATCTGGGAAACCATATGCCAGGAGTGCTGTAAGCGCTTGGTGGGAATGGGTTTAACTGGAGGAGAGTGGAACTGGCTCGGTTCGAGGGTGCAAGGCTCTGCACTTTATGAGTAACCAAACCTGCGTCACACGCACCCGCCCGGCCCCAGGAATCGCCCGAGACATCGCCCGAAACATGGCGTCAGACAAGGGTTTCGGGTCTGCGCGCGATTTACTCTGAAACCATGAAACCTTGGCTTCGATTTCATTTGACCGCAACATTCGGATAGTCCGCGCGCCGCGCCGCGCCTATGTTACCCGCATGGCCACCAATGCGATACTTTCAGAGGAAGAAACAATGCCGCGAACCTCCCCACAAACCTCAGCCCAGATGGCCGTTCAATCCAACGCCCGCCGATGGGAAGCCGTTGCCGCCCGCGACGCCGCGCACGACGGAGCTTTCGTCTTCGCGGTTTCGAGCACTGGAATCTTCTGCCGTCCGTCGTGTCCGGCCAAACGCCCCCGCCGCGAAAACGTGAACTTTTTCGACAACGCCCAGCAAGCCGAACAATCCGGTTATCGCGCCTGCCTGCGCTGCCGTCCCAAGGCGGTTGACGGAAACCCGCAATCCGCCCTGGTGCGCGGCGTGTGCCGCTACATCGAGCAGCACCTCGAAGACCGCCTGACGCTCGCCATGCTGGCCCAGCAATTCCGCCGCAGCCCGTTCCACCTGCAACGCACTTTCAAATCCGCGCTGGGAGTCTCGCCCAAGGCCTATATCGACACTTGCCGTCTTCGCCAGGTCAAACAAAATCTCCAGGCCGGACACGACGTGACCACCGCCCTCTACGCCGCCGGATATGGCTCCAGCAGCCGCCTCTACGAACGCACCGCCAAGCAGCTCGGCATGACCCCCGACAAGTACCGCCGTGGCGCGGTAGCAGCGGTGATCCGTTATACGGTCGCCCGTTCTCCTCTAGGCCGCATGTTGATCGCCGCCACCGACAAAGGCATTTGCTCGATTCAGTTCGCCGATAAATCTGCGAAAGACGACGCGCAACTCGTGCAGGGCCTGATCCGCGAGTTTCCCTTCGCCGTTCGCCGCCAGGACGATGCCGCAATGAGCGAATGGCGGCAAAGCCTCACCAACCTCATGCAAGGACGAGAAGCCCATCCTTCGCTCCCGCTAGACATTCGCGCCACCGCCTTTCAGCGCCGAGTCTGGGAATCCCTGCAAAAAATTCCCCGCGGAGAAACCCGCTCCTACAGCGCCGTAGCCAAGAAGATTGGCATGCCCAAAGCCGCGAGAGCCGTAGCCCGGGCCTGCGCCACCAACCCTGTAGCTGTCGCCATCCCCTGCCACCGAGTAATCCGCGAAGACGGCGATCTGGGCGGCTACCGCTGGGGCATCGAGCGCAAAGAGCAGTTGCTGGCGCTGGAGAAACGGGTTGGAGCGTAGGGCCACACTCGCTGCGAAGCGGGTAGCGAGAAGTTCGGATGGGACCCTCCAGTATCGGAACAGACCGCCAAACCTAGCCGGCGCGGTCGAATCACTGCCAGCGAACGCTGGCTCGCGCTATATTGGGTAAAGATCCCTTGAAAAGCTTCCTCCATCACTACTTGGCGTTCGTTCCGGTTCTTTGTCTTGTGTTGCTGTCGGCGTGCAATCGCGGCGGCGAACGCGCGCTGGAAACCGCCTACGTTTCCGGCGTGCAGGCCATTCTGCGCGACCATGTGGCCGCGGTGTACGAGAAAACGGGAGTGGTCAAGAACGGCGACCGCGTCGAAGTGCTCGAACATGACCGCCACTTCGTCAAAGTGCGCACCGCAACCGGCGCGATCGGATGGGTCGAGCAGCGCAACCTGGTCAGCCAGCAGATCTACGATCGGATCCAGAAGCTGACCGCGGACAACCAGAAAGATCCCGTGCAGGCGCAGGGCACGACCCGCAACGACACCAACCTGCACGTCGAACCGGGACGCGACACCGAACATCTCTATCAGATTTCCGCGGGCGAGAAGCTGTCGCTGTTAAAGCGGGGTACGGCCGAAAAGCCGGGTGCGGTTGCACCGGCGACGCGGGCGGCGGCGATGGCTACTCCACCGAATGACGAAAAGAAACCGCCGGCACCGGTGACCGCTGTCAGGGTAAGCGAAGATTGGTGGCTGGTGCGCGACTCCCACAACCGGGTGGGTTGGGTGCTCGGACGCATGATCGATATCGACGTCCCACTCGACATCGCGCAGTACGCGGAAGGCCAGCGCATTGTCGCGGCGTTTGTGCTGAACCAGGTGCAGGATGGAGACAAGAAAGTCGCGGAGTATCTGACCGTCCTCACCGAACCGAAAGACGGCCTTTCGTTCGACTTCAACCAGATTCGCGTCTTCACCTGGAACGTCAAGCGCCATCGCTACGAGACCGCCTACCGCGAGCGTTTGGAAGGCGTGCTGCCAGTAACCGTTTCGCAGGAAAACTTCGACAAGGAAGGCACGCTGCCGGTGTTCGCGGTTCGCGTGCAGGACGACAAAGGCGGCGTCAGTGAGCGCAAGTACAAGCTGAATACGCCCATCGTGCGCCGCGTGCTGGCTCCAGGAGAACAACCGGTGCGAACGGTTGCGCGGAAAGCGGAGAGCGGAAAACCGAAGCGGCGACGGAAGAAAAAATCTTGAACCGCAGACGCTGGGAGCGGAGAAAAAGCAGGTCCTTCGCTTCGCTCAGGATGACAAACTTTTTTGGATCACGAGTAGAACTCGGCGATGCTCTCGACCACCCAGCCAATCTCGGCCTCGGTCAGCTCCGGGAACATCGGCAAGGCTAGCACATCCTGTGCGGCCTGCTCGGCGACGGGTAGATCTCCCGCCTTCAGTCCGAGATAGGAAAACGCTGGCTGCAGGTGCAGCGGCAGCGGGTAGTAGACTTCCGATCCAATGTTCCGATCCGCGAGAAACTTGCGCAGTTCGTCGCGACGCTGGGCGCGAATCACGTACTGATGAAACACATGCGTCGCCTGCGGGCTCCGCGCCAGCAACCGCACCGGCGCTTTGCCGTTGTTTGGTGCGACCTGTTTGGAAGTCAGCCCAGATTCGGCAAACCGCTGATCGTACGTCGCGGCGTGCTGCTGGCGGCTCCGGTTCCACTCCGCGATGTGTGGCAGCTTCACACGCAAAACTGCCGCCTGAATTGCGTCCATGCGTCCGTTCCATCCAAACTCGTCATGGTAGTAGCGCCGCGGACTGCCATGGTTGCGGAGTTGCCGCATGTGTTCGGCCATCCGAGGACAGGTCGTAGTGACGATGCCCGCGTCTCCGTAGGCACTCAAGTTCTTGGTGGGATAGAAACTGAACGCGGCCGTGACGCCAAGCGAGCCCGCGGCGCGACCGCTCCACTCGGCTCCAATCGCCTGCGCGGCGTCCTCGACGATGGCGACTTCGAACTCCTGAGCGATCCGGTCGAACTTGTCCATGTTGGCGCATTGTCCATAAAGATGCACGGGAAGGATGGCGCGAAGATTCTCGGGCCGTTTTGCACGCAGAGAACGGCCGACCAGCGTCGCATCGAGATTCAACGTGCCGGGATCGACATCCACGAAGAACGGGGTTGCGCCTGCCCGCACAATCGCGCTGGCCGAGGCAAAAAAGCTAAATGCGGTGGTGATGACCGAGTCTCCAGGCTTAACGCCGGCGGCGACCAGCGCCAGCCACAGAGCTTCGGTTCCCGAGGCGCAGCCGACGGCATGCGCCGCTCCGGTGAGCGTGGCTATCTCACGTTCGAGCGCCTCGACCTCGGGACCGAGAATGAAGCTCTGCGAATCGCACACGCGCGCGATGGCCGCCAGCGCTTCCTCGCGCAGGCCCTCGTACTGTCGGCGCAAGTCAAGCAGCGGAACCGACGCGGGCGCATTTTGCCGTGGCGATTTCACCGGCGGCGGCGTTACCGGCGACTTTAACGGCAATGAGAGACTCGACTTCACAACAAGATTTTAGCAGGCGCGGCGGGTGGGCAAGTCTTAGCCGCGATCTGCCATGTTGCGAGCTAGCATTCCGCGACTAGCTGCGCAGCATGATCTTTGGCAGAGCGGGCGCGGTAGGCACGCGGCCTTCCCGTCTTTCCACCGCCATCCGGCAATCATCGAGGTACCGGCGCCAGGGGGCCAAGTCGGTGCGCAGACGTTCGAGATCGAGGTCGGGAAACGAGTTCTCCGCGCCGTGGAGGTTGCGCAGGGCCCGCTCCAGGACCGAATGAGCACCGACATGGTTGCCGGTGGACTGATGATGAAAAGCGACCGCCAATTGAACCATGCCCTGGATGTGAAGCCGAAGATGGCGCCGCAAAGGCTCGTCGCGAGGGATGGAGCGCCAGGCGTCCTCGAGAACTTCATGGGCGTCATAGAAATGGGCGTGGTTGAAGAGAGCGATGCCGTGGTTGAAATCAGCGCCCATAGCCGAGATGTTCATCGCAGATTGACTCGCCTTCTAGCGCCACTGTCGCTTACGATCTTCATTTTCATAGATTATCCGATCACGTCTCCCGAAAAATGGAGACTCTCCGGATAATGGCCCCATAGCGTCACAAAGGATGGATGTTATACGACTCAATTTTGGTATGCGGATTGCAAATTCTGAGGTAGAACTGTTCGGTACGCCAATGTTGGGATGGATGGCACGCCCAAGTCAGGCGCATTCGTGGGGAATGTCTCCAAGAGACTACATTAACGTGAGGTGACACGCTATGAAATCGGCCGCTCGTCTTTCCCTGTTTCGCGTTTTGCTCGGATTATTCACGCTGGCGCTTTTCTGTGCTTTACCGATCCTAGTGGGCGCGCAGGATGTGGCCGGCCTCACGGGAGTGGTCACGGATAGCAGTGGCGCTGTCGTGCCTGAGGTGGCCGTGAAACTGGTAAACACCGCGACCAACGCGACCTATGAAACCAAGACGAACTCTGCGGGGTCGTATCTGATCGGCAGCGCGGTCCCGGGCCCCGGCTACCAGGTGACCTTCAACAAGCAGGGGTTCAACGCGGTTACCGTGTCGGATTTGTATTTGGGCGTGAACACCACCCACACCCAGAACATTGAACTCGCAGTGGGGACGACCAGCACTACGGTGGATGTGAACGCTGAGGGCACGGTGGTGTCGCTCAACACCAGCGACGCGACCGTGGGCAACAGCTTTGACTCGAACATGCTGCATGAGTTGCCGGTGGAACTGCGCGACAGTCCGGCGGAGTTGTTGCGGTTTCAACCGGGAGTGGTAACGGCGGGCGGCCTCGACGACCCGAACCAGAGCCGCGATGGAGCGATCTCAGGCGCGCGCTCGGATCAGAGCAACATCACGCTGGATGGTTTGGACGTGAACGACTTTGCGGGCGGATTTGCTTTCACTGTGGTAGGAAACGCGCCGATGGACTCGGTCCAGGAATTTCACGGCGAAGTCGCCAATCAGCTGTCCTCCGAAGGCCGCGGCAGCGGCGCACAGATTAACATGGTGACCAAGAGCGGTACCAACACTTGGCACGGCTCGGCTTCCGAGTACTACCGAACCAAGGGTTTCGAGGCGAATGACTACTTCAATAATTTCGCGACTCCCGTTGTGGGACGGCAAAACCTGGTGCGCAACCAGTTTGGCGCGTCCTTCGGCGGCCCGATTGTGAAAGACAAGTTTTTTTTCTTCTTTGACTACAATGCGCGGCGGAATGCCACCTCGAACGAGGTTACTCAGACCGTGCCCACGACTACGTTCGCCAGCGGTCAAATCACTTACGTGAATACCAGCGGCGGAACATCGACACTGACCACCACGGCACAAGTAGCGGCGCTCGATCCGCTCGGGATTGGGCCAGCCACAGCCTTGACCAGCTTTCTCCAAGGCCGGTATCCGGCTCCCAACAGCACAGCGGTGGGCGACGGGCTGAACACCGCCGGCTTTGTATTTGATTCTCCGGGCAACCAGAGTTTGAACGACTATGTGGTGAAGCTGGATTACAACCTGACGAGCAAAATGAAGGTCTATGCCCGCGGCAGTCTGGTTCGTGAGACCGATGACGAGAATCCTTCCACCCAGTTTCCCGGCGACCCCTTGACCTTCATCTTCACCGACCATAGCTATGCCTATGTGTTCGGTCATACCTGGACGATCAGCAACACCAAGATCAACCAGTTTGTGTACGGTGAGAATCGGCAGGTGGTGAACTTCCCGTATTTGTACAAGCCCCTGGCAACCACCGTATTCAACTTCGACGCCTCGGGGACGGGCAGCAATTATCTCACTAGCCCGTACATGGCGCCGTCGTCTCAAGGACGGACGATTCCCATTCCTATCTTTCGGGACGACTTCACATACGTTCGCGGCAAGCACACCTTCGAGGTGGGAGGCACTTTCAAGCCGATTAAAACAACGGATTATCTGATCAACGACTTCAACACCGCAACCTTGGGCCTGGGAGGTGGCCTCGAGAGTCTCAACACCTGTACCCCGAGTTGCCGTCCCCCCGATCTTGCGACCGACCCGGTCTCGCAGAACCTTTACGATAGCGCGTTCACGTTCATCCTGGGAAACTATGCCTCGGTGGCGAGCACCTTCAACAACAATCGGAACCTTCAGCCTTTTCCGCAGGGAACGGGGCACACACGCAAGTACCGCTACTACGAGACAGAAGTCTACGCGCAGGATGTGTGGAAAGCGCGGAGCGATCTCACTTTCACCTATGGTTTGCGCTACCAGTTTTACTCGGTGCCCTACGAAGTGGACGGACTCCAAGCCAGTCCCAACCTCGGTTTCGATGGGGCCATCGCCCCGCGCATTGCAAACGGGCTGGCAGGCAACGACGGCTGTCCCGGGTCAAACTGCGGCCTGTTAAACCCTCTGCTCACTTACTCGCTGACGGGCAAGGTAAACCACGGCCCGGCGCTTTATAATCCCGATTACCACGATTTCCAGCCGCGTTTTGCATTCGCCTGGAACCCGGGAAGCCGCAAGACCGTGGTCCGAGGCGGCGCGTCTCTCATCGACGATCACACGACCGTCAGCGCGTTGAACTTTCTTCAGGATCAGAACACCTGGATCCTGAACAACTCGTCCTCTACCGTCTACGGTGAGAAGCCCACCGCCACCGCGGACTTGCAGGACGATCCGCGCTTTACCAGCATCAATTCTTTGCCGGCGGGTTCGATCGCGACTCCCACACCCATCGTCCCGCCATACGCACCGTGGGTTGGGGCGAACTGCTCAGGCATCGGGGTTTACACTCCCGCTTACGGGCCCGTCTGCGGATTGGAGTCGACCAACCCGTTCAACTATGCGATTGACCCGAAGCTGAAGACCCCCTATTCGGAGAACTACACCCTCGGAGTCCAACGTGAACTGCCGGGTAACTTCCAGTTGGACGCAACCTACGTGGGACGATTTGCCCACCGGCTGCTGGCGCAAGCCGACGGGATGCAAGCAGTGGATTTCAAGGACCCTGTATCAGGACAGTTGCTATCGCAAGCCTTTGCGGCCTTGTCCGCGCAAGTCCGCACGGGAGCCACGACGGTCACGCCCCAGCCTTTCTTCGAGAATCAGGTTGTCAACTGGGCGCCCTATGACTCGGGCGGAACCCAGTTCGTGGCGGATTACATCGTACCTTACGTTGTTCGAGGCGACTTGGCAGACTCAGTTCAGTTGCTGAATGAATACAACTACTTCGACGGCGTTGGATTGAACCCTGGGGTTGGCTTGAATCCTCAGTTTGGCACATCCCTCTATATGACCAACAAGGCCTTTTCGAAGTACAACGGCCTGCTGGTCACTCTGCACCGGAAGATGTCGCAGGGACTGCAGTTTGACGTGAACTACACCTGGTCGCACTCGCTCGACAACATCTCCGCGCCGGCCAATCAGGCTTTTGGCTCGAACGGGGCGGGCGGAATTCTGTGCGACGCGATCCACATCAGGGTCTGCTATGGCAACTCCGACTTCGATGTGAACCAGGCGATCAACGGAGATTACCTTTATTCTCTACCGGTGGGGCGGGGAAAGAGCTTCGGCAGCAACCTACCGAAGTGGGCGGATGAAGTAGTGGGCGGGTGGCAGCTTTCTGGGTTGGTGAACTGGCGCACTGGTCTCGCCTTCCAAACGGTGGCGAACGCTTTCCCCATCAGCTTCGCCAACAATGTGCCGGCAATCTTCAACGGGAACACTTCCGCGATCAAGGTCGGGATTCACCAGGAGGTCAACGCCGCCTCGGGATTTCCCACCATCCAGTTGTTCAGCAATCAAGCGAATGCGCTTGGAGCTTTCAGCGGGCCGTTGGGATTGCAGGCAGGGAGCCGGAACAACCTGCGCGGGCCGCATTACTCGAACTTCGACATGGGCCTGGGCAAACATTTCCCGATCAGAGAGCGCGTCGTCATGGAGTTCCGCACAGATGCGTTTAACGTTTTCAATCATGCTAATTTTGGTCTGCCGGGTGCGTCAGGGACTGCCGACATCACCAGTCCGAGCACGTTTGGAGTGATCAGCAACACGGTAAGCTCCACGTCCTTCCGTCGGCTGCAAATGTCGCTGCGGTTGGATTTCTAGAGGCAGTCGATCGAGAAGTCTTCAGGCCCGGCCGAAAGCCGGGCCGTTTTTCGTGCCCGTGCGGTTCATTGACCTTTGCTTATCTTCCAAACATTGGGTAGTGGCTCGCGGCGCCCATCAGGAAGAGCATGGGGAACGAGAGCACGAAGTTGGCGCGGGAGATTAGAAACGCTTGCCGGGCAAGGTACTTCGCCTTGTCTGGAATCGGAGTGCCGTTGGCCGCGTTGTCGGATGTCCAGCGGATGATCTTCTTTTGCGCGCGCCAGATTACTCCCCAGACATTCAGCATCATCACCCAACCCACGCCGCCGCCGAGGCCGATGGCGAGCAGGCGATTGCCTTCCCAGCCGTGATCGTTGAGGCGCAGGAACAGCCACGAGGCGGCGAGCACGATGACGGTGTAAAGCACCGCGAGCACCGGTCCTTTGTCGAGCACGCCTTTGCCGGGAACGGTGCACGCATACATGAGGGCCCAGGCTACGGTCCAGATGCCGAAGAAGGTTCCCATCGCGACGCCGGAAGTTGCCTGCGACGTTGCGTCGGCGTTTCTGGCGTCGGAGGCGACGATGCTGCCCCAGTAGGCTAGGCCGGTGAGCACGGTGAGCACCGATCCCCAGCGAAACCACCACAGTGTGCGCGACATGAGGCTGGGAAGGATCTTGCTCTTGGTTGCGGGGTCGAGTTCTTTCATGAACGGGACGTTGACGAGATTGAAGAAGTACAGCAGGCCGAGCCAGGCCACGCCGCCGAGAAAATGCAGCCAACGAAACAGCATCAGGAGATTTGTGTTGAAGTCGGTGGGCAAGTTGAGGTTGGGCAAGAGTAGGGCTCCTTCTGAAACTCGGCACTGGAAGTGCCGATTGTAGACGGCTAACGGGGGAAAAGAAACCCGGTTCGGGTTGGGGCAGTTGGTGCAGCTTGACAAAACATCTACCACAAAGGGCACGAAGGTACACGAAGGAAAAACGACAGCCTTCGTGGCACTTCGTGTCCTTCGTGGTTGCGGGGTTTGCTGCGGTCGCATGGTCAATGAAACCGCCTCCCGGAGCCGAAAGCGCGGCGGAAGTGAATTCTTGCGCGGGAAGTTGAAAAGTGCGCGACAAGGCCGTATTGTAGGAGCCAACAATGATAATGAAGAGAGCTGCGGCCTGATCGCCTTCGCTTCGGCTCGGGGCGCAGCATCGAATCTATAAGGAGATCGGCAAATGGAAGCCAAGCCGGCACAGCAGAATATTCAAGATTCCTTCCTCAACAACGCGCGCAAGGAACGGAACAACATTACGATCTACCTGGTCAGTGGCGTGAAGCTCACGGGGCGGATCCGGTCGTTCGACAAGTACTCGGTGGTGCTCGAAACCAGCAACCAGGAGCAGCTCATTTTTAAGCATGCGATTTCGACGGTGGTCATCACGCGCGGTGGCCATATTCACGCCGAGGCAAGGCCGGTCGCGGCGCATGCCGAGGCGGAGATTCCAAACGCGGCTTCCGGTACCGAGGGATGAAGTGAGTTGGCTTGCGCCGAGATGAGTCCACAATGAGCGGCCGCGGCCGATCGCGGGGAAGTTCGCGGAACGAGGCGAAGGCGGTGGAGAATCCATCGCAGCAGCAGGAGCGGGCGTTCCTGGTGGGGGTGGAGTTTCGCAGCCAAGGGCGCGCGGCCAGAAAGAAATCGGCCAGCCTCACGCGGGGCGCGCAGGCGGCGCGCGATCATGCGGCGAGCGCGGGCGCCTCTTCATCGTCGTCGTCTTTTTCGTCGTCATTGCCGGCGGATTCGCCGGATTTGCAGCCTGATTTCACCTCCCCCGATTTCACTTCCGAAGATTCGCTCGACGAGATGCGGACCCTGGCCACGAGCGCGGGGGCACAGATTGCGGGCGAGTTTACGCAGCGCAAGGATCGTCCCGATCCGGCGACGCTGATCGGCAAAGGCAAGCTGGAAGAGATTGCGGGCGCGGCGGCCTCGGTCTCCGCCGATGTGATTCTGTTCGATCACGATCTCTCGCCATCGCAGCAGCGCAACATCGAAGCTGTGGTTCACACGCGCGTCATCGATCGCACGCAGCTGATTCTCGACATCTTTGCGCGGCACGCGCGCACGCGGGAAGGTCAGTTGCAGGTGGAACTGGCGCAACTGGAATACATGCTTCCACGACTGGCGGGGCGGGGCGTGGAGATGTCGCAACTGGGCGGCGGCATCGGAACGCGCGGACCGGGCGAGACGCAACTCGAGACCGACCGGCGGAAGATTTACCGGCGGGTGCGGCATGTGAAACAGCAGATTGAAAATGTGCGGCGCATACGGGCGCAGCAGCGGCAGCGGCGGGAGTCGGTTCCGGTGGCTCTGGTGGCGCTGGTCGGCTATACGAACGCGGGGAAGTCGACGCTGTTCAATGTGCTCACCAAGTCGAAGGTGCTGGAATCGTCGCGGATGTTCGCCACGCTCGATCCGACGATTCGCGGGGCGGAGCTGCCATCGAAGCGCAAGATTCTGTTCTCGGACACGGTCGGTTTCATACGGCATCTGCCGCATACGCTGGTGTCGGCGTTCCGCGCAACGCTGGAAGAAGTGCAACGGGCGACGCTCATTCTGCAAGTCTCGGATGCGAGCAGTCCGGTGTCGGCGGAGCAGGACGCGCAGGTGGAGAGCGTACTGAAGGAACTCGAAGCCGATAAGAAGCCGCGGCTGCGGGTGATGAACAAGATCGATCTGTTGCTGCCGAAGCAGCGCGAGTCTTTGCGAGTCGATTGGCGCGACGACGAGCGAACGATTCACGTCTCGGCTGCGAAGGGGATCGGATTGACGACACTGCTCGATCGAATCGACGCGGTGCTGGAAGGCGACCGGCCGGAGCGGGTGCGGCTGCGCATTCCGCAAAAAGAGGGCAAGATGCTGGCGCAGTTGGAGGCGGGCGCTCGAATTTATTCGCGCCAGTATCAGGATGGGATGGTGGTGCTGGAGGCGGAAGCGCCGGCGTCGGTGGTGCGGAGGATGCGGGAGTGGGTGGTGGGGTGAGGGAAGGGATCGCTGAAGATTTCCGGAATTATACACTTGACATACCCAGCGTAAAAAGCTAGTATTTACGCATGGAAAACGAACTCAATCTCGCCACTCTAGCCAAATATTTCAGCGATGAGGACAAAGCGCGGGAGTTCCTTGAGGCTATCCGCTGGCCGGATGGCCCTGTCTGCCCCCATTGTGGAGTGGTCGGCGAAGCCTACAAGTTGCAAGGCAAGAGCACTCGCCCCGGCCTCTGGAAGTGCAAGGGATGCCGGAAGCCGTTTACTGTCACGGTCGGAACGATCTTCGCAGACAGCCATATCCCCCTGAGCAAATGGTTGCTGGCCTATCACCTGCTTTGTGCCAGCAAGAAGGGCATGAGTGCTCACCAGCTTCACAGGATGCTCAAGGTCACATACAGGAGCGCATGGTTCATGGCTCATCGGATTCGCTACACGATGACCCAAGAACCTTTGTCATCGAAACTGGCCGGAGTCATCGAAATTGATGAGACTTACGTGGGCGGCAAGTTTCGCATTAAACACCCGCAAGCCGTGAAGCCCGGAGAGAGGGCCAGAGATCGCGCCGCTGCTTACGCGAACAAGGCAGCCGTGGTTTCCGTTTTACAGCGTGGCGGTCGTGTTCAGTCTCAGCATGTGCAGCGCGTCACAGCGGAGAACTTGAGGCCCATCGTTGAGCAGATGGTTGCGGAAGATGCCCACGTTATGACTGATAGCTCTACCGTTCTAGCGGGTGCGCTCAAGACCCGCAAACACGATCAGGTGAATCACAGGGCCGAAGAGTACGTCCGATACGAGAACGGAGTTTGCATAACCACGAACTCTATCGAAGGCTACTTTTCGATATTGAAGCGCGGGATCAACGGGGTGTACCATCACGTCGGCAAGCAACACCTTCACAGATATTTGAGCGAGTTCGATTTCAGGTACAACGCGCGGAAGATATGCGATGGCGACCGCACTTTGCTGGCTCTGAAAAGCACCAGTGGAAAGCGATTGATGCTACGGGACTCAAAGCCGAACTAGGAGAGAAGAACCCTAATTTCAAAACTGCTAAGACTGCAAAAGGTCCGCTGGCAGGCGGACCTTTGCGGCACTTCTAAATTTTTGGGCGGCGACTCCCGCGTTCTCCCGGAACGTGCCAGTCTAAGTGTACCCTCTGACACCAAAATCATATCACGAGGGTGCTTCCATGGCTGAACGGGGAGAATACAAATTTCATATTGACGTGTTTACGCCTTTGACGCTGCCAATGACACGGCTCAAAGATTACATTGTCGGCCTCGTGGAGCTATTCGGGAACGACGATTTCGTTCATTTCTTGCGAGTGGATGAGGGAACCGCCGCACCGGCCTGCTACGTCGAACCGCGCATTCTTCAAAAAGTAGAACACCGCCTAACACTCATTAAGAGTGGCGGTGCTGATGATCGGGCGATGAATGCCTTTACTTTTCTGAATGACAAACTATTCGACGATAACGCAGTGGCTGAACTTACCGACCACCAGGGGCAGGTTTTGTACTTCCCCGGACGCGAGAGCATTCGTGCGCCCGAGATTGGCCCGATTACCGAGCTGGGCGTGCTTGAGGGCGAGGTTTTTCAGATCGGCGGTAAAGACGAAACCATTCAGATTTATCTTCGAGATGGCGAACGTACACACATTTGCACCACGAGCAGAGAGAAAGGGCGGGAAATCGCCGCTGCATATCTATTCAAGGGGCGGGTCAGGATTCATGGCGAAGGACAATGGAAAAGGACTAAGGATGAGCGCTGGAAGCTAATGCATTTTGACGTATCCCGCGTAGAGCCGTTGGGTACCGATAAACTTTCCGACGTGGTTACAAGGCTGCGGGAGATTGAAAGCCCAGAGTTAGAGAAAATCAAAGACCCGTTTACGTACCTCGATGACATCAAGCGAGACGCAGGAGATCGTTAAATGATCGCTATGGATGCAGGCGTGTTATCTCTGATGATCTATGGCCAGAGTGCAGTTCCTAAAGACTTCAAAACCGGACTGGACATTGAACATGCGAGAGAACGTATTGATGCACTAATCAAGAAACTGGATGGCGAAGCCGAAAGCATTGTAATTGCGACGCCTGCTCTGAGTGAAGCGTTAGTGGTGGTTGCACCGGATATTCAACGCCACGTAACTGCAATAGAATCTCAGAGCTGCTTCAAGATTCGTGCTTTCGACAAACGGGCTGCAATCGAAATCGCACTTAGAGTAAAACGCTCAAAGGAAGCTGGAGACAAGAAAGAAGGCGTCGGAGCAGCGTGGGATAAGATTAAGTACGACCATCAGATCGTTGCGGTCGCAAAAGTGGAAGGTGTATCCGAGATTGTCTCAATGGATAGGGACATTCATCAGCACGGCAAACTGTGGGGCATTGCGGTGCGGAATGTCTCGGAGTTGCCCATTCCCCATATCCAAGGTAAGCTGCCCTTGAAGGACTCAGGCGATGAGACACCAAAGTAGTAATCCTCCGCAGAAACCAGAACCGAATTTTGCGAAGACAACGAACTCGAAGCCGATCCCGCATATCCCGCTCCCGTTCGAGGAAGTGATAGCGGACGTGCTCAAGGTGAAGCCGCCGGAGAAGCCCAAGAAAGCAACGAACAAAGGACGGTAGCTCTGTGAGCAACGATGAGAATGACAGCGGCTACGCTGCCAGTTTTTACTTCCTCTTCCGTTCAATGATGATTGGGTTGGTGTTCTATCTACCCGCCTGTTTTTTCCACCAGACAAGACGGGTTCTGCAGTTTATAGCGAACCTCGAAGCCGTTCAGATCGCCACTGACATCTTTCAACTGATTATCATTCTCACGCTACTTGGACTGATTCTCCAAGGCTTATTCTACGTTCTGTATAGCGGGTTGCGCTCCCTCAAGCCTCATTTCGATGGTAAGGGTACGAAGAAGGGCGTTGATTAAGTCGGCATCCTATTATGAGTGGGTACGTCAAAGGCATAATTCCGAAGATTTCCCTTGACAAGCAGTTATCGCGGCTTATATTATATATATTCGTCAAACGCTACCTATTTTAAAATTAGAGGTCAAGGCAATGGAAAAGATTAGAATTGAGCAGGTCGAACCGCGTTTTGCCCACGAATTAGAAACGCCCCTCAAGAATACCCTCAAGAAACTTGGCTATTCAATCCCCGAGAGCTTTCGGCTGCGCGTTTCGCTTTTGCAGGCCAACGGTCGCAAGAAACGCAGTAACGCTGGCGCTGACACTTGGGCTCCCGAATCCGAGCGTATGGAGTTCTGGCTGGAGCCGTCCGCGACGCAGAACTCGGAATCTTACGTGGAAGTTCCGCAATCGACAGACGCATTGTCTCCGTCGAATACCACGCGGACAGATGCCTCCCAAACTGCTACTGGTACCGGGGGCCAGCTGCATCCCTCCGAGGTGGAGTTAATCCGAGCCTTGGATCGTGCAGAGTCTACGCCGGGTTGGAGTTTCGTTTCACTGAAGAAGTTTCGTGACGAGATTCTGCCGGTAGAGAATATCCCGTACCTCGACTCCGACGTCCTGCGTCAAAATGCGCTTCGTTACGCGATCGATAAGAGGCGGATTCTTCGAGGCAAGGTCCAAAACCCGAAGTCCCCCCAGTTCCCAGTTACGACGATCCGTTTAAATCGCTTGCTGCCTGAGGTGCAGGAGGTGCTGGAGCTCCCGAAGAAGGACTTAGATTTCCACCCCATTCACATCAAGGGTGAGCCGCTGTCCACCACCATTCTGCGGGAGAGGCGCTGACGATTGGCGCTTTATTATTTAGAAACGAGTGCCCTCGTCAAGCTTTACGTGTATGAGCCGGGCACGGATCGGCTGCTTGGCCTGACCGCCAGCGATGCGGGGCATCGATTTGCCATCCTGTCGCTGGCGCAGGTCGAGTTCCGGGCGGCGATCCGGCGGCGGCAGAGGGTGGGCGAGATTCCGGATTCCGCGGCCGACGAGTTGGTCGAATCCTTTCGCAGACACGCGGAGGGCAAGTTTCTCATCCAGTCATTCTCCGACACCTTGTTCGACGTCGCGTTAGCCCTGATCGATAGTTACCCTCTTCGTGGGTACGACGCGGTGCAACTGGCCGGATATCTGGTGCTGCGTTCCATCTCCGGAGCTGAGGAGCCGACTTTCGTTTGCGCGGACAGGGTCTTGATCTCCGCCGCGCGGAATGAAGGTTGTCCGGTCTTGGATCCCTCCTCCTCGGCATAAAGGGGCCGGCGCCAATTGATCGACGTTCGATTAGAATGAAGCGTGGTGGGTATCTGCTTGACTCACCAGACCACAATCCCTAGTATGCGGGGATGGAAGACTATCCTCGGAACCTGAAGGAGTTCGATGTCCGCTTCCGGAGTGAGGAGGCCTGCCGAGAGTATCTGTTGCAACTGCGTTGGCCGGATGGCTTTCGTTGTCCACGCTGCGGGTGCCGAGAGAGTTCGCCGGTTAGAGCGGTACTGCTGCGCTGTCGTGACTGTCGACATCAAACCTCGGTGACGGCGGGGACGATTTTTCAGGACACCCGCACTTCTCTGCGGTTGTGGTTTCAAGCCATATGGTGGGTGGTCAGTCAGAAGAACGGTGTCAGCGCGTTGGGGCTGCAACGAGTGCTGGGTCTGAAGAGCTATGAGACGGCCTGGACGTGGCTGCATAAATTGCGCCGCGCCATGGTGAGGCCGGGGCGCGATCTGCTCACCGGCCGGGTCGAGGTGGACGAATGCTATCTGGGTGGGTTGGAGGAGGGGCTGCCAGGGCGGCTCAACTTGAAGAAAGCACTGATTGTGGTTGCTGCCCAAGAGGATGGGCCTGGGATCGGCCGGATTCGTATGCGCCAGATTCTAGACGCTTCGGCGAAAAGCCTGGTGCCTTTTGTGCGGGACTCCGTCTTACCGGGTAGCGTCATCCACACCGATGGGTGGCTGGGATACCTACCTCTGGAGAGCCAAGGCTATCGGCACGATGTCACCTTCTTGCAAGGCAAAAAGAAAACTCCCTCGGAGTTGATGCCGCGGGTCCACCGCGTGATCTCCCTGCTCAAACGGTGGCTGATGGGAACCCACCAGGGGGCAGTCAGCCATAAGCATCTCGATTACTACCTGGACGAGTTTACGTTCCGATTCAATCGGCGGAGATCAAAAAGCCGCGGCAAGCTCTTCTTCCGCCTCGTGCAGCAAGCGTTGGTAGTCGAGCCTGTTCCCCTGGCTCGGATCCTTCACCCCGGAGTTAAAACCAACCCGAAACCACAATCTGTAGGGGTTGGGTGAGTGAAGCAGATACCCATCTCGTAGAAAAGAAGAACTGCAATCGCGAACGCATATGTGAGTCCTCCGGACGGGCGGGCGCAGGCCAGGGAACCGCTGGATCCAAGAACATCCCACAAACTGCGGTTTATGGTACACGGATCGCTGTGGAAAAGACAGGCTCAGGGATGGCCGGCCTCACGCCGGAAACCGGCTACTGGCAGCCTGTTCGGTGGTACCCCAGGTAACCTCTGACAACGACTCCAGGGTAAGTAATCTTCCGCAACTTCGCAGTCACTCTTACTAAATAGCCACCCAGGGACTCAGTCGAGCCATGTACCCGCATGGGGTTTTGACTTACCTTGAGCCTACCGCGAGCCGATATTACTGGAGACAAATGAGACTCCTTCTCACAATCATTTTGCTGAGTGTTGCCGCGCAGGCGCAGAATTTTGTGGCGAGCGCCAGCCCGAAGCTTCCCGATGCGCCAGCGGTTGCCACGCAACAGCCATTTTGGACGGTCGAGAACCGGGTCAACGTGGGCATTCTGGCGGGATTGGTCTCGGCGGACGGCATCACCACACGGATCGGGCTGGATGAGGGGTTTCGCGAAGTCAATCCGGTGGTACGCCCGTTTGTGACCCGCGGCACGGCAGCCAGCGTGGCGGGTTTCGGCTTGGGATTTGGCAGCGGCGTTGGAGTCGCATATTTATTGCATCGCACCCACCACTACAAGATGGAACGGGTCGCCATGCGCCTGATGATCGCTGGCGAATCTGGGTTTGTGGCCAATAACATTGTGCAGGTTCGGTAAGGCAGCTCTCAGCTGTCAGGTCTCAGGTCTCAGTTCCAATGATCGAGTCGCTCCGCTCCATCTTCCGCCAGCTAAACTATTGATTTATAAAGACTTTACCTCTAACTCCTTATTCCTCAAGACCTGGCGCCAGCCACCCGCTAAGTCTTTGACTTTAAAAGACCGCACCCAGAGGGGTCCAATCCTCCCTCTCTAGCGCCAAGCCGCTTTCGAAGACACCAATCCTAAAGTCGTTGGAAGTGCCTTCCACGTTATAATTTCAGGCTGGAAGAGGTTTCTTCGGAGATTCGGAGAATCACAGGCCCTTCCTTGCACCTCTGTATCGAAGGAGTCCGCATGGCGATTCAGAAGACGGAAAACATCTGGCACAACGGCAAGTTCATCGCCTGGGACGACGCGACGCTCCACGTGATGTCGCACGTCGTCAACTACGGTTCTTCGGTGTTTGAAGGGATTCGCTGCTATGCGCTGCCGAGCGGACCGGCGATTTTCCGGGCGACCGAGCACATGCAGCGCCTGATCGACTCGGCGCGCATTTACCGGATCGATGTCGCCTTCACTCGGGACCAGATCGTGAGCGCTCTGGTCGAACTGGTGAGACGCAACGGCGTCTGGCCCTGCTATATCCGGCCGATCGTGCTGCGCGGCTACGGCGAAGCGGGAGTCAACCCGTTCAATTCGCCGACGGAGGTCTATATCTGCAATTATCCGTGGGGGAAATATCTGGGGACCGACGCCAGCGAAGGCGTGGATGTCTGCATCTCTTCGTGGACGCGGATCGCACCGAACACTTTGCCGGCGATGGCCAAAGCGGGCGCGAACTACATGAACTCGCAGCTCATCAAGATGGAGGCGATCGTTAACGGCTATGCCGAGGGCATCGCGCTGGATGTGAACGGCTACGTCAGCGAAGGGTCGGGCGAGAACCTGTTTGTGGTGCGCAACGGCGTGCTGCACACGGCTCCGCTGGGGAACTCGGTGCTGCCGGGCATTACGCGCGATTCGGTCTTGCAGATCGCCCGTGACTTGGGGATCAAGATTGTGGAGCAGCAGATCCCGCGCGAGTCGTTGTACATCGCCGACGAAGTGTTCTTTACCGGAACCGCCGCGGAGATCACTCCGATTCGTTCGGTCGACAAGATCACAGTGGGATCGGGCAAGATCGGCGCGATGACCAAGTCTCTGCAAGCGGAGTTCTACGGCATTGTGCGCGGCGAGAAGAAGGACCGCTACAACTGGCTGACGCCGGTTGCGGTGGGAGCGAAGGTGCCGGTGAGCGTGTAGCAGGCTGTCGGAAGCGGCGCTTCCGCGCCGCCATCGGCGGAGGTCGAAGGCAAGCGGGCTGTGATTTGCGCTGCGACCGTGCCTGAACTATAGTTGGTTGCCGCCTGATCGCAGGCGGTCTTCAGTTGTATTCCATCAACCCCAGCCTGTTAAGGAGAACGCTATGTCCGCTCCCACGCCTGAATTTATTCTGGGCTACCGCGCCATGATGCTGGATGGCCTGGCCCGGGAAGTTGAAATCACCAAGCGAGTATTGGCCGCCGTCCCGGAGGGAAAGAGGGACTACCGGCCCGATCCCCACGCGCGCACGGCCTGGGAATTGGCTTGGCATCTGGCAAATACCGATGTGCAATTTGCGGATGGCATTGCCGGTTTGAAGTTCGAAATGGCGAATCCGGCGGAGGCCGACAAGCCGAAAACGGTAGCCGAACTGGTCGCCTGGTATGACAAGAATATGAAGCGCGCCTTGGCGCGGGTTCAGGCCATGACGGCGGCACAGGCGGCGACGCCGGTGCAGTTTTTCATGTTCAATTTCCCGGCGGTGTTCTACCTGGGATTCCTGAACAATCACAGCATCCATCATCGCGGCGAACTGGCGACGTACCTGCGTCCAATGGGGTCGAAGGTGCCTTCGATTTATGGGGGGAGCTTCGACGAGCCGATGACAACGGCCGCGTAAAGCTGAAGTAACATCGATCGAGCTTTTCGTTATTTCCGTGGATTCGATGAAGCCGCCCTTCGGGGCGGCTGTTTTGTTCTGGCGTCATGGCGACCCAATGGTCCCATTACCTCCGTCATCTCGTGCGCGGGCGCGGTTGGGAGGATGATGGGGGAGTCGCCGGAATCCGGCCCTCATATGATGAATATCGACGATTTGCTGCGCATCGCTATGGAACGCCGGGCCTCCGACTTGCACCTGAAGGTGGGGAACTATCCTCACCTGCGCATTGACGGCGAACTGGTGCCTTTGACCGACCACTCGCGAGTGTCGGCGGAAGATATGCTGACGATGTCGTTCAGCATGATGTCGGCGCGGCAAAAGCAAAAATTCAAAGAGACCACGGAAATCGATATGGCCTATGGCGTGGCCGGCCTGGGACGCTTCCGTGTGAACGTGTTCCAGCAGCGCGGCAACGTGGGGCTGGTGCTGCGCGTGATTCCCACCAAGATCCGGGCGCTCGATGAACTGTTTCTGCCGAAAGTGGTGGAGCAGATTTGCGACATGCCGCGCGGTCTGGTGCTGGTGACCGGAATCACGGGATCGGGAAAATCGACAACGCTGGCCGCCATGATCGACCGCATCAACTCGACTCGCGCCGAGCACATTATCACGATCGAAGATCCCATCGAATTTCTGCACCGCGACAAAAAAGGCTACGTAAACCAGCGCGAAGTAGAAGTGGATACGCCGTCGTTCTCGGGGGCGCTGCGCTCTTCTTTGCGCCAGGATCCGGACGTGATTCTGGTGGGCGAAATGCGCGATCTGGAGACGATCGGGACGGCGCTGCACGCGGCCGAGACCGGCCACATGGTTTTTTCCACGCTGCACACGCTCGATGCGGTGGAAAGCATCAACCGCATCATCGCCATTTTTCCGCCGCCCGAACAGAAGCAGATTCGGCTGCAACTGGCGGCGGTATTGCGCGCCATCGTTAGCCAGCGACTGGTACGCCGGGCCGACACCGAGGGACGGGTGCCAGCGGTCGAAGTCATGATCACGACGGCGTATATCCGGGAATGCATTCTGGTGCCGGAAAAAACGCGCGCGATCCGCGAGGCGATTTCCGCCGGCACCTCGCAGTACGGTATGCAGACGTTCGACCAATCGCTCTGGGATTTGTTCCAGGCGGGATTGGTAAATTACGAGACCGCCCTCGAGAATGCCTCGAACTCAGACGAGTTCAAACTGCGCATGCAGGGAATCGCGTCGACGGCCGAAATCTCGCGGCAGTCGATGCAGGCAGCCGGTTTTGGAAGCTGATCGGAAATCAGATTGAGTTTGTCCTGCTGAACAGTTGTCGTTTCTTCATGTGGTTCCTCCTGGACCTTGGGCGCGCTTCGGCGCGCCCGATTTTTTTGTCCAAGTTCGGAAATGGAAACGTTCCGGCAAGGTTGTGCGGGTGCTTGGCTGGACGGGCGAGGGCGCCCGTCGCCACACTACTACGGTCCACGCGGGCTTAGTTGGGTTTGCGGAACTTACTGTCGGCCAGATAGCGCAGCATGATGGCATCGGTGGCGCTTTGGAACTGCTGCTCCATTTCAGGGGCCGGCACGGGAGCGTCCTGGCGGAGGGTCTGGCGGAATTTCTCGCCCATTTCGGAGTCGCTGGCAACGACCTGCATGTAGAACCAGAGGAAGTGGCGCATCTGGTCGAGGGCGGACTTGAGGACCTGGATGGTCTCCATCTCGGGGGGATCGGCAAGGGCTTCCATGAGCTCAGGGTCGGTGGGGGCCTGCATGGCGGCGCAGTTGAGTTCGCGCTGGATCATGCGCAGATCCTCCGTAACGCGCAAAATGCGGAGATGAATCTCTTCCATGCTTTCCCGGTTCTCGCGATCCATAAGATCCTTTCGGTTCCGACCCACCGTGCCAGATTTGTGCGTCGTATCAAGATCGCATCCCGGAGCGCGACGTGGAAGATTCCCCGTGTGCATGAGCTTCGGTAATTGAAGTTACCTTAGGTCAAAAGCCTTGCCGGGCAGGCGATTCCCGCGATTTCGGAGAAACAGCCAAGAAGATCAACCAAGGCAGCGTGCAAGTGTGATACAAACGGTTTCGCGATGATATTGGGGCAAACCGGGCGGATACAAACTGGATTAGTGCGTGCGATTGGGCGTTGGAGCCTGACCGCGCTGGTAGTGAACTCAATTATCGGGAGCGGGATCTTCGGGTTGCCGGCCACGGTGGCGGGGCTTCTCGGCAAACGCAGCGTTGTAGCCGTGTTGATTGCCGGGGCCGCCATGGGCGTGATCATGGCCTGCTATGCCGAAGTGGCCTCGCAGTTCAGCGAGGCGGGTGGACCGTACCTGTATGCGCGCACGGCCTTCGGGCGGCTGGCGGGGATCCTGGTGGGCTGGATGCTCTATCTGGCGCAGGCGGCAGCTCCGGCGGCGAATGCGAATTTGTTTGTCATTTATCTTGCGGAATTCTGGCCCGGGGCAAAGGAACCGTGGCCGCGCTTTGTGATTCTGACGTTGCTGGTGGGGTTACTGGCGCTGATCAACGCGCGGGGCGCGCGTCAGGGAACGGCGGTGAGCAATGTGTTCACGGTGGCGAAACTACTGCCACTATTGATGGTCGTGCTGGCGGGAGCGGCAGTGACGATCATTCACCAGGCACCGTGGGGCGCGTCGGGGCATCTCGGGGTAAGCACCTGGATGAAGGCGATGGTGCTGCTCATTTTCGCTTACGGTGGGTTTGAATCGGCGCTGACGCCGATGAGCGAGGCGAAGAATCCGGGGCGGGACGCCGTTTTTGCCTTGTTTGTGGCACTGATCGCGTGCACTGCGATCTATGTGCTGGTGCAATGGGTGGTGGTGGGAGTGCTTGGGCCGGGAGCGACTACAGATCGCCCGCTGGCGGAAGTGGCACGGGTGACGATGGGCAACCGCGGAGCGGGGCTGGTGGCGATTGGAGCGTTGGTTTCGATTTACGGCTATTTGAGCGCCAAGATGCTGGGGATGCCGCGGCTTACATTCGCGCTGGCCAAGGGTGGCGACTTGCCGGGCGTATTTGGCGCGGTGAGCCGGCGGTTTCACACGCCGTGGTTTTCGATTCTGTTTTACTCGGCGGCGGTTTGGGGGTTGGCCATTGTTGGGAGCTTTGCCTGGAACGTGACGCTGTCGGTGGTCGCGCGGCTGTTCTATTACGGAATGGTTTGCGCCGCCCTGATCGCTTTGCGGCGAAAGCAGCCGCTGGCCGCTGCTTTCCGTCTGCCGGGAGGTCCCCTGCTGGCTGTGCTGGGAGTCGGAATTTCTGTCGCTCTTGCGACGCAGGTGGATTTGAGTAAGTCGCTGATCCTGGGAGCGACAGTAGCTGCGGCCTTGCTGAATTGGCTCTGGGCGCGACGGGCTGTCGTCGCGGAGTAGGGACAGAAGTTTTATCTTGGGTATAAGGCCGCGGGCTGGCGCCTGTGCCACACGGTTGGTGGAGGACTCTTGATGAAGGTGCGGCTGGCTGGCCTATTACTCGTTATTTGCGTTGCTTGCTTCGCGCAACGTGAGGCTGTGCTGAAGCAGATTGACCTTCCGCACCCGTATTACTTCAGGGAAATGTATCTGCCCCAGTTGACGACGGGGCCGAGCGCGGCCACCTGGTCGCCGGATTCGTACAGCCTGGTGTATTCGATGGCGGGCTCGTTGTGGCGTCAGGAACTGCGGAGCGCCAGAGCTGAGCAGCTTACGGCTGGCCCGGGCTACGATTATCAGCCGGACTGGTCGGCTGATGGACGGTGGGTGGTGTTTGCGCGCTACGATCACGATGCGGTCGAGTTGTGGTCGCTGGACATGCGCGATGGGCGGACGCGGAAGATGACGTCCGGAGGGGCCGTGAATGTGGAGCCGCGTTTCTCGCCCGATGGCAAGCGCCTCGCGTTCGTGTCGACGACCTATAAACGACACTTCCATATCTTCGTGGGGCAATTCGAGGACGGATTACTCGCTGGCGTTCGTCAACTTACTCCGGAGACCATCAGCTCGCTGCCTCGTTATTACTATAGCCAGGGAGATCACGAGATTAGTCCCGTATGGACGAAAGACGGGACGGAAATTCTCTTCGTGTCGAATCGCGGACATATCCACGGTACGGGCGGGTTGTGGCGGATGAAAGTGGAGCCGGGCTCCGAGCCACATGAGATTCACTACGAAGAGACGAACTGGAAGGCTCGTCCTGACTTCTCGCCGGATGGAAAGCGCATGGTGTATGCGTCGTACCTAGGTCAGAGTTGGCATCAACTGTGGGTGATGCCGGCGGCGGGCGGAGACGCCTTTCCGATTTCCTATGGCGCTTTCGATAACGTGAATCCACGCTGGTCGCCGGATGGTTCGAAGATCGCGTTCATCTCGAACCGGGGCGGAAATACTTCGCTGTGGGTGCAGACGATTCCGGGCGGAGAACAGACGGAGGTGGTGGCGAGGGAGCGGCAGTATTTGAAACCGATGGGGCGAATTGCGCTGCGCGTGGTGGATGGCGGGGGAAATTTGGTCGCGGCGCGAGTTTTTGTCACCGCTGCAGATGGACTGGCCTATGCTCCCGACGACGCATGGATGCACGCTGATGATAGCTTCGACCGGTCTGAGCGTCCTTTTGAAGCGCACTACTTCGACACTTCGGGTGTATCCGAGATCACGGTGCCAGCGGGCGACGTCGAAGTCGACGTCATGCGTGGGTTCGAAAATCATTTTGAAAGACGAAAAGTGCAGGTCAAGGTTGATGGCACCACGCAACTTACCGTGCGGATTGTGCCGCTCTTTGTCGAAGTTGATGCAACTTCAGATTGGGTCAGCGGCGACGTTCACGTCCACATGAATTATGCGGGAACTTATCGCAATACTCCGGCGCATCTGGTGGAGCAGGCGGCATCCGAGAATTTGGCAATCATTGAAGATCTGGTCGTGAACAAAGAACAGCGCATTCCCGACATGGCGTATTTCTCGCCACAACTTGATCCGGCATCGACGGCGGATCATCTGCTGCTGCATGGACAGGAGTTCCACACCAGTTATTGGGGACACCTGGGATTACTGAATCTTACTCGCAACTTTATTCTTCCGGGGTATGCAGCGTATCCCAACACGGCGGCGGCGAGCCTCTATCCGGCAAATGCTAACGTTGCCGATATGGCGCATGAGCAGGGCGCGCTGGTTGGATATGTGCATCCCTTTGACAGTTTTCCCGATCCCGCCAAGGATGCGTCACTTACGGCTGAGTTACCCGCGGATGTGGCTCTGGGCAAAGTCGATTACATTGAGGTGGTGGGTTTTTCCGATCATAAGTCGACGGCTGAGGTTTGGTACAAGCTGCTGAATTGCGGTTTTCGGTTGCCGACGGCTTCAGGAACGGACTTCATGGGCAACTACGCGTCGTTGCGCGGACCTGTGGGGCTGAACCGCGTATATGCGGAGGTGAAACCCGGACCGCTGAAGATTGAGCCGTGGCTGGCGTCGATCAAAGCGGGCCGAACATTTGCGACGAATGGGCCGCTGCTGCGATTCTCGCTGGGTGGGCAGGCGATTGGCGGGGAAGTGCGGCTCGAGAAAAAACAGGAGGTGCGTTATTCAGCCGAGCTCTTCTCCTTCGTTCCGATCGATCACCTGCAGATCGTTTGCAACGGCAAGGTGGCGCGGGAACTTGCTCTGGAGAGCACGCGCACGTCAGCGCATGTCGACGGGTCGATTCCGATTGAAGCGAGTGGATGGTGCGTTCTTCGCGCCTTTAGCGACAAGGCGGAGTATCCGATTCTCGACATATATCCTTACGCAACCACCAGCCCCGTGTATGTAAGTGTGGTGGGATCGGCGGTGCGCAATGCGGCAGATGCAGCTTACTTTGTCGCGTGGGTGGACAGGCTGATCGCTGCGGCGAGTGGAAATACGGCGTGGAACACCGAGGCCGAGAAGCGGTCGGTGCTGTCGATGTTGCAGGCGGCGCGAGAGAAATACGCGAAGATGGCGGAGTAGACCGGCCCGGCTGTACACGCAGACCGGAACAAACGAGACCTCAAACTCTGGACAGTCGAAACGGCGCACGGAGCAGGCGCGCGGGGAGCATCACCACCTCCCAGACCAGGGCGAGCGCTCCATGAACGGCAATCCCAACGATGCGAAATGGCAACAGCAACAGCCATACGATGGGATAGAGGATCAGCGCCAGCAGCGCCAAAGGCCAACAGAGCACAAAAAGCAGACACCACAGCAGGAAGGCAATCATGGGCACACCTCCTCTTCAATAGGATACGCAAATGGAGGGGAAAAAGTTCGACGGGGACGGACGAATGCGTCCGTCCTTACGTGAGCCGTCGCTCCCTTACATCGTCTTCAGCCCAGAACTTACGCGAAGTTTTGCTTCGGTTGCTTTCTGAACGTCTTCTACCGTCAGGCCGGAAGCGATCTCTTCGAGCAGCAAGCCTTCCGGGGTGACTCGGATGTAGGCCATCTCGGTGACGATTGTGTCCACGACTTTCACGCCTGTGAGAGGCAGCGTGCATTTCTTCAGGATCTTGGGCTGGCCGTCTTTGGTGGCGTGTTCCATGCCGACGATCACGCGGCGCGCGCCAGCAACCAAGTCCATGGCTCCGCCCATGCCCTTGACCATTTTGCCGGGAATCATCCAGTTGGCTAGACTGCCAAGTTCGTCGACTTCCATGGCGCCGAGCACGCTCAAGTCGATGTGCGCGCCGCGAATCATGGCAAACGAATCGGCGCTGGAAAAATACGCGGTGCCCGCCATTTCGCTGACCGTTTCCTTGCCGGCGTTGATCAAGTCCGCATCTTCGGTACCTTCGAGCGGGTAAGGCCCAATGCCAAGCATGCCATTCTCGGATTGAAGGATGACATCCATTCCCGCCGGAACATAGTTCGCAATCAGCGTCGGAAGCCCGATGCCGAGGTTGACGTAGAATCCGTCGCGCAATTCGCGGGCGATGCGCTTGACGATGCGTTCGCGTTTGTCGGTATCTTTTGGGGCTTTGGGCAAAGTTGACATGGTTCCTTCGATTCTGCTCTGGCGAGGCGGAGAAAAGTCGTCGGTCGTTAGTCGTTGGCGAGCGCCGAGCATCTGCTGTGATTCCCGAACGACTAACGACTGACGACTGTTTCCCTAGCTTGTTGCTGCTGCTTTTCGCACCGTCCGTCTTTCTATTCTCTTCTCAAATAGTTCGCCCTGGAAGATTCTCTTCACGTACACGCTCGGGGTGTGAATCAAGTCGGGGTCGAGTTCTCCCGGTTCGACCAGGTGTTCGACTTCGGCGATGGTGATTTTGGCGGCGGTGGCCATCATGGGATTGAAATTGCGCGCGGTCTTGCGATAGACGAGGTTGCCCCACTTGTCGCCCTTCCAGGCCTTGACGAAGGCGAAGTCAGCTTTTAGTCCGAGTTCCATGACATAGGTGCGGCCATCGAACTCGCGGACTTCCTTGCCCTCGGCGACCATGGTTCCGACGCCAGTGGGGGTAAAAAACGCGGGGATACCGGCGCCGCCGGCGCGAATCCGCTCGGAGAACGTTCCTTGAGGGACCAGGTCGAGTTGCACGGTTCCATTCAGCACCATCTGTTCGAGCAATTTGTTTTCGCCGACGTAGGTTCCGATGTGGCGGCGGATCTGGCCGTTGGCCAGCAGCAGTCCCATGCCGAGGCCATCGACGCCGACGTTGTTGCTGATGGTGGTCAGGTTCTTGACGCCCTTGCGGGCGAGGGCGCGGATCAGGTTTTCCGGCATCCCGCACAAACCGAATCCGCCGACCATGATGGTGGCGCCGTCGGAGACGTCCTGGATGGCGGCTTCGGCACCGGCGACTACTTTGTGCATAGCAAGAGAATTCTAGCGGAAATTGTGGCACGTCGGAGAGAGATTAGAACAAAATCCGCCAGGAGGCGCGGAGACACGGAGGAACTCATTTCTTGTTCCTCTCCTTGCCTGCATGTTTCGGTGGCGGAGTTTTTCTCAACTCGTGGGCGCGCTCGAATTCGTCCGCCAGTTGCTTCGAGTCCAGATTTTCGCGGATGTGGGCGAGGCGTTGTTCGAGTTTATGCAGCGCGTCGGCCAGATTCTTCTTGTTGGTGATGGCGATGTCACGCCACATCGAATACGGACTGCCGGAGATGCGCGTCATCTCGCGCAGAGCGCGTCCGCCGATATCGAGCACGGGCGCGTCAGGGCCGAATTCGTCGACCAGCGTGGCGGCGAGGGCGGTGGAGATCATCTGCGGCAGATGGCTGATCCAGGCGCAGATGCGGTCGTGTTCGGCGGGATCGACGACCGCGATTTTTGCGCCCATCTTCTCCGCGCAGTGGACGAATTCTCCGCAGAGGCCGGCGTGGACGTTCTGGCCAGGAAGCGGCGTAAAGAACCAGGCAGCGCCCTCGAAGAGATCGGCATCGGCAAACTCCACGCCGGCGTGTTCCTTGCCGGCCATGGGATGCCCGGCGAGGAATCGTTGACCGGCATTGCGCCCGAACGATTTCGCGGCGCGCTTCACGATTTCCGCCTTCGTGCTGCCTACGTCGGTCACAAGCGTTTTGGGAGGCAGCGCCGGGCCAAGACGAGCGACCAGATCGAGGATGGGGATTACCGGCGTCGCCAGCACTACCAGATCGCTGCCACGCACGGCATCGGCGGGATTGGTCGATCCGGAGTCGATTGCGCCGCAGTCCTGGGCACGTTCTAAGACGGGAGCCCGGTCGCAGCCGATGATTCGTCCGGCGAGTCGGCGCTTCTTCAAGGCGAGGCCGAGCGAGCCTCCGATTAAACCGGTTCCGATGATGGTGACTTGTTTGAAGGGCATGGGGAAAAGGTCGTTAGTCGCTTGTCGTTAGTCGTTCGCTATTCGCTGATCCCTGATCGCTTTTCGCGAAGTCATCAGTGGCAACAAATGATTCGACAACTTGCGAACAGCGAACGACGAATAGCGAACGACGAACAGCGAACCACGCGACAGCAGTTTACGCGATCTCGCGGCCGACCGCAGGGGCAATCATGCGGAGCTGGTCCATCAGCTTGGCAAACTGTTCGGGATAAAGCGACTGTGCGCCATCGGAGAGCGCCTTGTCGGGCTGGTGATGAACCTCGATGAGCATGGCATCTGCACCCGCTGCGGCGGACGCCAGAGCCATAGGAGCCACTTTGTCGCGGCGTCCGGTGCCGTGCGATGGATCGGCGGTCATCGGCAGGTGCGAAAGCTTGTGAATGATGGGGATGGCGGAAATATCCATCGTATTTCGCGTGTAGGTTTCGAAGGTACGGATGCCGCGCTCGCAGAGAATGATTTCGTAGTTGCCGCCGGCCAGAAGGTATTCGGCGGAACACAGCAACTCTTCGATGGTGGCCGCGATGCCGCGCTTGAGCAGCACGGGTTTGCGGACCTTGCCCAATTCGCGGAGCAGATTGAAGTTCTGCATGTTGCGCGCGCCGACCTGGAAGATATCAACATACGGCAGCATCAGCTCGATCTGCGAGATTTCCATGACCTCGCTAATCACCAGCATCTTGAAGTGATCGCCCGCCTCGCGCAGCAATTTCAGGCCCTCATGGCCGAGCCCCTGAAACGAATACGGAGAGGAGCGAGGCTTGAAGGCGCCGCCGCGAAGAATGCGGGCCCCTGCTTTGGCGATCAGTTCGGTTACGGCGAACAGTTGCTCGCGAGACTCGACCGAGCAAGGCCCGGCCATGACGACGATCTTGTTGCCGCCGATTTCGATCCCGTTGGCAAACTTGACGATCGTGCCTTCGGGACGGAAATTGCGTCCCGCCAGCTTGTAGGGCGAGGTGATGCGGTGGGCTTCCTGCACTCCGGGAAGCATCTCGATTTCGCGGGTGTCGAAATCGTGCGGGATACCGACGCCGCCGAGCACGGTTTGGCGCGCTCCCGTGGAGCGGTGAACCTCAAAGCCGAAGTGAACCAGTTGATCGATGACCTGCTGGATCTGGTCTTCGCTAGCCGAATCGTGCATTGCAACGATCATGGGGTCTCAATTCCTGTATTCCGAATCCGTCTATTCTTTGTGCGCCGTCTGCTCCGAGCCGGGAATGATTTCGTTCTTCTGGATGCTGCGCATCACGTCGATGATTCGTTCGTAAATCTGCGCCAAATCGCGTTCGGCCAAAGGGCCAGTGCTGCTGCGGTGCACATTGGCGATCACTTCGCTCTCGCGGTTCGGCTCGTAAATGGGCAGTCCGCGGTCGCGTTTCAAGCGTCCAATTTCGACCACGGCGGCTGCGCGCTCGTTGAGCAGCGCCGCCAGTTTGCGGTCGAGGTCGTCGACTTTCTTGCGCCAGTCGGAGATGTCCATAGAAAGCTGCTAGCTGCTAGCTCCTGGCCTCCAGCTAAGGCATTGACGGAAAAGCCGAATATCTCCGCGCCTTTAAGCCAGCAGCTAGAAGCTGGAAGCTAGAAGCTGCCTTACGAATTCTGCCACAGTTGCGGCTTCTCGTCCTGGGTTTTGTTCGATGGCGTGGACGATGGCGCTGCCGACGACTGCGGCTTCGGCGAACTTGCCGATGGCTTGGAATTGCTCGGGAGTTGAGATTCCGAATCCGACTGCTATTGGAAGCTTGGTGAAGCGGCGAACGCGTTTGACCAGAGATTGCGCGTCTCCGGTCATTTGCTGCCGCGCGCCGGTGACTCCTGTGCGCGAGATGGCGTAGATAAAGCCGGTCGAAACCTCGGCGATTTGCTTAAGGCGCTGGTCGGTGCTGGTGGGCGCAGCCAGGAAAATGGTTGCGAGGTCGTTCTTGCGGGCTTCGCGCAGATATTCGGCGGCTTCTTCGATGGGGAGATCGGTGATCAGAACGCCGTCGATTCCGGCGAGACGAGCGACCTGGCAGAACTTCGCGAGGCCCATGCGCAGGATGGGATTGAGGTAGGAGAAGATCACCAATCCGACGGATTGGGAATGTTCGCGGATTTCGGCGGCGAGTGTGAGCACGTTTTGGAGGGATGTTCCGTGCTTGAGGGCGCGCTCGCTGGCGCGCTGGATGACTGGTCCATCGGCGAGAGGGTCGCTGAAGGGAACTCCGAGTTCGATCACGCTTGCACCTGCGTCGATGGCTGCGAGAATCACATCGCGTGTGGTGACGAGGTCGGGATCGCCGCAGGTTATGTAGACGATCAGCGAAGGCTTGCTTTCGAAGTGGAAAGGCACAAAAGCATTGTAGATTGCGGAGGGCTCTTTGGAGTCGAGCGGAAACTGACTACGGTCAAGGAGTCAGACTCGATCGTCTTCAGACTTTATCTCCGGGAAAGTTCGCGGGATTCCCTATACGCGGTTTATTCGGGAAACTCTGGAACAGGCGGTTACGGCGGCGAAATAGGGAGTGAACGTGGGGAGCATTGCATTGCACTGCCCCACTCAAGCCAAAGGAAGGCCCCCGCCGTTTATTCAAGTTGATATGAGCCCCAAGAGAATGTGAGTTTAGGATCGCAATTCTTTCCTTTTACTTCCCACACCGTGTTGCCGGATGCTTTTCCGAGTATGTTAGGCATTGCCACTGCGAAATAGGAGCCGTCAGCCTCAGCCTTAGCGGTGCCGTGATTCTTCTCGCCGTAGCTCTCAGAATTCATAATCAATTCTTCGTTTGGCTCGAAACCACTTCCCTGAACGTAGGTCACTTCTCCCTTCGGAGTTCCTATGATTGATTCCAACCTGCAACCTTTATCGGTTGTTTCATTTGGGAAGGGGACGACCGCAATGAAACCCTTGAGCTGAGAGCTGTCATTTGAGACTAACGACAGACGCTTAGGCTCGGTCTTCCCGGCGAAGAAAACCAAGTCGATAGGGCTGTTGGGACTTTTCCCGCTGCAAGTACCCTTGCGGCCTGCACATATTGCCCTTCCATCCGAATCGAGGGTTACGCCGTCGATAAACCTGAGGACTTTACCGTTTATTTGGACCTGGAGAAGGTTGTAGGTCAGGTCCTTAGGCAATCCAGTCGTGTAAAGTTGATACGTTACAAGCGTGCGGTCCGAAGTTCGCGACCGCTTGACTTCCTCAGAGAGAGCTCCACTCCGGGGCTGTTCATGATCCTCCCGAAGTTTTTCTGAAGATTGGCGAGCCGCACTACCGCATTTTTCTGCTCGGCAGTCAAATCCTGGTCATTGGGGGATGACTTTTGAACCGTTTGGGGCACGACGTGAGCAGACAGTAACAAAAGACAAACCAGTCGTTTCATAAATATCCACCTGATCGTACGAAAGGCTACGTCGGCCGGTCAACTGCCGCAATCAGTCTAGCTTCAAATTCTCCCGCAGAATCCCAATATCCTTGTCACCGCGGCCGGAGATGTTCACGATCACTACTTCAAACTTCTTCATCTTTGGCGCGCGCTTGATGACCTCGGCAACAGCATGCGCGGATTCGAGCGCCGGAATAATTCCTTCGGTTCGAGCCAGCAGCACGGTCGCCTCCAGCGCTTCGGCGTCACTGGCGGGGACGTATTCGGCTCGGCCGGTGTCGTGGAGTTCGGCGTGCTCGGGGCCGATTGACGGGTAGTCCAGGCCGGCGGAGACGGAATGCGTCAGGGCGATTTGGCCTGACTTATCTTGTAAGACATACGAGTAAGTTCCCTGCAATACTCCGGGCGATCCTCCTCGGAAGCGGGCGGCGTGGTCGCCTAGAGTTTCTCCTCGGCCTCCGGCTTCTACGCCGATCAGTTCTACTTTCTTGTCTTTGATGAAGTCGTAGAAAATTCCTATCGAGTTTGAGCCTCCGCCTACGCAGGCGATGATTGTCTTGGGCAGCTTGCCTTCGGCTTTGAGGATTTGGGCGCGGGCTTCGCGTCCGATGACGCGGTGGAAATCGCGGACCATGGTGGGATATGGATGGGCTCCCAGCACGCTGCCTAGCAGGTAATGGGTGGTGCGCACGTTGGTGACCCAGTCGCGCATGGCTTCGTTGATCGCGTCTTTCAGGGTGCACGATCCGGAACTCACGCCTCGCACTTCCGCGCCCAGCAGCCTCATGCGGAAGACGTTGAGTTCCTGCCGCCGCATGTCTTCGGTGCCCATGTAGACGACACATTCGAAGCCGAGCAGGGCGCAGACGGTAGCGGTGGCGACGCCGTGCTGTCCGGCTCCGGTTTCGGCGATGACGCGGTGCTTGCCCATGCGTTCTACGAGCAACGCCTGGCCCAGGCAATTATTGATTTTGTGGGCTCCGGTGTGGAGCAGGTCTTCGCGCTTTAGGTAGATTTTTGCGCCGCCTAGTTTTTTCGTCAGTCGCGCGGCGAAGAAGAGCGGGGTGGGGCGTCCGGCATAGGTCTTGAGCAGGAGGTCTAGGCGCTTTTGGAATTTGGGATCGCGCTTGGCTTTTTCGTAGGCGCGCTCGAGTTCGTCGAGCGCGGCCATCAGGGTTTCGGGGACGTAGCGTCCGCCGTAGGGACCGAAACGGCCGGGGGAAGCGGTGATTGTCGATTTCTTACGAGTGATCGCCCTGGGTGCCGGGGTGGACGGGCGAGACGCCCGTCGCTCCACCAAATTTCTCGTAGGTGCCATTTCTTAGTCCGCCTTGTCCATCGCCCGTACGGCTTGCACAAAGGCGCGGATCTTCTTGGAATCTTTTTTCCCGGGCACACTTTCGACGCCGGTGGAAACGTCGACGCCCCAGGGATGGAGCACGTGAATCGCCTCCTGCACGTTGTCGGGATGCAAGCCGCCCGCGACGATCAGCTTGCTGATGCTGTTGATGATTCCGGCCCAGGGTTGCACGCGCTCCCAATCGAAAGCCTCGCCGGTGCCGCCGCGTTTTTCGGCGGTGGAGGAATCGAGCAGAACGCCGGAAATCACTCCGGGGCGAAAGCCGTGGGTTTCGAGAAACAGGTCGCCGTTCTTGGCGACGTGGATTTTGTGCACGCGTTTGCCTTTGTAGGCTTCGTCGGGTTCGACGAGTCCGGCGGCGACCGGATCCCATCCGACGGATTGTCCGGCGGGCACGTCAAACACTTTCGCCGGCCAGGCGCGGAAGATCGCGGGACGCTGCGAGCCGTTTGCGAGTCCCTGGTTTGCCATGCAGTGGAAGAGCGTTCGGCTGAAATCCGTGCTCTCGTCGCCGCTCAATTGCACGGTGGTAAGGCCGACGTGTTTGGCGATGTCGCGAACGTGGTCCGCCGTTTCGTTGACGAACACTCCGACCTTTTCGATTTGCTGGGGCAAGCTGGCGACGATCGAGCGCGCGGTTTCTGCGGTGACGTGGCGCGGGCTCTTCGGATAGAAGACAAAGCCCAACGCGTTCGCGCCGGCATCGCTGGCGTCGAGGGCGTCGTCGAGGGTGGTGATGCCGCAGATTTTGATCCAGGTCATGGAACAGTTGTCAGTTCTCAGTTGTCAGTTCTCAGTAAAACCGGCTGCTTACTGACGGCTGGGTTTGCTTCTTCCATCAGCTTCTTGAGCGCTTCGCCTGGGTGCTCGGCTTTCATCAGCGATTCGCCGATGAGGAATGCTTCGTAACCGGCGGATCGCAGACGCGCCAGATCGTGGCCGTTATGGATCCCGCTTTCGGCTACGCTTACGCATGCGGCGGGAATCTTTTTTGCCAAGCGGAATGCGGTTTCGAGATCGACTTCGAGCGTTTGCAGATTGCGGCTGTTGATGCCGATCAGGTCGCAGCCGGCATCGAGCGCGCGTTGCAGTTCCGGTTCGTCATGGGCTTCGCATAAGACGTCGAGGCCTTGTGCGCGCGCCATTGCGGCCAGCGCAACCAGTTCTTTTTGGTCGAGGGCGGCAACGATCAGCAGAATGGCATCGGCGCAATTGGCGCGGGCTTCGACGATTTGGAATTCGTCGACGATGAAATCCTTGCGCAGGCAGGGCAGGGAACTGGCGGCGGAGGCTTGGCGCAGGTAGTCGAGCGAGCCCTGGAAAAACGGTTCGTCGGTCAACACCGACAGGGCGGCCGCGCCGGCGCGTTCGAGATCGCGGGCGAGTTCGTAGGGTTTGAAATCGGATCGAATCAAACCTTTTGAGGGCGAGGCTTTTTTCAGTTCGGCAATCACGGCGAAAGCGGTTCCGTTCTGGGCTACGCGGCGAAGCTGGGCGCGAAATCCGCGCGGGGCGTGGGCGTTAGCGGCGCGTTCCAGGACTCGCAGGTCGCTCTCGCGCCGGCTTTGAGAAACGCGCTGGCGCGTAGCGGCGACGATGGAGTCGAGAGAGGCTGGCATAGGGTCGTTCAATTATACGGAAGCGGCTCGATTCGGGGTGGGCCGGGGAGATCGGGCAAACCTAGGCGTATGGATACGACAGACGGTGATCCACGGCATTGACCCGGCTTCCGGCAAGATGCTATAAACAAGTGCTTTGTAGCGAGGTGTGTAGCCCGCGCCGCGGTCTACGCGCCAACGGTACAAGTTTTAAGAGCGCGGCCAAATCGGCACTCCTATTTTATCGTTATGCCTGGACGGTGGAAGCGCGTTCGAGACTCGGTGAACAACACGCCGTGACCCCGAAGGATCTTTTAGGAGGATTTTGATGCGTACTTGGAACGCCAATGTTGCGTCCGTAGCAAGCCGGTTTGCGAAAATTTCGGCAACGCTTGCCACTCTGCTGCTTCTCACTGCCGGCTGCGCGCTGGCCCAACCTACGGAGGGTGGCGAGGCGGCTCTGAAACTGCCCGACCTTTCTTCGGTTTCGTTCCTCGGGATCGATGGGCATCGGCTGCTGATGATAGGGCTGCTGTTCTGCGTCTTCGGTCTGGGCTTCGGCATGTTTATTTACATGCGGCTGAAGAACCTGCCGGTACATCGCTCCATGCGCGAAATTTCGGAGCTGATCTACGAAACCTGCAAGACCTACCTGATCACGCAGGGCAAGTTCCTGATGCTGCTGTGGGCGTTTATTGCGGCCATCATTGTGCTTTATTTTGGCGTGCTGCGACATTTTGAGATTCCGCGAGTTGCGATCATTCTGATTTTCAGCCTGGTGGGAATCGCGGGCAGCTACGGCGTGGCGTGGTTTGGCATTCGCGTCAATACTTTTGCCAATTCGCGGACGGCCTTCGCTTCTCTGCCCGGCAAACCGTATCCGGTCTATCAGATTCCGCTGGAAGCGGGCATGTCGATCGGCATGATGCTGATTTCGGTTGAACTGCTGATCATGCTGTTCATTCTGCTCTTCATACCCGGCGACTATGCCGGGCCTTGCTTCATCGGATTCGCCATTGGTGAGTCTCTCGGCGCGGCGGCTCTGCGTATCGCGGGCGGCATCTTCACCAAAATTGCCGACATCGGCGCCGACTTGATGAAGATCGTTTTCAAGATTAAAGAAGACGACGCGCGCAACCCTGGCGTGATTGCCGATTGCACCGGCGACAATGCCGGCGACTCGGTGGGTCCGTCGGCTGATGGCTTCGAGACCTATGGCGTGACCGGCGTCGCGCTGATCACCTTTATTTTGCTCGGCGTGAAGGAACCGACGGTGCAGGTGCAGTTGCTGGTGTGGATCTTCGTGATGCGCATCATGATGCTGGTATCGAGCGCGCTGGCCTACTTCATCAACAGCGCCATTGCCAAGGCTCGCTTTGGCAACGCCGATCAGATGAATTTCGAAACGCCGCTTACTTCGCTGGTCTGGCTCACTTCGATTGTTTCGATCATCGCCACTTATATTGTTTCGTATTTCATCATCCCGAACCTCGGTGGCGACATGACGCAGTGGTGGAAGCTGGCTTCGATCATCTCCTGCGGAACGCTCGCCGGAGCGCTGATTCCGGAACTGGTCAAAGCCTTTACCTCGGTGGACTCGCGGCACGTGGAGGAAGTGGTTACGTCGGCGAAAGAAGGCGGCGCATCGCTCGGCATCCTGTCTGGCCTGGTCGCCGGAAACTTCTCGGCGTACTGGCTCGGCCTCGCGATGGTGGCTTTGATGTCGGTTGCCTATCTGTTTAGCGGAATGGGGTTGGCGATGGCGGCAACCATGATTGCCGCTCCCGTGTTTGCCTTCGGCCTGGTTGCCTTCGGCTTCCTGGGCATGGGGCCGGTGACGATCGCGGTCGATTCGTATGGTCCGGTCACCGACAACGCGCAGTCTGTTTATGAACTTTCGATGATCGAGCAGGTGCCGAACATCAAGGCGGAGCTCAAGAAAGACTTCAACGTCGATGCCAATTTTGAGCGCTCCAAGGACTTGCTGGAAGAGAACGACGGCGCGGGCAACACTTTCAAAGCGACCGCCAAGCCGGTGCTGATTGGAACGGCCGTAGTGGGCGCTACGACGATGATTTTTTCCATCATCATGGCGCTGACCAATGGGTTGACCACAAATGTGGAGAAGCTCTCGTTGCTGCACGCCCCATTCTTTTTGGGCCTGATCACGGGCGGCGCGATGATCTATTGGTTCACGGGCGCATCGATGCAGGCCGTGACCACCGGAGCCTATCGCGCGGTCGAGTTCATCAAAGCCAACATTAAACTCGAAGGCGCAACCAAAGCATCGGTCGCTGACAGCAAGAAAGTCGTTGAAATCTGCACGAAGTATGCGCAGAAGGGCATGTTCAACATCTTTCTCGCGGTCTTCTTCGGGACGCTGACGTTTGCCTTTGTCGAGCCGTTCTTCTTCATCGGCTACCTGATCTCGATTGCGATCTTCGGTCTCTATCAGGCCATCTTCATGGCCAATGCCGGAGCCGCATGGGACAACGCCAAGAAGATCGTCGAAACCAAACTAAAGCAGAAAGGCACGCCGCTGCACGACGCCACGGTGATCGGCGATACGGTGGGCGATCCTTTCAAGGACACGTCTTCGGTGGCCATGAATCCGGTCATCAAGTTCACGACTCTGTTCGGATTGCTGGCGGTGGAGTTGGCCGTCTCGCTGACCCGCGACCAGGGCACTGGGCTGACGCACGGCCTGGCGGTTGCCTTCTTCGCGGTGTCGGTGTTCTTCGTGTACCGGTCGTTCTACGGGATGCGGATCAGTTCGGAGTGAGGTTCGAACAAAGGGCCAAAAGAAGAAACGCCATCCAGCACCGTGGATGGCGTTTTTATTGTCCCTGTCAGATTCCCGCTGCTAATTCGAAGTCGTTAAATTGCTCCCGGTGCCAACTGGCTGCCGACGGAACTCAGCAGTTTTTCCGCCGCTTCTCCGGGGTCCTGGCTGGCGAAGTTTTCGTCCAAAACGAGCAGGGAGACGGCGGGATCGATTTCCTCCAACGCCTTGCGGGTCGGCTTGCCATGCACGGATTGCATGCGTGCGGAAACGACCACCAGCTTTGCCTTGGTTGCCTTGAGCAGGATGCGGGCGTCGTCGACGGTCGCGGCGGTCAGGGCGTTGTATCCGGCGCTGCACAGGACTTCGCGCAGGAACGTGCCCACATCGGTCGACTCGCAAACGCAAAGCATGCGCGGGCGCGCGTCGCCTTTTCCGCGCGAATAGCGCGAGCCTAGATAGGCGGCTGTGATCGCTTCTTCGACCGAATCGTAGGTTTCAAATTGCGAGAGCAGGTTGGTCATGGCCAGCGTCTTGAGGATTTTGGGAGGGACGCCGCTGAGTTTCAGGTCTCCGCCCTTGGCGCGCGCGGCTTGCACCAGCCGCACCAGGGCGCCGAGTCCGCTGCTGTCGACGAACTCGACTTGATCGAGTTGCAGCACGACGTCGCCGTACTTGACGACGGAATCGCCGACTTGAGCGTGCAACGTATAGACTTCGTTCCCAGCCACGATCCGTCCGTGGCATTGCATGACCAGCACATCGCCGACGGGGCGGCTTTCCAGGCGCAATTGCATCCCGACTCCTTGAATAGCGAAAGGGTGATTAAATCACGGATTGGGCTGGGGTGGAAGTGGAGATCGGTTGATGAGGGCTGCCCCAGCCAGCGTTCCAGGCAGCCGCAACCAGCGCAATGTAGCCAGCCTTCGTTCGGGCCGGAACATCCTAGCGCCCCACCGTGGCCGCCAGTGCTTTAAGTTGGAAGTGAACCCCCGTCTTCTTCTGAAGACAGGAAACAATCTCGAACAGGTGTCGGGCGTAAGGATTTCCGGAAGGGCCGAGCATCCGCATCAGGCTCTTGGGCGAGTGATTTGTGATCGCCGCCAGTTCGTGAAAGCCGATCGTAGCGTTGATGTAGTCGCGCAGGATTGTCTTTCCGGTGTCGACGTCGCCTGCGAGAAAACTCTCCACCCCTTCACGAAGAAGTTCTCTGCGGAAAGCGGGATCGCGTTGCACTCTGGCGCGGACCGTTTCTTTGAAATCTCTGGTCAAAGCCATCACTTTTCTCCTAGTTTCTTCCGTCGTTTGTAATCCAGCCATCTTTCGATTGCGAGGTTGATGTCCCTTTGCTGCCGCCTCTTCGTTCCGCCTCCCATAAGGATGATGATCTGGTCCCCGTCCCTGCCAAAATAGACCCGATAACCGGCGCCGAAGTCGACTCTGCACTCCGCTACTCCGGAACCAACAGCTTTCACGTTGGAAAGGTTACCCTGTTCCATGCGGACGACTGCGGTCGTGACCTTCGCTGCTGCCGGAGCGTGGAGATCGTCAAACCATTGCGCATAGGAGACATCTTCCCTGCTCATCTTCGTATTGTTTGGCGACAGGCAAGGGCGCCTAGGGGAGGAGTGTGACGCACCTATAATGGTAACAGTTGTGGTACCAACTGTCAACGACCACGCATAGCTAGGGCGGGCGAGGGCGCCCGCCCTACACGTGCACAACTTACAGCTGACTCATCTTAGCTAAGAACTCGCTGTTACTTCCCGCTTTGGCTAGGCGCTCGATCAGCAGCTCCATGGCTTCTACCGGGGACAACGGGTTTAGCACTTTGCGCAGGACCCAGATGCGCTGCAAGTCTTCTTTTGGAATCAGCAGCTCTTCTTTACGTGTGCCGGAGCGCTGGATGTCGATGGCCGGGAAGGTGCGCTTGTCGACGAGCTTGCGGTCGAGGATGATTTCGGAGTTACCGGTGCCTTTGAATTCTTCGAAGATCACGTCGTCCATGCGCGAGCCGGTGTCAATGAGAGCGGTGGCGATGATGGTGAGCGAGCCGCCTTCTTCGATGTTGCGGGCCGATCCGAAGAAACGCTTGGGGCGCTGCAATGCGTTGGAATCGACGCCGCCGGAGAGGACTTTGCCGCTTGGCGGAACGATTGTGTTGTAGGCGCGGGCAAGGCGGGTAATCGAATCGAGCAGGATGACCACGTCGCGCTTGTGCTCGACCAATCTCTTTGCTTTTTCGATCACCATTTCCGCGACTTGCACGTGGCGGGCGGCGGGCTCGTCGAAGGTAGAAGAAATGACTTCGCCCTTGACTGAGCGCTGCATGTCGGTGACTTCTTCCGGGCGCTCATCGATCAGCAGCACCATCAGCACGACTTCAGGATGATTGGTGGTAATCGAATTCGCCACGTTCTGCAGCAGCATGGTTTTGCCGGCGCGCGGCGGAGAGACGATCAGGCCGCGCTGGCCTTTGCCTAGAGGCGTTAGCAGATCCATGACGCGGGCGCTGATGTTCTCGCGGACGGTTTCAAGCTTCAGCCGTTCCTGCGGATACAAGGGCGTCAGGTTGTCGAACAGGATCTTGTTGCGGGCCTCGTCGGGCGACTCGAAGTTGACCGCCTCGATCTTGACCAGCGCGAAGTATTTCTCGCCCTCATGGGGCGGGCGCACCTGTCCGCTGATGGTGTCGCCGGTTTTCAAGTCGAACTTGCGGATCTGCGAAGGCGACACGTAAATGTCGTCGGGGCCGGGCAGGTAGTTGTAGTCGGGCGAGCGGAGGAAGCCGTAGCCGTCAGGGAGGATCTCCAAAACACCTTCAGCGAAGATGTGTCCTTCTTTTTCACTTTGCGCCTGCAGGATCTTGAAGATGAGGTCCTGTTTGCGGAGGCCGCTGGCGCCGGGCAGCTCCAAGGATCGGGCGATCTTGGTCAGCTCGGTAATGTTTTTTTCTTTCAGTTCTGCGATGGTCATAGGTACCTACGTGGATTGTTTTCTTCGGAAAGGATTCTCGTTCCCCGGCTGGGGGGTGGGTTTGCTTTGCCGCCGTGCGGGCACACGGCGGAGCTGCTAAGCAGCTCGCCGTTGTGCTTCGGCAAAGTTCTCGGGTTCGCTCAAAATGTCATGACGTTCCGCATCGGCGATTTTGTCAAAAACATCGTTCATGGTTTCCTGGATGCGGGTGTTCGGCCGGTGAAACTTGCGAGTTGCCTTCGAAGCAAGCTGGCACAGCATGTACCGGTTTCGCAAAGTGTGGAGCGCGTCAAAAACTCGATCGGAACGCATGGTCGGTGTATCTCCTTAAAAAATAATAACTTACGCTTTAGTCCCGTCCTCTGGCCAGAGATTGATCGTCGATTTCGGTCAGCCCAGCCGCGCATTTCGGGCTAGGTTTAAAGAGACTTGCCAGAATTACTCAAGTAGATGCCCCGCCTATCCCGAAAGTTGCTCAATTCTTAAGGAGTTCCACAACGCCGGGCGGAGGTTCGTCGGGACGGGCAGAACCTGCTCTTATGTCCTGAGAACGCCTAAGTATAACAAGGCTCTGGGGAAGGTCAAGAAGAATCTGCGGGCGGGGTTACCCTCCCAGCACCCGCTGTAAAGCATTGATCCAAAGCTACTTAATAGCGGTCAGGCGCTTCGACAGGCGCGACTTATGGCGCGAGGCTGTATTCTCGTGCAAAACGCCCTTCTGGATTGCCTTGTCGAGCGCCGACACCGTTTCGCGGTAGGTCTGGCTGGCGGCGGCCTTGTCGCCTTTTTCGAGGCTCTCGCGCATATCCCGCAAAGAGGTGCGCAGTTGCGAGGAGTTGGCCCGGTTGCGGGCGGTTCGCTTCGTGGTCTGACGGGCGCGCTTGAGCGCCGAAAAATGATTTGCCATGTTGCTGGTTACCTTTGTTGTCCTAGATTGCGCCAGGAGGATATTCCGGTTGGAACCGAAGGTTTATTCTACGGGAGCAAGTCGCATTGGGTCAAATACCTATGAATTCGCCCCCAAGCCCATCCCCCAGCCCGCTCGACCGGCTGAAGGTTCTCATCAATTCTTCGACGCCCATTGTCGTCATGGAGACGGTGGAGGAAGTCCGCGCGCTGATGCTGGTGCGCGCCGCGTGCTCGGATTTGAGCATGGCGGTTTTCGAATGGACCATCGCGGACGGGCTGGTGCGGTCCGGCAGCGGCGTCCCCGTTGCGCAGCCTGCGGCGGCGCGGTCGGAGTTCCGAATGCCAATCCCGCAAGGCAACAGCGAAGCCGATCGGTTGGCGCGAGCCGTGCTGTCGTCGGGCGGGTCCGATGCTGGCGCCGGTCCGAAACAAGCCATGTACAACACGGCCGACCCGGTGCAGGCGCTGGCGAACCTGGAGACCATGACCATCGAGGCTGTCTTTGTGCTGAAGGATTTTCACCGTCACATGGACAACCCGGTCGTGGTGCGACGCCTGCGGGACGTGGGTCAGAAATTTTCCGCTAATCGCCGCACGCTCGTCCTGACCGCGCCCGCGATCGAAATGCCGCCCGAAGTGGCCGGTCTAGTCGAGTTTCTCGATCTGCCGCTGCCCGACCACGACCGGCTGCGCGAAATCATCCGCGAAACCTATACGCGCATGGCCGGGACGCACGCGCTGAAGCTGCAGCTCGACGCCAATGGGGTGGACGCGATGGCCGACAATCTCCGCGGCCTGACCGAAGAGGCCGCCGAGCGCGCCATCTCGCAGACGGTGGTCGGACGCCTGGCGCTTTCGCCCGATTGCATCACCGACGTGCTCGACGCGAAGAAGGCTCTGCTGAAGCGCTCGGAAATGCTGGAGTTCGTGGACTCCACCGACAACATGTCGAGCGTCGGTGGCCTGGATAACCTGAAGCACTGGCTGGAGCAGCGCCGAGGCGCATGGGACGAACACGCCCGCGAATTCGGCCTCGATCCGCCGAAGGGCGTCATCATTCTGGGTGTGCAAGGCTGCGGCAAGAGCCTTTGCGCGCGAGCCGTTGCCGGAGAATGGAAGCTGCCGCTGGTGAAGTTCGATACGGCCGCCGTTTACGACAAATTCATCGGCGAAACGGAAAAGAGAATTCAGAAAGTGTTTCGCGTAGCCGAGGGGCTGGCTCCGTGCGTGTTGTGGATCGACGAACTGGAAAAAGTCTTCGCCGGAAGCGGCCCCGATTCCGCCTCCGCCGACGCAGGCGTTTCGTCGCGTCTGCTGGCGTCGTTTCTCTCCTGGATGCAGGAGCGCAAGCCCGCGGTGTTTGTGGCAGCGACGTGCAATAACGTGACCGTGCTGCCGCCGGAGTTGATCCGCAAAGGGCGCTTCGATGAACTTTTCTTCGTGGATTTGCCAAGTGCAGCCGAGCGCAGGCAGGTATTCGCGATTCAGTTGGCGAAGCGCAAACGCAGTCCCGGCGACTACGATCTGGATCGGGTAGCGGAGGCGGCCAAGGGCTTTTCTGGGGCGGAGATTGAATCTGCTGTGCAGACGGCGCTCTACGCCGCGTTTGCGCGGAAGCAGGAACTGAGCAACGAAGACCTGCTCACCGCGTTGTCGTCTACCGTGCCGCTGTCGGTTACGCGGGCTGAAGAGATCGCGGAGTTGCGGGGGTGGGCTAAGGATCGGGCGGTGTGGGCTAGCGCGCACGAGGCAAGAGCGAGCGATCATGACGAATAAGCTAGCCTGAGGATAAAGAGCCGCTATGTCATGGACGTCAAGCACCAAGTTCGCAAAGAAGGCCCTGCGCGAAGGCGCGTGGATCTTTGGATGTACTGCTGTCGCCACTGTCTTCTGCTGGTCGGAATACGGCTGTTCCACGGTTCCGTTTTTCGCTGTCGCCTTTTATACGTTGACCGGAATCATCAGGGTTTTCTACTGGTTTGTCCGCTGGCTCTCACGTCGCAACTGAGCCCCGTTCCATCTTAAGCGCGCACCATCGGCCGGTAACGCTCTATATCAGTCCGACATTTTGGCCGCACTCTTTGCGTCTCTCCAGTCCCTCTCCAGTCCCAAATCGCCGATCCACTTCTCCAAATAGCCGTGATCCAGCGCGTCCCATCGCACTCTCAAGATTGCCGCTGCGTCCTCAACCTGCCGCCGGGACTGCGCCAGCTTCGCCCATTCGAGCTTGGAGATGACTACATCCTCGGCACTTGCGATAAAGAGAGCGACGCCGTGCAGGTTGACGCTTTGGCGCCGTCCGAACTCCTCGATACTGAAGGGTCGCGATTTTCGAATGATCAGATCGACTTTCCAGCCGGTTGCGTGGTCAATGACGTTGAACATCGATTGCCGCTTGAGGGCATTCAAAGCAGTGTCGAGGTCGGAATAATACTCTGTGGCGGGTAACGACTCGATGAACGCTTGCAACTGCGCGGGTGTTGCCTCGACGACAAAATCGATGTCTTGTGTAGACCGCGGAACGCCGTAATGAGCGCCCGCGAACGATCCGGTAAGCATGTAGCGAATGCCTGCCTGCTCAAACGCTGTCGTGATTCTTCGGAATACTTCGGCAATACTCATGGCAGCCAGGCTGGCAACGGCGCCGGGAGAAACGCCAGCCTCAACAGTTCGCGCGCGACCTGTGCTTCCGTCCATTGCGGATGGTCTCGCCGGATTCCCGCGCGGGCTAATTCGCGGGCGAACTCGCTCATCTCGAGCGCTAGCAGCATGCGTTGTTCTCCCGACATGGCGCTCTGAATCTTAAGCTGGAGAGCTTGCGCCGCCGGACTTGTGTCGCCAATCGCCACGGGCAGATGTTACCACGCTACTGCGCGTTGCAATTTGGTTGACCTCACACCCGCGCGAACATCTCCAGCAGGGTAGCCGAAACCTCCTGCGCAGTTTTAGCTGACACGGTTCCGAGCATCTTCACTAATCGCAGCCGGTCCACGGCCCGCAGTTGATCCAGTGCCACCTGCCCTCGTTTCCCCTGAAATCGCACGGCGACCCGTGTGGGAAAGGGGCGCGTTACGGTAGTCATGGGAGCAACGACGACGGTCCGCAGATGCCGATTCATTTCATCGGGAGAGATGACCAGGCAAGGACGGGTCTTCTGAATCTCAGCCCCCTCGGTGGGATCGAGGGCTACGAGCCAAACCTCTTCCCGCTGCGGTCCGTCTCGCTGTGGCCCGCCTACCACCGCCATTCCTTATGATCGAACTCGTTGGGTTCGGCGGCTTCCAGCAGGAGTTCGTCTTGCGCGGAGTGGTTCGAGGCTTGGAACGCACCATCCCAGCCGTGGCGCGGCTTGCGTTCGGGAGAGATGATCAGGCAATCGTCGGCGACTCTCAAGTCGACGGTTTCGCCCAATCCGCATTGCTCGATGAAGGGCTTGGGAATGCGGACGCCACGAGAGTTGCCGATGCGAACCAGTTCCGTCTTCATGCCGGGAATACCTCGGTAATTACATTGTAGTCACTTGAGCTGTGCTCCGCAAGGCCTCTCCGGGCCGGACTCTTCTACGGGCGATGGTTGCCGCGGATTGTCCCCCTCCCCATTGACTCCCCCGCCCGCCCGCGATACGCTGATCTCAAATGGTTGGGAACGGCCCCGTGGACGGGGTGCGCAATCCGGTTGGCTCCACTTCTTTCCTTAGCGATTTGCGTTCAAAAAGCGCTGGAACGGGTTCGCCCGAATCCGGCGGCAAGCCACGTACCGGTGATCCACATCAGACAGTGAGCCCAGTCCGGCTGCTGGAGGCGGCGACTCATCCTGAATGAAAAAAAATATTGCACTTACTCCTGATATCTCGACCCTGTTTGGCACGCGCGACGAGAATCTCCACGTGCTGGAAGACGGCCTGAACATCAATATCGATCTGCGCTCCGACCGCATCGAACTGGAAGGCGCGCCGCGCGATGTGGCCCGCGCCGAACAGCTGTTTGCGGACTACGAGTACTTGCGCAAGTCCGGCCACCAGTTCGTCAACGGCGACCTGAGCAGCATGTTGCGCGTCGTGGTTGGCGATCCGAACGCTACTCTGCGCGGACTCGCCGAAGCCGGTCGCCAGCGGTCGTTTGGGCGCCGCACCGTCCAGCCCAAGAGCCCCAACCAGCGCCGCTACCTCGAAGCCATCGAAAAGCACGACATGGTGTTTGGCGTCGGGCCGGCCGGGACCGGCAAGACTTATCTTGCCGTGGCCATGGCGATCTCGGCGCTGCTCAATAAGCAAGTCAACCGCATCATTCTGGCGCGCCCCGCAGTCGAGGCGGGAGAGCGTCTCGGCTTTTTGCCCGGTACTTTGCAGGAGAAGATCGATCCTTATCTGCGACCTTTGTATGACGCGCTCTTCGACATGCTCGACCCCGAGCGCGTCGAGCGCTATCTCGAAAAAAATATTATCGAGATCGCGCCTATCGCCTTTATGCGCGGACGCACGCTCAACGACTCGTTCGTCATTCTCGATGAGGCGCAGAACACGACCTCAGAGCAGATGAAGATGTTTGTCACTCGGCTGGGATTTGGCTCCAAGGCGGTGATCACCGGCGACGTCACGCAGATCGACTTGCCGACGGCGCGGCGCAGCGGTCTGATCGAGGCCGGCGACATTCTTCAGGGCGTGAACGGAATTGCCTTCGTACACTTCGACGAAAGCGACGTGGTGCGCCATCACCTGGTGCAGAGAATCATCCGCGCCTACGACGAGCACAAGACCAGGCAGGCGGAGCAGCAGCTGTCATTGCTGGAGCCGAAGCCCGTCGCGCCGCCGTCGCCAGATGAGCCGCGCTTGCGAAATTGAGCGATACGATGGTGGGACGTTGGTCATCTTTCAAAAGCGCGTCGCCGATCTTACCGAATTAGCGCTCGGGCGCTTCATGGCGCGCGCCCGGCGTGCCGCCGGACTGAAGGGCAGAGTCGACGTGTTGCTGACGTCAAGCGCTGAGATGCAATCTCTGAACCGCCGTTTCCGCGCTAAAAACAAGCCCACTGACGTGCTCTCGTTTCCCGTCGAAACTGCCGCGGCGAAAAGCCTGGCCGGAGAAATCGCCGTCTCCGCCGAAATCGCATCCAAGAACGCCCGCACGCTCGGCCATTCGCCGGCCGAGGAAGTGAAGATTTTGGTATTGCACGGCCTCCTGCACCTGCGCGGCTACGATCACGAGTGCGACAATGGACAGATGGCTCGCCGCGAAAAACAGTTGCGCGCGCAATTCCACCTGCCGCTGGGACTGATCGAAAGGGCGATGGGCGAGAGAGTAACGGTTTCCCCGGCGCGGAGGAAGCACTAGGAGATGATCGGCGCCAGCATCGCTCTCGCGCTCTTGTTTGCCCTGCTGACGCTCGTCTCCTACGTCGACCGTCTTTACCAGGAGATCGGAAAATTTCTTTCCCGCGAATTTCAGGACAACATCGACGCCTTCGAGCAGATTGTCGAGCCGCGCCTGAAGGTGACGCGCCAGCGGGCCTCGCTTTCCATGGCGATCCTCACGCAACTGGTCACCGCGGCCATCGCCATGATTGTCGGCTTCACCGTGTTTCGCGACCGCGCCTGGAGTATCTACGAAGTCCTCGAAGCCACGCTCAGCCTCATCCTGATCATCATCGTTTTCAACCGGCTGCTGCCTTTCGTATTTTTCTCGCGATCCAAGGGACGCTGGCTGGGCGACTGGGTTCTGCTCCTGCGCATTCTGATTTATGCAGTTCTGCCGGTCACGCTGGTGCTGGGTTTCTGCCAGTCCGTGGCCGCGCTGACCCGCGAGCACGCCGACGCGCTGCCCGAAACTTCCTCCGAAGCCGTCGACGCGCTGATTGAAGCGGGACAGGAAGAGGGAATCATTCAGGAAGGCGACCGCGAGCTGATCCAGTCGGTGGTCGAGTTCAGCGGCAAAACCGTGCGCGAGGCGATGAAGCCCCGGCCGGAGATGGTCGCGGTTCCCTCCGATTGCACGGTCGAGAAGATTGTCGAACTGCTCAAGGGCAAGCCGTTCTCGCGCATTCCCGTCTACGAAGGATCGATTCACCACATCAAGGGCATTCTTCACACGCAGGATGTGCTGCAGGTACCCGACTCCGAGGCGCACACGCGGACGGTCGCGACCTTGATGCGGACCGATGTTTACTTTGTCCCGGAAAGCAAGTTAGTAAGCGACCTGCTGCGCGAGATGCAGCGCAGTAATGTCCGAATGGCGATTGTGGTCGACGAATACGGAGGCGTAGCCGGGCTGGTAACGATCGAAGACCTGGTGGAAGAAATCGTCGGCGAAATCGGCGATGAGCACGAAAAAGCGCAGGTAGTGCAGGAAAGCGACCACTCCTATATAGTCCCCGGCAACATGGACGTGGACCGTCTCGATGAACTCTTCGGCATGAAGCCCGAAGGCCATGAGTCGTCTACCATTGCCGGCCTGGTGAGCGAACTCGCGGGACGCATTCCCAAGAAGGGCGAAGTCATCGAAGACGAAGGGCTGAAGTTTGAAGTCTTGGAGTCGACCGATCGCCGGGTCGAGCGCGTGCGGATTACGACGGCTGAGCCGAAGCAGATGAAGCTGATTTGAGAAGAAGGGGGGCCCCACGCATTCGCGCTTTTTGCGAATGAGTGGGTTCCTCTGTTTAGCGTTCGTTAAGCAGCCGACTTACCGTTCCCCCGCCAGCGACAAAGACAGAGATTCACCGTCCGTCGTATTCGTGCTCCAGACCACGCTATTGGCGGTGCTCCAGACGACGCTGAACCCGCTGTTGGAACTCGTGCCCCAGACTACCGACGTACCCCAAACCACGGAACTGCCCGCTACATTCGTGCCCCAAACCACCGACGTTCCCCAAACCACCGACGTTCCCCAAACCACGGAGCTGCCCGCTACCTGCGAGTTACCGTTGGACAGAGTTACGGTCTTGGTTTTGGAGTTGTAAGAGGCGGACGGAGATAGCGCCGCTCCCAACGTTGCTGGCGCCGCGTCGTGGTTCGCCAATGCGGCCGCAACGTCCAGGTATCCGGCTCCGACCGTGAACAGGTCGTAGAAGGACGTGTAGCTCTGTCCAGTCGTGGGATCGACGGCCACGCTGGAAGTTGGAAAGCTCTTATATGCGGTCTTCATCAGCCGGGCCTTGACCTGGTCCGGAGTCAACGACGGGTTCGCTTGCAGCAACAGGGCCACCGCGCCGGCCGCTGCCGGAGTCGCCATGCTGGTGCCGCTCAGGATGAAATAATCGTTCGAATTGCCCGGGACCATATTGCCCGGGTACTCCGTGGCCAGGGTGCTGGTCAAGTCGGCCAAAGACGGCACCATATTGCCTGGAGCGACGACGTCGGGCTTCACCACGTGGTCATAAGTGGTGGGCCCTTTTGAACTGTAGCTGGCGATCCGGTCGTCGGTGCGCGAAGCGGTGTTCATGGTTTTCATCGCGCCGACGGTTAGCACCAACGGATCGTTGCCCGGCGCGGAGATGGTTCCGTAGCCGTTGCTGCCGTTTACACTCACGCGGCCATAATTGCCCGCAGCCGCGACCACCACGATGCCCGCCTTCCAGGCCGATTCCACTGCCTGGCAGAGAGGATCCTTGGCATAGGGAACGAACACTCCGCGCCCCAGCGACAGGTTGATCACCCTGATGTTGTAGGTTTTCTTCAGCGCAATCGCCTGCTGAATGGCAGCGATCACCTGGCTGTCTTTGCCCGAGCCTGTGCCATCCAGCGCGCGCAGATCGATCAGGTTTGCGTCCCGGGCAACACCGGCAAACTGGCCGCCCGACATGGTGCCTGTGCCGCCGATGATTCCTGCCACGTGCGTGCCGTGGCCGTAGGTGTCATACACCAGCGAGCCCGAGGGGTTGTATTCGTTCGCTCCCGTAAAATCCTGGTGATAGAGCACTCGGTTAAAGGTGCCGGCCATGTTCCACCAATCAACGTGGTTCGGGTTGATGCCGCTGTCAATGACGGCCACGCCAATCCCGGTTCCGTTGTATCCCGCATTCCAGGCAGTGCTGACGTTCATCGCGTCGTTCGTGTAATCGTCCATCCCTTTTACCGGATGATCCACGCTCACGAACTGCACCTCCGGATCGTTTTCCAGGGCCGCCAACGCATTGACTGGGACTGAGAAGGCCGCCCCCTTGATCAGGTCCAGTTTCGCCCCCATCCGTCCGCCGTTGCTCTGCACACGCGCCAGGGCCGCAATCTTCGGCGCCTGTTTGTATTGCACGATCACTTCGAGGTTCTGGTTCCCGCCCAAGCCCTGCCGCGCCCGCGAAAGCTCCCTGTTAAGTTCCGAAGCGATCCGAGGCGATAGCTGCGTTCGCTGTTGCAATTCGGCCGCGTCCCATCCCTGAGCAAACCCCATCTCCGCAACCAGAATCAGCGCTAGAGTCGCGATCCGCCTGCCCCACGCCGTGTGGCGCCGTTCTCCCCGATTTGCCTGTTTTCCAGTAGCTTCCCGCTCCATACTCCACAACCTTTCGCAGTAGTCCTCTGGAGGCTCGCTTTGCACGCGCGCCTCCCTTCCACCCACCGTAGCTGCACGGGATGCTCCAATCAGGCCTTCCATTAAGTCATAGATTGCATGGAACTCCCCTGGGTTCGTCGACTGCTTTTCGGGACAAGTTGTCCTCTGCCCGCGGCTGTCGGCCATTTTGTCGCATCCGCGGGTCGCATCAGGCAATGCAGCGCCCTGCGAATTATCACAGGCCGCCGGGTGCATTCGCGTCCCGTCTGACAAGTAGAACGTCAAGCGCCGGAGCGTAAGTCCATGTGTCATCTTGTGCGTTAAGTGACATATCTGTAAGATATGTCATATACGTTGGAGCGTGACACATGAACGCTGAAACTCGCATGCGGGTCAACCAAAACGGTCGCGTCGTCATTCCCGCTTCCTATCGGAAAGCGCTGGGGATCAAGGCTGGCGACGAAGTGATCTTGCGCATGGAAGACGACGAGCTGCGCATCACGACGATGCAGCGCAAAATTGAGCGCGCGCAGCGACTGGTCCGGAAATACGTCAAGCCCGGTGTCTCTCTGGTCGACGAACTGATTGCCGAACGGCGCGAGGCCGCCAAACGTGAATAGGGTTGTGCTGGATGCATCGGCACTGATGGCTGTGATCAATCGCGAGGCTGGTGCGGAAATGTTGACGCCTGAGATCATGAGCGCCGCTGCTGCCAGCACGGTCAACCTGGCCGAAGTGCACGGGAAGCTCGTCCTACGGGGCTTTAGCCGCGACGATGCGTGGGCGGCCGCCAACGGAACCGTCCATGAGGCGGTCGCATTTACCGCCGAGCAGGCCAAGACCGCCGGAGACCTCGTCATCCAGACCCGAGCGCTCGGCTTGTCGCTCGGAGACCGGGCTTGCCTCGCACTCGGGATTGTCTTGCGCGCTCCCGTGTATACGGCGGACCGAGCGTGGAAGAACCTGAAGCTCGGCATTCGCATCCATGTGATTCGATGATCAAGCGGAGATGGAGGTAAAAGAACCAACTGATACGCACAAGCCGCCACCTGCAACTCCACACGCAGACACTGACGTCCCGCAGGGAGAAGACTTCTTAGTCCGACGGCCAACTTATGTTGGCAGCAGGCTGCCCGCGACTACTTCCATGGCGGACTGAACGGAGCTCCACATGGTGACGGGATCCTCCAAAACGGCTGCGGCCAGCACCTTGTCGTGCGGCAGCGCGGTGCGGGCCTCGGCGACAATCGCCTGCGCGATCGCGATGGTTCGAGTGTCAACGCAATGCTGATGTGGAGTCTTACAGACATTAATGATTCCGAGCGCCTGTTCGTGAAGGATGGAGATGGTCGGATTCTTATCCTCATGTTTCATCCTTTTAAGAATAGCCACGTGCGATTCAGAGTGACTGTGATCGGCGTCCCACCTGATTGTGATAACCCGAACCGAGGCCGACCTGCCACCTGACACCTGCCACCTGCCACCTGACACCTGACACCTGCCACCTGACACCTGTAACCTATCCCTATGTCCTTCCATTCCGGATTCGTTTGCATTCTCGGCCGGCCCAATGCGGGCAAGAGCACGCTGCTCAACGCGCTGGTGGGCGAGAAGCTGGCCATCATTTCGCCGAAGCCGCAGACCACGCGCAACCGCATTCTGGGCATCATCAACGTCCCCAAGCAGAAAGGACGTGAGGCTGGGCAAATCGTGCTGATCGACACGCCGGGAGTTCACCAGTCGGGCTCGTCGCTGGGACGCAAGATGATGTCCGAGGTGCGCGAGGCGCTCGAAGGGTGTGAGCTGATTCTGATGATTGTCGACGCGAAGAAGAAGTGGGACCGCGCAGACGCCTTCGTCCTCGACCTGGCGAAAAAAGCGGGCACTCCGGTTTTTCTTCTGCTCAACAAGATCGATTTGCTGGCCGACAAGAGCAAACTGCTGCCGCTGATCGCGGAGTTTCAGACGCTGCACGATTTCAAGGAGATCGTCCCCATCTCGGCGCTGAAGAAAAAGGGGCTCGATGAATTGCTGCCCTGCGTGCTGAAAGCCCTGCCGAACGGCCCGCGCTATTTTCCCGAAGATCAGATCACCGATCAACCGGTGCGCTTCATGGCAGCGGAGACGATCCGCGAGCATGTTCTGATGCAGACGCATGAAGAAGTGCCGCACGCGGTTTCGGTGCTGGTCGAGCAGTTCGAGGAGAGTCCGCGGATGACGCGGATTGCGGCCGTGATTTTTTGCGAGCGCGACGGGCAAAAGGCGATCCTGCTCGGCAAAGGCGGCCAGATGCTGAAGAAAATTGGCACCGACGCCCGGCTCGACATCGAGAAGATGGTTGGGACCAGGGTCTTTCTCGAACTGTTCGTCAAGATCAAGGCCGGTTGGCGCGATTCGCGGACGTTCGT
>Ga0302269_1000054_pt1 | contig 59203 bp, 52 predicted proteins | sample III_Bog_E2_2_FD_194560 | JGI IMG/M metagenome (GOLD analysis project Ga0302269, IMG submission 194560) | Peat permafrost microbial communities from Stordalen Mire near Abisko, Sweden - III_Bog_E2_2 | ecosystem: Environmental > Terrestrial > Soil > Wetlands > Peat | place: Sweden: Abisko...
GTGTTGGAGTTAAGCAGGGTCGTTAGGGTCTGGCTGACGCCGGGATTGGCATTGCCATCGCTGGAAAAGCTGAAAAAGGCGTTCGGTGACGAAGACCCGGTGACGGTGGCGGGATACGATGTGGAATTGGCCGCGTTGATCAGGCCGATCAGGTTGTTGGGATTGGTGCCAATCGCCGTCCAGCCCGTCGGCGTGACGATTTGATAAGCAGGCGCGTTGCCGCCGGTGATGGTGTCCACATCGAAATTGGGGTTCACGATGGGCACGAAGGTGCCCGGCAAAACCGTCAGGCTGGCCACCGTGCTGGTGACGGAACCGAAGTTGTTGGTCACGATCACCTGATACGCCAGGGCCGAGTTTGTGCTGACGCCGGCAATCGTCAGCAAAACGGCTGCGCCAAACATGACAATAGGGAACTTGGGTCTCACAAGTAGTCGGGAGTAAAAGTTAAGGCGAACCAATTACTTCAGAAACAGGTGAGAGGTCAAGATGTTTAGGCTCGTTCAACGGGTTGCTGATGGAGCAATATGCCCAAATTTTTATAAATATTTTAGCCAAAGTCACGAATCCAAGCGGTCATGAAGCCGCTACCGCAATTCCCAAATCAAAGGGCCTTTAGACATTGAGCTAACGGATCATTTTGCCGGCTCCACGCCGATGCGCTTGAGGAACGGTTCGAGCGAGCGCGGGCGGCCCAGAAATTTTTCGATGGAGATGTTGATGTCGCGCGAATCGCCGACGGCGTAAATCTCATTCCGCATTCGCAGCCCGGTGGTTTTGTCGAAGAAACCGTCGGGTGATTGCTCAAAGACGGTCGCCATGTCCGCCGCGATCGCATCCGCCCACGCGTAGCCGTAATAGCCCGCGCCGTAGCCGATGATGTGGCCGAAATACGCGACGAACGCCGTGTCCGGGGGCACCGGAAAAGAAACGTCGCTCAAAACTTTATTCGACAGCGGCAAGACGTCGTCCGCATTGGTCGCGTGGATTTGCGTGTGCAAGGTCAAATCCATCAGGCCGAACGAAAGCTGCCGGCGATAATAAGTGGCATAGGTCGCGAATCGCGCGGTCTTCAACTGCGCGAGGACGTCCGCTGGGATTTTTTTCTTCGGGTCGCGATAATCAGCGGCGAAACTGTCCAAAACTTTTTTATCCCACGGCCAGTTCTCCAGCATCTGCGACGGCGCCTCGACAAAATCCTGCGGCACGCTCGTGCCGGAGAAGCGCGAGTATTTGGCGCGCGTCAGAATCGTGTGCATCGCGTGCCCGAATTCGTGGAACACGGTCTCCACTTCGTCGTGCGAAAGCAGCGACGGTTTGTCCGGCTGCGGCGGCGGAAAATTGCAGACGAGCGCGCAGACGGGCCGCTGGTATTTTCCGTCCGGCAACAGTTTTCCCTCGATGATGCCGAACTCGGCGAAGTGGTTGTACTTGCCGTCGCGCGGGAACATATCGAGATAGAACAAGCCCATCGGCTCGCCCGTCTTCGCGTCGGTGACGGTGTAAAGCTGCAAATCGCCGATCCATTTGTAAGGCGCTTCGACGCGCTCAAACTTCAGGCCGAAAATGCGCTGATAAATTTTGAACATTCCTTCCAGCACGTTTTGATACGGGAAATAAACGCGCAACTGCTCGGCATCCACGTTGTATTTGGTTTTCTTGAGCACGTTGGCGTAGTAACGCCAGTCCCACGCATTGATGATCGCATTGGTGTCGCCAGTTTCGGCAATTTTTAAATCGCGAAACTCTTTTAACTCCGCGTCATATTTCGGCTGCAAACCGGTTTTGAGATTTTCCAAAAAGTTGATCGCCGTCGCCGCGTTTTTCACCATGCGCGTCTCGGTGGCGTAATCGGCGTAGCTCGCGTAGCCGAGGTCGTGCGCAAGTTCGTCGCGGTCCACGAGAATCTTTTGGAGGAGGGGAATGTTCGCCGCGCGCGCAAGGTTACACTGCGCGGTCATCATGCGGCGGCGCGTCGCCTCGAGCTTCGCGTTGTCCTCAACCATGATGTAGTGGAACGTGATATTGGCCTTGAGCGTGTATTCATCGTCGCCAGTTTTAATACCTTGCTGCGACAAAAAATCTTCCGGCACGCCCGCGAGTTCCGCTTTCGTGAATTTTAATTCCGCGTGCGCCTTCGTGACATTGTTTTCAAAATCCGTTTCGAGCGCGGTCAGTTCCTTGCGCAACTTTTCCACGGCGTCGCGCTGGTCTTTCGGTAACGCCAGACCGGCGCGGCGATAATCGCGCAGCGTGTCGTCCAAAAGTTTTTTGTCCTCGCCTTGCAGTTGCTGCTGCGTGTCCGCAAAAATTTTCAGCGCATGATAAACGTCGTCGCGATAATCAATGCCGACCGACCATTCGGAAATTTGCTTGAGGGCGTCGGTCGCGGCGTCGCGCACATCAGCGTTCGTGCTGGTCTGCTCGATGAGCGAAAGGCGGTCTTCGGCGAGGCCGATGTGAAAATTGACATCGTCGAGCGCGATGAAGGTGTTGGTGAAATTGACTTGCGCCGCGGTCAGTTTGCCGATGTTGTCCAGCGCGGCGTTGCCGTCGGCGATGGTCGTTGCGACGGTGGCGGCGACTTCATTCGTCGTCGTCTCAAAGGTCGGGACGGTGACGACGGAATTGAATTTGGCGGCGGCCTTTTGGAAATCCGCGAGCGAAGCGGTTTTGCCGTCCGCGACGGCGGCGGAGAAAAGAAAAGCGGCCATGAGATTGAAACTGGTTCGATTGAATCGCATAAATTAAATAAAGCTTAGAAACTTTTGCCGAAGATGCGCTCGCATTCAAGCCTGACGTAACGGTCGGTCATACCGGCGAGGTAATCGCAGACGGCGCGGTGTAGGCCGGTTTTTTTCAAACGGCGGCGGGAGCTGTCGCCGATTTCCTTCGGATGGGCGAGATAGTATTCAAAAAGCTGCGCCAGCATTTTCACCGCGCGTCGGTTGGGTTCATGCACGACGGGATTGTAATAAAGATTTTTGTATAGGTAATTGCGCAGTTCCAGATTCAACTTGCGCCGTTCCGGACTGTATTGGATGAGCGGCTTGGAAAAACGGCGAACATCATCGGCGGATTTGACGTCGGCTTTTTCAATGAGGCGCTCGCTGTTTTCCACCACGTCGCGGATTTGCAAATCAATAATCGTGCGAATCGTAAAATAACGGCGGCATTCATCGGGCAAAGCGCCATATTCTTTTTTCACCGCGCGCGCGGCCTGCGCCCAGACGCGGACGTTTTTGGACAATTCTTTTTCGGACAACAATTCGGAATCCAGTCCGTCATCGAGGTCGTGGCTGTAATAGGTAATTTCGTCCGCGAGGTTGGCAATTTGCGCTTCGAGCGAAGAATTTTTTGCGGCGAAACCTTTGCGCCCGCCGGGATGGTCGTAGGCAGTCTGATGTTTCGCGAGGCCTTCACGGACTTCCCACGAAAGATTCAAGCCGGAAAAACCGGGGTATTTTTGCTCCAGTTCCTCGACGATGCGGAGGCTGTGCAAATTGTGTTCAAAACCGCCGTGGCCGTGCATCAACCGCGCGAGCACGGTTTCACCCTTGTGGCCGAATGGCGAATGGCCGAGGTCGTGCGCGAGCGCAATCGTTTCCGCCAAATCGGAATTTAATTTGAGCGCGCTGGAAATGTTGCGCGCGACGGCGGCGACTTCAATCGTGTGCGTCAGCCGCGTGCGCAGATGGTCGCCGGTGCCGTTGAGAAAAACCTGCGTCTTGTATTCCAGCCGGCGAAAGGCGCGCGAGTGAATGACGCGGTCGCGGTCGCGCTGGTATTGCGTGCGCCAGACCGGCGGCGGTTCGTAATATTTTCTCCCACGTGTGTCGCCACTGAATTGTGCGTAAGGCGCGAGAAACTGTCGCTCAAAAAGTTCGAGTTCCAGACGGGTGCGCGGCATGGCGGAAATTATTTCTTCAACAGTTCCTGCACGGAGATGCCACGCAGTTCGAACAGGCGGCGGATGGTATCCTCGATCAGATTGTTCGGGCAGCTCGCGCCGGCGGTGATGCCGACGGTGATCGGGCCGGACGGCAGCCAGTTCGCGGTCTCGACTTCCTCTTTTTTGTGCTGGTCGTAATGGACGATGAGCGCGGCGGACTGCATCTTGGCCGCGTTCTTGATGAAATAAGTCGGCAATTTGGCCTCGCCCATTTCCGCGAGATGCGAGGTGTTGGAGGAATTGTAGCCGCCGATGACAATGAGCAGGTTGGGCGGCGTCAAAAGCATTTTTTCCAGCGCGTCCTGCCGGTCTTGCGTCGCGCCGCAGATCGTGTCGAAAAAGCGGAAATGTTTCTCGATTTCGGCGACGCCATATTTTTTCTCCATGACGGCCTTGAAGCGGCGTTGAACTTCTTCCGTCTCGCCGCGCAACATCGTAGTCTGGTTCGCCACGCCGACGGCTTGCAGATGCAAGTCGGGGTCGAAGCCGGCGGAATACGCGCCTTCAAATTTTTTCAGAAATTCATGCTTGTCGCCGCCGTGCAAAATGTAATTACAGACGTAATCCGTTTCACCCAAGTTATAGACGACGAGATAATGGCCGCTGCCATACGCACGCGCCTGCGAGGTCGTGGCCTTGGTTTCCTCGTGCTTGGCCTTGCCGTGAATGATGCTGGTGACGTGTTCCTTCGAATATTGGCGGACGCGTTTCCAGACGCTCATCACGTCGCCGCACGTCGTGTCCACGAGCGCGCAACCCTTCGCTTCGAGTTTTTTGCGCGTGGTGACTTCCGTGCCGAAGGCGGGAATGATGACGGCATCGCCGGATTGCAGCCGCTCCATTTCCTCATCGGTCGGTTTGGGCGAAATGATCTGGATGCCCATGTTGCGGATCTGGTCGTTAACTTCCGGGTTGTGGATGATTTCGCCGAGCAGATAAATCGGCGTGTGCGGCGACACGTCGGAAAAATATTTTCGCGCGGCGTAGGCAAGGTCAATCGCGCGCTCGACGCCGTAGCAAAAGCCGAATTCCTTGGCGAGCTTCACGGTCAGGCCGTCGGCGGAAAGCACGCCGCCGTTGGCGCGGATGCCTTCGACCAGTTCGCTGCGATAATGCGACAGCACCTGGGCCTGCACAGCCTCCATGATGTCGGGGCGCCGCAGGTTGATTTTGTTTTGCGGCGCGGGTGAATCCTTTGACATACGGGAAAATTAGCCGCGAAGGGCAGGGGCGTCGAGCAGGATTTGGGCAGCATAGATGAATGATGGCTCGCTGACCGTCGCATTTTTTTAAATGCACCTGTTGAAATACAAAATTATGCAACGTCGGAATTTGCGGCTCCTGTTCCAATACATCCCGCAGTTCCAGCAATACTTCAGGTAAATCACGCCCGGTCTGAATTGCGCCTTTGCGTCAGGCGTCAGGTAAGGATGTGCGACCACTCTCTGGCGGACGTGAAGTAAGGACGGTTTCGGCTTGCCTTTCAACTGTGGTGCGGAAAAACTTAGCTTTTATGCAAACGCAAGATGCACCGACGGAATTTCTCATCAGGTTTTGGCCGTGGTTCGAGGCCAATCGCAAACGCCTCCTCGGCGGAGTCATGGCGGCGATCGCGGTTTTTGTGGTCTGGTATTTCATCACGACCCAGCGCGCGCAAAAGGCCATTGCCGCCGGCCAAGCCTACACGCAGTTGGAACTGAACCTGCCGCCTACCGAGACCGTGCAACAGGTCGCCGATGCGTTTTTGAAGATTGCATCCGATTATCCCGGCACACTTTCAGCGCAACGCGCGCAATTGCAGGCGGCGAATTTGCTGTTCGGCGCGGGCCGATACGAGGACGCGCAGGCGGCATTCCAGCAATTTCTCGACGCGAACAGTGGCAGTCCGCTGTTCGCGGCGGCGCAGTTCGGCGTGGCGGCGAGCTTGGAAGCGGAAAACAAACTCGATCTGGCGGCGGCGGCATACCGGACAGTGACGGCGAGTTATCCGAATTCACCGGAGGCGTTGTCGGCGCAATTTTCGCTGGGCCGCACACTGGAGGCGCAAGGTAAATTGACGGAGGCGACTGGTTATTATCAAGGAGTGATGCGGGCGCCACTGGCCGGTTCGCTCGCGTCGGAGGCCGCCCGACGGCTGTCGCAAATTCAAAACCAGATCGCCGCAAAACCAAGCACCAAGTCTTAATTCCTAAATTCTCATGAAGCTCACCATCATCGGCACCGGCTATGTCGGCCTTGTATCGGGAACCTGTTTTGCGGAAGTCGGCCACCACGTCATCTGCGTGGATAACAACGCGGAGAAAGTAAAAATGCTGCAGGCGGGCGGCATTCCCATTTACGAACCCGGCCTGGAAGAACTGGTCAAAAAAAATGTCGCCGCCGGACGGCTCTCATTCACGAACAGCACCGCCGAGGGGGTGCAAAAATCCGACGTGATTTTCATCGCCGTGCCCACACCGCCGCAAACCGACGGTTCGGTGGATTTGAGCTACATTGAAAAAGTCGCGCGCGACATCGCCGCCGCCATGACGAGTTACAAAATCGTCGTGGACAAAAGCACCGTGCCCGTCAAGACCGGCGAAAAAGTCACCGAGACCATCAAGCGTTATTGCCCGGCCAAAGTTGAATTTGATGTCGTCAGCAATCCCGAATTTCTGCGCGAAGGTTTTGCCGTCGGCGACTTGATGAAACCCGACCGCGTCGTCATCGGCGTCGGTTCGCAGCGGCCAGCGGCGGCGATGAAGGAAATTTACCAGCCGTTCAACGCGCCGATCATCGTCACGGACATCAATTCTGCTGAACTCATCAAGCACGCGGCGAACTCGTTTCTCGCGCTGAAAATTTCCTACATCAACGCCATCGCCAACGTTTGTGAAGCCGCCGGCGCGAACGTGCAGGAAGTCGCGCAGGGCATCGGTTTGGATGAACGCATTGGCCGCCGGTTTTTGAACGCGGGCATCGGCTTCGGCGGCAGTTGTTTCCCGAAAGACTTGAGCGCCTTCATCAAAATCGCCGAGCAGATCGGCTACGATTTCAAACTACTCAAGGAAGTCCAGCGCATCAACGCGGAGCAGATGGAGCGCTTCGTCAAAAAAATTACCGACACGCTCTGGGTGTTGAAGGACAAAAAAATCGGCGTGCTCGGCCTCGCGTTCAAGCAGAACACCGACGATGTGCGCTCGTCGCCCGCGATTGATTTGTGCCAGCGCCTGCTCAAAGACGGCGCGACGTTGCGTGTGCATGACCCCAAAGCAATGGACAAGGCGAAATCACTCCTGCCAAATGTGACTTACGTTGACGACATGAACGCCGTGGCCGATGGCTGCGATGCGCTAATCATCGCGACGGAATGGGATGAGTTCAAGCAGCTTGATCTCGTCCGTGCCAAAAAAGGCCTGACGCATCCGATTCTGTTCGACGGACGCAACCTGTTTGATCCGGCGGAAATGGAAAAGCTCGGCTGGATTTACAAAAGCGTGGGACGTTGAATTGTTAAAAAGTTAAATCGTTTAATTGGAAACTTCGCCGGAAATCCAATTTAACCATTTGACTATGAAACAAATTGAAGTCAGTGCCGCGCTCATTTTCCGCGACGGCAAATTGCTCATCACCCGGCGCCACGTTAAGTCGCACCTCGGCGGACTCTGGGAATTTCCCGGCGGTAAACTTGAAGCCGGTGAAACATTTGAGGAATGCCTCGTCCGCGAAATTCACGAGGAACTCGGCGTGGAAATTTCCGTCGGTGAATTGTTCTCGGAAATTTCACATGACTATCCGGAAAAATCTGTCCGCCTGAAATTTTTCATCTGCAAATTAATTTCGGGTGAACCGCAACCTTTGGACTGCGCGGCGGTCAAATGGATTGGCAAAACGGAACTGGCAGATTTTAAATTTCCCGCCGCCGATGCGCAGTTGCTGGAGAAGCTCGGCGGCTTGGATTTTGCGCGTTAAGGCTGGCGCGCAGTCGCGGCGACAAAATCTTGGTGTCGGCGTTCCTTCATGATAGTTTTCCGCCGTGGAAACGGTCACCAAACTCACCAACGACCTCGTCGCGTCCTACGCGCAGTTCGGCGGCATCAACCATCTGGACGGCAAAAACCTGCCGTCCAAGCGCGTCGTCACGGCCATAACGCAGGATTTGCTGCGGCTGCTGTTCCCCGGATTTTTCGATGAAAAGTTGATCCATTCCTCGGAAGTGAAGGTAGAAACGGCGGCGTTGCTGGACTTGATCCTGGGCAAGCTCGAGGATGAAATCCGCAAAAGCCTCGAATACCAGCCGCCGGCCGGCCTCGCCAAAAAAAATATCACGAAGGCGGCGCATGAACTGACAGTGGAATTTTTGGAAAGCCTGCCACGCGTGCGTGAAATTTTACAAACGGATGTCGAAGCCGCGTTCAACGGCGACCCGGCGGCGGCGAGCAAGGAAGAAATTATTGTTTCGTATCCGTTCGTTGAGGCCATCGCGGTGCAGCGGCTGGCGCACGAACTGTATTTGAAACACATCGCGCTTATCCCGCGCATCATGGCCGAGTGGGCGCACGCGCGCACGGGCATGGATTTGCATCCGGGCGCGAAAATCGGCTCGCACTTTTTTGTGGATCATTGCACGGGCACGGTAGTCGGCGAGACGGCGATGATCGGCAATCATGTGAAGTTGTATCACGGCGTGACGCTCGGCGCGAAATCTACGGCGGGCGGTCAGCAGTTGCGCGGCAAGAAGCGGCATCCGACCATTGAGGATCGCGTTACGATTTATCCCGGTGCGACGATTCTCGGTGGCGACACCATCATCGGCGCGGGCAGCACCATTGGCGGCAACGTGTTCATCATGGACAGCGTCCAGCCAAATTCGCTGGTGATTTACGACGGCCTCGATATGCGGGTGTTGAGCAAGCTGGATAAAAACACCGCGCTGGATTTTCAGATTTGACCTGATCGTCAGTTTGAAAAATAACGCCGGCGGATTTTTATTCCGCTGGCGTTTGATTTTGAAAAGCGTTTCCTACTTGCCGAAAATCATTCCCACGATGTCGTGAATGGATTTCCCGTCATTCATCGCCGCGCCCAGGCCGATGACGACCGTGGACAGCACGAGCGTGGAAATGCCGCCGCCGATGAGCAGGTGCGCTTTTTTGCTTGAGCCTTTCCATTCATGGAAAATCCATCCCCAAATCGTGCTGAAGATGATGATGCTTGCCATATGCAACGTCCATGAGGCGAAATCGTATCGGCCCATCTGCGTCGTCCCCATTTGATAGAAAAAGAATTGGAAATACCAAGTCGTGCCCGCCAGCGCGGAAAACAGGTAGTTGGTAAACGCCGGAATTTTCAAGTCCGGTGCCTGACTGCCGCCCATCGCCGTCGCGCCGCCGCCATGTTGCGCATATTCTTCGCGGAGATGTGAGGCGAAGTATTGGTAGCCGGTTTTATTTTTAATGTTCAGCAGCAGGCACCAGATGAAGTTGGTGGTGAATCCGCCCAGCAGGATGACGATCAAGGCGGGCAATCCCTGCCAGAGTTCATGCTTGGAATTATATTTCACCAGATCGCCGCCGGCTTTCACGATGCTGACCGCGACTTCCTTAATGGGCAGTGTTTTGAGTCCGTGGATGATTGCGATCTCGTTGGTTTTGCCAGACAGACCGGACAGACTAGCCGAATAAGCCCCCAACCTCACCGCGATAGCGTCGGTGGATTCTGACAGCAACTGCGCCTGTTGCGGAGCCATCGTCAATATATCGGAAACCTTCGCCTCCAGATCCGCAATTTGTTTCGCCGTCTTGTCAGCATCAGCGCCAGTCAGTCCAGATAATTTGGCCTTGAGCTTGACGATGCTGTCTTGAAGTTGCGGCACCACAGCCACTGGATTTTCAATTTGATCAACCACATCATCAATGGATGAACGGTTCTGACCGCCTTCGGGTGCTTTTTGAAAAAATGCTGTCGTCTTCAAGCTGTCTAGAAAACTTGCCGTCGCCGTCTGATCCAGCGGCGGCACATCAGCGATGGCGATGCCATCAGCTTTGGCCGCGTGGACATAGTCGGACTGAAGAGTGGAAGCTTTAATCGGATTTGCCGCCGTCAATCCGAAGGCAAAACAAGCACTCATGATGCCGGAAAACGTGGCCACCAAAATACCCTTCTTGAAATTAAATTCCTTGATGGCCTGTTTTTTTTGAGCTTCCGGCATTTCCCGTTCTTTCGTCAATCCGGCAAACGCCGCGATGGCAATGCCAATCAGACAAATCGCCACGCCAGCCAACGTGACCTGACCGGAAGTTTTACTGGCGATTTCCTGGATGCTTGAACCGACCGGCAGGCTCGGCATGAAATATTTGAAGATTGGCGGCACCAGCGTGCCGAACGCCGCGCAATAGCCGAGCGCCACACCCATGCCCAGCGACATACCTAGATAACGCATCGTCAGTCCGAAAGTCAGTCCACCGAAGCCCCACATCGCGCCGAAGAAATATGTCCACCAGAGCGTGCTGCCGGACTGCTGTTTCAGCACACCGACCACGTCACTCGTCAATAGCGTCGCGAGCACCCACGGGCAGATGATCCACGAGAAAATTCCGCCGACGAGCCAGTAGGTTTCCCACGACCACTTTTTAACGCCACGATACGGCACATAAAAACTCCCGGAGGCTAGGCCGCCGAGCCAGTGAAAGACGACACCAAGAAACGGATTTCCCATAGTTCAGTTTGGTTGTTTGGTTTAGTTTCGTTTGCTCAAAACAGTTTTCTCGTAACGCTTCACTTCCGCCAGCCAATGTTCGCCGACGGGAACATTTTTGCTTTCGCAGTAAAAATCCCAAACCGCGCCGAAAGGCAGCGTCTTCGCCTCTTCCTGCAATGCGAGGCGCGAAGTGAAATCGCCGTTCGCTTCCGCGATTTTAATCTGCGGCGGTTCGAGCAGTGCGATGAGCAGCGCACGCAGCATATTGCGCGTGCCGATCGTCCACGCGGCGACGCGGTTGATGCTCGCGTCAAAATAATCCAGCCCGATGTGGACGCGTTTTTCAAAACCGTTCGCGACGATTTCGCGCGCGATGGCGAGCAAGTCATCGTTCAAAATCACCACGTGATCGCTGTCCCAACGCACGCCTCGGCTGACGTGCAGCAGAATTTTCGGCATGAATTGCAGCACGCTGGAAATTTTGTCCGCGATGCTTTCAGTCGGATGATAATGGCCGGCGTCTAGGCACAATAATTTTTTCCGGCTGATCGCGTAACCGAGATAAAATTCGTGCGAGCCAACGACAAAACTTTCGCTGCCGATGCCGAACAGTTTGGGTTCGACCGCATCGAGGTTCAACTTCGGCGAAATTTGTTTTTTGAAAATGGCGTTGAGCGATTCTGCGAGGCACGCGCGCGGCGAATTTCTGTCAGCAGGCGTGTCTTTCATGCCGTCGGGAACCCAAATGTTTGTTACGCAGGTTTTGCCGAGTGCTTTGCCAAACGCCGCGCCGATGTCGCGCGAGCGGCGGCAATGCTCGATCCAAAAATCGCGAATCGCCTTGTCAGCGTTAGATAAAGTGAATCCGTCCGCCGCTTTCGGGTGCGAAAAACAAGTTGGATTAAAATCGAGGCCGAGGTCGTTTTTCTTCGCCCAAGAAATCCAGCTAGCAAAATGTTTCGGCTCAATCGCGTCGCGATCCACTTTCTCGCCGCCGAATTCGCCGTAGAACGCGTGCAGATTCAAGCGATGTTTTCCGGGAATGAGCGAATAGGCTTTTTCCAAATCTGCACGGAGTTCATCCGGCGTCCGCGCCTTGCCGGGATGATTGCCCGTGGCGACCAGTCCGCCACCAAGCGTGCCACCGAAATTTTCAAAGCCGCCCACGTCATCACCTTGCCAGCAGTGCAGCGAAATCGGAATCGTCGGCAGAATTTTCAGCGCGCGCTCCACATCCACGCCGATTCCGGCGTAGCGTTCTTTGGCCAGGGAAAAGGACTTTTCAATATTGCTGCTCATGCGAACTGGAATTAAAAGAGATTTTGTTGCGGGAAACTAGCTAAAAATTTCGGTAGCGGAAGCCGTTACCAATCTTGGTCGTAACGGAACGGACAATTTGTTCCGGTGGTTTCGGTTCGCGGTTTTGAAAGCTGGCTGGAACCAGCCAGATCCGGCGGCAAAAATCGAGCCAAAGCAGGCTTTTCATTTGTTTCAATTGCTATATTATCCACCAGTCAGACGCGAACAAAATTTTAAAATTACATGGGCAAACTTTTTCTTGGACTCGATTCCAGCACGCAGAGCTTGAGTGCCGTGGTCATTGATCTCGACGCCGGCAAGGTCATTTACGAAAACTCGGTGAACTTCGACGCCGCCCTGCCGCAGTTCAAAACCAAAAACGGCGTGCTGCCCAATCGCGACCCGCTCGTGAAGCACAGTTCGCCGCTGCTCTGGGCCGCCGCGCTGGATTTGCTGTTCGCGCAGATGAAAAAGGACAAGGTTGCGCTCGGTAAAATTCTCGCCGTCAGCGGCTGCGGCCAGCAGCACGGCTCCGTTTATCTGAATGAAAAAATCACGGAGGTTTTAGCGGCTCTCGATCCTAAAAAATCTTTGGTCGAAAATCTCGGCGGCGTTTTGGCGCGAAAGACCTCGCCGATCTGGATGGATTCCTCGACCACGAAGGAATGCGCCGAGATCCGTAAAAAACTTGGCGGCATCAAGTTCACTGCCTCGCGCACCGGTTCGGATACGTTTGAGCGCTTCACCGGCCCGCAGGTGCGGAAGTTTTACAAGACCGAGCCGAAAGCGTATGAAAAGACGGCCAGCATCGCGCTCGTCAGCTCATTCATGGCATCGCTGCTTGCCGGGAAAATTGCGCCGATAGATTTCGGCGATGGCGCGGGGATGAACCTCATGGACATCCGTCGTAAAAATTGGAACCACGATGCGCTGAAAGCCACCGCGCCGAGTCTCGTTAAAAAATTGCCGCTGCTCGCGCCGTCCGGCCACGTCCTCGGTCCGGTCAGTTCTTACTTTGTCACCAAATACGGACTCAACCCCGAAGCGCTCGCGACGGTCTGGACCGGCGATAATCCGGCGAGCGTTATCGGCCTCGGCCTCATCAAGCCCGGCCAGGTCGCCATCAGCCTCGGCACCAGCGACACATTTTTCGGCACAATGGAACACTGCCACACCGACGAAAACGGCGAAGGCCACGTCTTTGGTTCGCCGACCGGCGGCTACATGACGTTGATCTGTTTCAAGAACGGCTCGCTCGCGCGTGAAAAAATTCGCGAGCAATACAAAATTGCCGATTGGAAAAAATTCGGCGAACTCGTCGCCTCCACGCCGCCCGGAAATAATGACGGAATTCTGCTGCCATGGTTCGAGGCGGAAATCGTGCCGCGCTCCAAGCCGGGCGTCCGCCGTTTCAATCTCGACGAAAAAAATGTCGCCGCCAACTGCCGCGCCGTTTTCGAGGCGCAGATGTTGTCCATGCGATTGCATTCGCAATGGATGCAGGTCGCGCCGGAAAAAATCCTCGTGACCGGCGGCGCGGCGAACGACCGCGCGCTGCTGCAAGTTTTGGCTGACGTGATGAACTGCCGCGTGCAGCGGATCGAAGTGTCCAAGGGTGCCGCGCTCGGCGCCGCGCTTCAGGCTGCGCACGGCTGGCTCGCGGCGGCAGACAAAAATCCGAAATGGGAAAAAATCATCGCCGGCTTCACCAAGTCGGTCGCGGGCAGCGAAATCCTGCCGGACAAAAAGTCCGCGAAGATTTACGACAAGCTCGTCGAAAAATACGCCGCCTGCGAGGGCGACGCGCTGGATGCGATTTGATTTTCCGGCGATTTTTGCCGATGGACGGGCATGAAGTTGACGCCTTGGATTTGCCGTTGGCTGGCCGTGCTGGCTTTTTTGACAACGGCGGCTGCAAACGCTGCGGCTGCGACCAAAACCGGTCATCGCGAAGGCATCGAGCGGATGATCGGCGGCGATGGTCACTACCTGTTCGCGTCCACCAATCAAGAACCCCATTGGCACAGCGTCATCATGCATCCCGGCGCGCACACGCCCGTCATCCATTGGTATGACAAGCTTGATCCGGTCTGGTGGCTGGGCAACGCCGAGGAACCCGTGCCGCCAAGCTGGTATGAACCGACCAACTCCCTGCGCAAGGTGGAATGGTATTTCCGTAATCCGTTCACCAACTTAAGCTATTATGTCATCGGCGTGGCCGACAAGGAAACGGTTCGCAGCGGCCGCTATCCCACGGAGGTCGGCAATCCGCACGGCGGCTGGAATTTTGCGGTGACGCGGCGGCGCATTGTATTCCTGCCGTTCGTGCATTACAAAAATTCGCGGATGGAGAATTTTACTTCGGCTGGCGCGAGCGCGGCAATTTTGGCATCAAATTCAATTTCCACCACGCGCCGGAGAAAATGAAAGAATGACCGCGCGGTGCGTTTGCTGGTAAGAATTCAACCGCCAGCTCGGTTCAATAAATTTGCTTGAAAAGAAGTTAAGTCGAGCACAATCCGTTTGACGATGCGCACATGGAGTATTATCGGACGGATGATCCGCGCATCGTGAGCATTGCTGTTGTTAAGCGCAAGCCGTCAGAAGACTGGAAATATGAGGAAGAGGTATTGGGCAAAAAGGGAGTCAGCACAATTATTACTATTCGCTATAATTCGTCTCAGGCTGGCTTCATGGACATCACGACAGGAGATTTTCATATGACAGGACAACTATGACCAAGTGGTTTAGTTTCAAATTTGTAGTGCGACAAAATGGTTAGTAATAGACTTCGTTGGCTTTCTTAAAGCTTAATCTTAGCGTAGGACTATTATTTAACTGTTCGGCAATGCGGTCGCATTGCCGTTGGGTGAGCTGGTTCAGGTTCGTTTCTTCACTTCCAGTAATTCCAGTCCACGTCGGGAAAAAGATTGTCGCGCGCCTCGACTTCGCGAAGCCATTTTTCGTCCACGCGCGTCAGCGTCAGTTGCTCGTGCAGCGCGATGAAACGCAGCAAGTGGTCTTTCACGCGGCGGCGCGCATAATCGGGGCTCGTCCCGGCACGCAAAATGAACGGCCAGTCGCTCGCCTGCGCGAGCAGCAGTTCGCGCGCAGCCTGTTTCAAGGCGCGCGCCTTCAGGCCGGTGGCCTTGGGAAATTTTTTCACCAGATCGCTCATGCGCTCCTGCGCGATCTGCAGGTGCGGATAAATCCATTCGTTCGACTCGTTGAGCCAGACGCGCCAGTAACCTTCCTCGCCCCAGCTCGACGCGCCGGGCGTGGCAATTTGATTGGTCGGGTGGTGCTGCAAATATTCGCCGGGCGTGAGCAAGGAAATTTCCTTCTGCTCGCTGCACAATTTGCGCGCGAGAAAATCCAGAAACTCAGGGCCTTCATACCACCAGTGGCCGAACAATTCCGCGTCATACGGCGCGACGATGATGGGCGGACGGTCGAGCAGCGGCGCGACCTGCCGCGCCTGCGCGACGCGTTCGTCGAGAAAGTGCCGGGCGTGTTCGCTGGCCGCCGCGAGCGCGTGGTCGCGTTCGTAAATCTGTTTTTCGCCCGCGCCGGTGATGCGGAAATATTTCATGCCGGTGAATCCGCGATTGTCGGGCGACGGCAAATGTGGTTTCACATAATCGAAATCCAGATCAAAACCGATGTCGCGGTAGAAATCGCGGTAGCGCGGGTCGCCGGGATAACCTTCGTGCTTGCTCCAAACTTGCCGCGAGGAATCGAAATCGCGTCCGAAAGCGGCGACGCCGTTCGGCGTGAAAATCGGCGCGAACGTGCCGAAGCGCGGACGCGGCTTGGCGTGCAAAATGCCGTGCGTATCCAAGATGAACCAGCGGATGTTCGCCTCCTGCAAAAATTGCTCGACGCCGTCGGCGTAGGCACATTCTGGCAGCCAGATGCCGCGCGGGTCGCGCCCGAAGCAACTGTGGTAATGGTCGCGCGCTGTCAAGATTTGCGCGCGAATACTCGGCGGATGGCCGGACATCAACGGCAGCAACCCGTGCGTCGCAGCGGTGGTGATGATTTCGAGCAGGTTCTCGTCCTGAAATTGGCGGAAGGCGGAAATCAGATTGCCATCGTAATGCCGCCACGTTTCGCGCGCCTGGCAGAATTTATGGTGATACATCCACGCGAGATCGCGGTAGGCGCGATCCCAGTGCGTGCGGTGGATTTCTTTTTCCGCGAGGTCAATCAGTCCGTCGAGGTGCTTCGCGTAACGATTGCACAACAGCGGATCGAGCAGCATCGAGCAAAGCGTGGGCGAAAGCGAGAGCGTGAAGCGCGCGGGCAACTGGTCGCGCCGCCAGCCTTGGACAATCTGGATCAGCGGCAGGTAGGTTTCGGTGACGGCCTCGAAGAGCCAGCTTTCTTCCAGAAATTTTTCATGTTCCGGATGCCGCACAAACGGCAGGTGCGCGTGCAGGACAATGGAAAGATAGCCGGGCATACCCTAAATGATTTTTACAGGTCGAGCTTGTCTGAAAGCCATTCCGCCAGTGATTTGGATTTGATCAGTATCGCCACGCCAGCGAGAAACGGCAATGATTTTAAGACGCAAGGGAAAATTTTCACCGGCACATTGTTGTGATTGCAGACGACCCAGTACAGAACCAGCTCGACAATCGCCCAGCCGACGAGCGCGGCGGCAATGAATCGAACGAGCATCAAGGCTCCGCGTTCGGGCGAGTCCATGCGCGATCAAAGGTTGTCTGGCAGCGGCGGCTTGAGCGACGGGTCTTGCGGCGTGGCACCGACATCGCCGAGATACTGCGTCTCGCGGACGAATTTTAATTCCGCCGCGCGTCCGTCCGTGCCATCGGCGGAAACGGCGACGGCGGGCAGGTCGTATTTTCCATCCGGCAGCGCAAAGCGGAAACTGAACGTGCCGTCGGAACGCAATTTAATTTCGTGTCCGCCGAGCGTGACTTTCGCGTCCGGCTCCGTCGCGCCGTAAATGATGAGTTCGGCGTTGACGTTGAACCAGAAGCCCTTTGATTTTTCCGCGCCGACGCCGCCGAACGGACTGGTGGGACTGGATGAAATTCCGGGACTCGAAACGCCAAAGGCCGTAACCGGCGACGTGACATCGTGCGCGAGCCGACGGCGGATGAGTTCGGTGATTTCGAGCGAACCCATCCAAACGCGGCGCGTCTCGTCAATGCTGATGATCTTGGCCAAGGCCTTTTCCTGCTGCGGCGTCCAGTGCCGGGCCGGGCCGGGCGAAACTGCGTGCGAATGGATTGAGTGCGAATAACGTGGCAGTTCAGGATGACCGGCGCGGCGCAATTCCTCAATGGCTTGCGCCAGCGGGACGTTGTCGCGCACGGCGTCCTCGATGATCTGCATGAGGCGCGCGAACGGAAATTCAAAGGGGATGGTCGCGAATTCGGCGGCATCTTCCTTGGCCGCCGCGTCGGGCGGCGTGACTGTGCCGCTGGAAACCGCGATGCGAATCCATTTGCCAAGCGCGGAATAATAGCCGAGTTCGGCTGAGTAGGAATTGCCGGCGCGCTCGACGTGCGCGAACCAGTGGCGCGATTCCGGGTGGACATGGATTTCGTAGGCAGGATGGCCTTCAATCTTGCCGGCGAAAATGCGAAGGATGAGATGGCCGTCGGTGGACTCGGCGTTCAGCGCGTCCTGTTGGGCGCGCGTCAAATCCCAGTGCGCATACAGCCAGTGTGGGTCGCGCGCGGTGAGGAATAATTTTTTGGTGCCGTAGCTTTCGGGCAGTTCGCCGCCGGAAAAATTCTGCGCGGGCGGCGTGGCGCCGAGGGAATATTTTTCGCCGGGACCGCTGACGCGCGCGTCGGCGGGCGCATCGCCTTCGAGCAGAATCGGCGGCACGTCAAGAATTTCAGCTTTTTTCGGACGCGTGTAACTGCGCCGCACTACGGTCGGGGCCTCGACTTCCACTTGCGGTTCTTTGGCGGCGGATTTTTTGGAGCCGGACTTGGACTTGAGCATTTTTTTCACCGAGTCCACGGCGGCGTCCAGCAAGGGTTTGCGGCGCGTGGATGCAGGGGCTGTCTCAACATCAGTTTTACTGGTGCGGCGAACTTTGGCGGTGCTATTTTTTCGGGGTTCCGGCACGGACGCTGGATTTTTTTTCATGACAGCTGTTCCTTGTTTGGCGATGAACTCATTGCCGGAACGAGAGAGTAGGCTGGGCATAAACGGGACGCAACGATTTTTTTGTCATTGGTCAAAATCACTTAAACTTTAATGGAATATAGGATTTCAATGTCACACGATTTTCCCCCAATTTTCCGGTTCGGCTATCAATTGGACTCGCCTTGACCTGGCCAAAATAATTCAAATTTGAAACCGTGCCATAAGGTGTTCACCCCATCCACAAAGCCAATCTTGGCGCTTGCGGATGGTGACGAGCCAATGGTAGGTTTGCTGGCAAGACTTTATTTGATATGGCTTTCTTTCGAAGCAAGGTGGCATCACCTGTTCCTACCGTATTCGTGGTGGACGATGAAGTGTTGTTGCTGGAGCTGGCCCAAACCATCCTCAGCCCGCTTGGTTGCAAAGTCGTCACCTTCACTGATCCCGAACAGGCGTTGAAGGAATTTTCCGCCGCCGCGCCGACCCTGGTTTTGACGGATTACGCGATGGGCCGCATGAGCGGCATGGATTTGATCCGCGAATGCCGCCGGCTGAACCCGCTGCAGAAGACCATCCTCATCAGCGGCACGGTGGACGGTGAGGTGTTCGCCAACGCGCCGGTGAAACCTGATCACTTCGTGGCCAAGCCTTACGATGTGAACAAGCTGGTGGACACGGTTCGCCGGATGATCGCGGGTTGAAGCGGGTGGGAATTTGCTTTCCAAGCTCCCGGCGCATTGGCAATTTCCTTTTATATGAAAAAGAAAATTCTCCTCGGTGCTGGCATCGGACTGGTCGTGCTTCTCCTGATCGTCGTGGTTGTCGTCGGGTTTTTTCTCGGCGATGTGGTCAAGGTCGGCATGGAAACCATCGGGCCCAAAGTGACACAGACCACCTTGACCGTCAGCTCCGTGCATATCGGCATCCTCACCGGTTCCGCTGGCGTCAACGACCTCGTGCTCGGCAATCCCGAAGGTTACACGTCGCCCAGCTCCATCAGCGTCGGCAAGACCTCCGTCCGCGTCGCGCCGTTCTCGGTTTTGTCCGGCAAGATCGTCATCAAGTCCGTCGAAGTGCATCAACCGGAAATCACCTTTGAAGGAAACCCCTTCGGCGCGAACAATTTCAAAAAAATCATGGACAACGTGAACGCCTTCACCGGCGGCACCACGCCCGCCACCAATGCACCCGCCGGGACGAAGCCGGCCAAGAAACTTGAAGTGGACGATTTCCTCATCACCGGCGCAATCGTGCATTTCAACGGCGCGACGCTGCCTTTGCCGAAAATTGAACTCACCGATTTGGGCACCGGCCCCGACGGCATCACGGCGGGCGACCTTGTCAAAAAAGTTCTTGGTGAAATCAGCGCCGCTACGCTCAAGGAAGTCATCAGTTACGCCAGTAACGCCGGCAAGGCCGTCACCGGCGAAGCGAGCAAATTGGGCAAATCCCTTGGCGGCCTGTTTGGCAAATAAGATTCAGCCGCCGGCTCGGGTCATTCCACTTTCAAAATCCGCGCAGACTGCTTGGCTCCGCCAAGGATGAGTTCCAGCTCATCGCCGGATTTTTTGCCGAGGAGCTGTTCGCCCAGCGGCGACTGCGAGGTGATGACAAGAATTTCCTTTTGGTCATGTAAAATTTCCGTGCCGCCGGCGCGCGGGCCGAAAAAGTAAATGGATTTTTCGCCGCCATGCTCCAGTTCCACCAGCGCGCCCACGGCGATGGCATCGCCCGCCGCGAATTTTTTCGCGCCGAGCTTTTCAAATTCAGCGATGGCGGCTTCGATCTCGGCGGCCTGTTTGGACTGGCCGCGCGCGAGGTAGGAAGCTTCGAGACCGCGCGTGTCGTATTTATTTTCCGGCTTGTTGGATTCGTGCGTGGCCTCGGCGCGGGAGAACTGCGCGGCGCGGAAATAAATTTCCAGTTCGTCCGTCAGGCGGGCGATAATTTTTTTGATGATGGCGCGTTTGTTCACGAATGAATTACTGGCTGTAAAATTGATTTGCTTTTCGCTTATGCTGAAAAACCAGCCGCTGGTTGGAGAAAATATATTTTAGGCGTTACGTATCTCTTCTAAATGCTCACGAATATATTTAGCAAGCAAAGTATAATTGGTGGCGCTGTTGTCAATCACGCGGTCTCCAAGCTTCACTAACGTAGATGAATCATCTGTGCGACCGTCAATCATACAATGGTCTCGCAAATAATCGCGCCGCGCGTCGCCATGAAGATGTGGATCAGGAAATGGAAACAGCGATACTGCTGCTTCGATGCACTCGGCTGATTCATCGGCTCCGATTGCGCGATAGGCATCGGCGAAAATTGAATAGGGCGGAGTGCCGGGATAATCGCCCTCAAAAAAATAAATGAAACCGCCATTGTCTATGTATCCTTGTGCTCCAAGAAAAACTGTGACGACTTGCGACACCCACGGAAGTGAAAAGATGGAAGCATCGCCTATACGCTCGTAAAGCTCGTCAGAAACCTTATCAACAAGAATTTCGTCCTCTGTTTTCATCGTGTTCAATTAATCTTAAATATACTTCGCGATAATCGGTTTCAATTCAGCGACAGTTTTCTTCGGCCAGAATTTCTTGTCGGTCAGAAAGGCGTTCTTGAGCGCGGAGTGCGCTTTCCAATTCGGTTCCGCCGGAATCTGCGCGATGGCTTGGGCGACGATTTTTTTCGCCGTGTCGGCATTGCGATGGAGATTGGCGATGATCATGTCGAGCGTGACGTGTTCGTCTTCCTTCCAGCAATCGTAGTCGGTGGCCATCGCGAGCGTGGCGTAGGCGATCTCGGCTTCGCGGGCGCATTTGGCCTCGCCGAGATTCGTCATGCCGATGACGTCGTGGCCGGCGGCGTGGTTGGCGAGGGATTCGGCGCGGGTGCTGAAAGCCGGCCCTTCCATGCAGACATAAGTGCCGCCGTCATGTGTGTTCGCGTCGGCAGCAATGGCGGTGCGCAAAAGAATCTGCCGGAGTTCCTCGCTGATGGGTTCGGCGAACGCGATGTGCGCCACGATGCCACGCCCGAAGAAAGTGTGGTTGAGCGATTGCTTGGTGCGGTCGAGGAACTGGTCAATGACCACGATGTCGCACGGCTGGTATTTTTCCTGCAACGAGCCGACGGCGCTGACGCTGATGATCCACGCGACGCCGAGTTTTTTCATGGCCCAGATGTTGGCGCGATGATTCAGCTCGCTGGGCAAAATTTTGTGGCCGCGTCCGTGTCGCGGCAGGAAAACGACGTCGCGTCCGGCAATTTTTCCGGTGAGCAAATCGTCCGAGGTTTTGCCGAAGGGTGTTTTGACTTTCACCCATTTCTGGTTGGTGAAGCCTTCGATGTGGTAAAGTCCGGTGCCGCCGATGATGCCGATTTTATATTTTGACATGGCGAATTCTTAACCGCGCGAGGCGCGAAAGACACGAAAAAAAGTTCGCCGGCGCAAAGCATTTTCTCGGCTGGCGTTTGGCGGCGGTTGGATTATTCTGCGCCCATGGAACTTTTCAATAAAATCCTCAAGCTTGCCGTGGATGGCGGCGCGTCGGACATCCACATCAAGGTCGGCACGCCGGTCATTTTCCGCATCAGCCGCGAACTCGTGGCGGTCGAGTGTCCGCAGCCCACAACGGAATGGATGAACCAGGTGATTGACGGCATCACGCCGGTGCATCTGAAGAAAAAACTGGAAGAAGATCGCGAGATGGATTTTTCGTATTACGTCCCGGAGGTGGGGCGCTTCCGCACGAACGTTTTTCAGCAGCGCGGTTCGTGGGCGCTGGCGATGCGCCATGTGAAGGCTTCCGTGCCGAGCTTCGAGCAACTCGGCTTGCTGGAACAAATCAAAACCATCGCGGAATCGCCGCGCGGCATCGTGATGATCGCCGGCTCGACCGGCTCCGGCAAATCCACGACGCTCGCGGCGATGATTGAACACATCAACAGCAATTTCAAAAAACACATCGTCACGCTGGAAGACCCGATTGAATTTGTGTTTGAGGACAATCAGTCCGTCATCGAGCAGCGCGAGATCGGATTGGACACCGCGAGTTTTTACGGCGCGCTCAAACACGTTTTGCGGCAAGACCCGGACATCATCATGCTCGGCGAAATGCGCGACGCCATCACGTTCACGGCGGCGATGAGCGCGGCGGACACGGGCCATCTGGTTTTTTCCACGCTGCACACGACGACGGCGGCGCAGTCCATCACGCGCATCTTGGATTTTTTCAAGGCGGACGAGCGCGAACAGGTTCGCCGGCAGTTGGCCAACTGTCTGCGCGCCGTGATCTGCCAGCGCATGGTTCCAACGGTGGACGGCAAAATGACGCCCGCGCTGGAAATTTTGATCAACTCGCCGCTGGTCAAAAAAATGCTCGAAGAAAACCGGCTGGACAAATTGACGGCGGCCATTGAAACCGGTGGCGACGACGGGATGCTCACGTTCAACCAATCGTTATTTAATCTGGCGAAATCCGGACGCATCACGGAAAAAGAAGCGCTGTCCAAAGCCAGCAATCCGCAGGCGTTGGAGATGAATTTCAAGGGAATTTTCCTCAACGAAGGCGGTCGCATTGTTGGCTGATTGAAAATGAACGTGAAATTACTCGATTGACTAATTATCCACCGGCATTATCGTTTTTTTGAATGCGAGTTTCCAAGCGAACTGATTACGCCTTGCGTGCCTTGTTCACGCTGGTAGATCATTATGGCGGCCAGCCGATTCCCATCCGCGAACTTGCGCGACGCAACGATGTGCCGAAACGGTTTCTTGAACAGATCATGCTCGCGCTCAAGACGCAGGGTTGGGTGGACAGCTCGGCGGGCATTCGTGGCGGCTATTTTCTTGCCAGAAATCCGGCGAAAATCACGATGGGTGAAGTGGTGCGGCACTTCGATGGCATCCTCGCGCCGATTGATTGTGTTTCAGTGACGGGTTACCAGCGTTGCTCGCAAGAGTCGGTCTGCCGGTTCCGGCGGGTTTTCTTCGATGCGAGAAACTATGTCGCCAGCCTGATGGATCGCACGACGCTGGCGGAAGTTTCCAAAGGACTGCCGCTGTCTATGCAGGAGATTTCCACTGGATTCATTGGCGGCGAGGGGATTTGAAATTATTTCATTTGGCAGTTGACAGTTTTCTCATAAAGCGCATAATAACGACATTGTTAGTCGTTATATGCGGCAAGTAACCAACGATTCGTTTCAAAGACGATTGTTTTTGGTGGTTCAGATTTGATTCAATTTTTTATTTGCATCAAATAACGACAGATAAAGTCGCATTTAGAACGCGAAAAACGAAACCTAGAAAGCCAAACGGAAAACCGTCAGCAAAAATGAAAACGACAAAATTAAAACAATTGATAATCGCCGCCACCTTGGGAACGCAGTTCACGCTGCCGGTGCTCGCGGCGGATGGCGCAGCCACCGACACCAACGGAACTGCGTCCACGGAAATTTCTGCTGCTTCTGCCGGTGGCGGCAGTCCGGCGCAGGAGGCGGAGATCAAGGCGCTCAAGCAACAAGTCGAGGCGCTAGTTCAAAAAGTCAATGCCTTGGAGCAGCAAGCGCCGGTGGATCAGACGGCGACCATTTCTGATCTAGATCAGAAAGTGCGTATTTTGCAGCGGCAGCGGGAAATTGATCAGGACGCGGCGACGGCCAAGGCCGCGACCGTGCCGAAAATCAGTCTGGGCGCAAATGGTTTCAGCTTCAGTTCGGCGGACACAAATTTTGTGCTGCAGCTTCACTCGGTGCTCCAGTTCGACACGCGGACATTTTTTCATGATGACGGTGCGAAGGGCGTGGATGGATTTTTGTTGCGACGCGCCCGCCCGATTCTTTCCGGCACGGTTGCGCGTGATTTTGAATACAACTTCACGCCGGATTTTGGCGGCAGTCAGGTGCAGATTTTTGACGCCTATACGATTTACCACGGCGCTCCGTGGTTGCAAGTGGAGGCGGGCAAGTTTAAACCGCCGGTCGGGCTGGAAGCCTTGCAGGCCGACGTGAATACCTCGTTCAACGAACGCTCGCTGGCGACGGACTTGGTTCCCAACCGCGATCTTGGCGTGGCCTTGAAGGGTGATTTATATGGCGGCGCGGCCAGCTATACGGTGGGTCTTTTCAACGGTGCTTCAGACTACAACGGCACGGTCACGAATACGTTTTCCCAGAACAGCAAGTCGGTGGACGCGCGGCTGTTTTTGCAGCCTTGGAAAAATTCCGGCGTGAACGCGCTGCGCGGCTTTGGTTTTGGTGTCGGCGGCAGTTATGAAAATGATCAGCCGGCGACCAGTGTGGCCACCGGTTTGACGCCCGGTTACACGACGGACGGCCAGCAGAAATTTTTCACCTACAACAAAAATGTTTATGCGACTGGCGTGCACTGGCGGCTTTCCCCGCAAACGTATTATTATTACGGGCCGTTTGGTTTGCTGGGTGAATATGTCATTTCCGACCAGCATGTGAGCAACGAGAACGTCGGCGGAGCCCAGAATGTTGACGTGCATAACACGGCTTGGGAAATCTCTGGTTCGTGGCTGCTCACCGGTGAGGATGCGTCCTACAACGGCATCACGCCGCGCCACAATTTCGACCCGCGCCTTGGTCAATGGGGCGCGTGGCAGATCGTGGCGCGCTACGCCGATTTGAATGTGGATGACGACGTATTCAAGGGCAGCGCTGTCAACGTCAACAACAGTCTGGCTAGTCCGTTGGTGTCCGCCGACCGCGCTCAGGCTTGGGCGCTCGGCCTCAACTGGTATCTCAACAAAAACATCCGCGCCAACGTGAGCTTCTCGCACACGACATTTGGCGGCTACACCGGCCCCAAGACGGGCGTGGCGGGACAGCCGGAGAATGTTTTGTTCACGCGCGTCCAACTGGCGTTTTAATCCAAAGTAAAAATTTAATTTTCATGAAGACTCTCTTTAACCTCGTGCTCCTTGCGGCGTTCGCCCTTTCGGCAAACGCCAAGGAAATCAAACTGCTCAACGTGTCTTACGATCCGACGCGCGAGCTTTATGTCGAATACAACGCCGCGTTCGCAAAATACTGGAAGGCGAAAACCGGCGACGACGTGACCGTTTCGCAATCGCATGGTGGTTCCGGCAAGCAGGCACAAGCCGTCATCAACGGCCTCGAAGCGGATGTCGTCACGCTGGCGCTCGCTTATGACATTGACGCGATTTCGCAGCAGGCGAGATTGCTGCCCGCCGACTGGCAAAAGCGTCTGCCCAATGACAGCACGCCTTACACCTCGACGATTGTTTTTCTCGTCCGCAAAGGAAATCCAAAAAACATCAAGGACTGGGACGACGTGATTCGCAAGGATGTCAGCGTGGTCGTGGCGAATCCAAAAACTTCCGGCGGCGCGCGTTGGGCTTATCTTGCTGCCTACGCCTACGCTTTGGAAAAAAATAATCACGATGACACCGCCGCGCGCAGCTTCATCACGAAGCTCTACAAAAACGTGCCGGTGCTCGACTCCGGCGCGCGCGGCTCGACTGTCACCTTCGCCAAGAACGGCATCGGTGACGTGCTGCTCGCATGGGAAAACGAGGCGCATCTCGCGTTGAAAGAATTCGGCGCGGACAAATTCGAGATCGTCACGCCGTCGTTGAGCATTCTCGCCGAGCCGCCCGTGGCCGTCGTGGACAAAAACGCCAAGCGCCATCACACGACCGAAGTCGCCACCGAGTATTTGAAATATCTTTATTCCGACGAAGGCCAGGAAATCGCGGCGAACAATTTCTATCGCCCGCGCAATGAAGCCATCGCCGCCAAATACGCCAGTAATTTCACCCAATTGAGACTCGTCACGCTCGAATCGGAGTTCGGCAGTTGGGCGAACGCGCAGCAAACGCATTTCGCCGATGGCGGAGTTTTTGACCAGATTTATCAGCCGCAAAACTGAAATCTCAACCGTAACAAATTATGACTATCGCCGCTCCACTTCAAACCGCTGTCAAATCAACGCGCAAACAAAGCCGTTCCCTCGCCGAACTGCTCGCGCCGTTGGAACGAATCGCTGCGACGTCGCCGAATCTCGTCGCCAACCATGACGCGCGGTTTGAAGTGGACGGAGAAAGTTACGAATTGCCGCGCTATCTGTTTGTCGGGCCGCGCGGCGGCGATACACCCATTCGCGTCGGCATTTTTGCCGGTGTCCACGGCGACGAACCCGAAGGCGTTCATGCACTGGTTCAATTCATAAAACTGCTCGAGGCGAAACCGGAACTGGCGACCGGCTATTATCTTTCGTTTTATCCCGTCTGCAATCCGACCGGCTTCGAGGACAACACGCGCCACTCGCGCGCCGGCAAGGATTTGAACCGCGAGTTCTGGCGCAGCTCGGCGGAGCCGGAAGTGCGGTTGCTTCAGGCCGAACTCATTTCGCGTTCGTTCCAAGGCATCATCTCGCTGCACACCGATGACACGAGCGCCGGTTTTTATGGCTTCGCCCACGGCGCGACTTTGACGAAAAGTCTCATCGCACCCGCCCTTGCCGCGGCGGAAAAATTCCTGCCGCGCGACGCGCGTCCCGTGATTGACGGCTTTCCCGCGCGCAACGGCATCATCCGCGAAAGTTACGAAGGCATCTTGAGCGCGCCGCCAAAAATCCGTCCGCGCCCGTTCGAGATCATTTTGGAAACGCCGTCCGCGCCGCCGGAATTTTTGAAGGAACTCGCGTTCGTCGCCGCGCTCCAGACAATTTTGCTCGAATACAACAAATTCATCGCCTACGCTCCGAACCTCTAAACCGTGGCGAACGAACGCATCAAGGCCAGAAAAATCCGCGTGCTGCCGGGCTTCAAACTGACGCTCGGCTTCACGCTTTTTTACCTCGGCCTGATCGTGCTGATTCCGCTCGCGGCGGTTTTTTGGAAAGCCACCTCGCTGACGTGGCCGCAATTCTGGCACACGATCACGATGCCGACGGCGATGGCTTCGTATCGCCTGACGTTCGGCGCGTCGTTGCTCGCCGCGCTGGTGAATGCATTTTTTGGTTTAATCGTCGCGTGGGTTTTGGTGCGTTACAATTTTTTCGGAAAAAAAATCATTGATGCGCTCGTGGATCTGCCGTTCGCGCTGCCGACCGCCGTCGCGGGCATCACTTTGGCGACGCTTTATTCAAAAAACGGCTGGATCGGCCATTGGCTCGAACCGCTCGGCATCAAAGTCGCCAACACGCAGATCGGTATTTTCATCGCGCTCACTTTCATCGGTCTGCCATTCATCGTGCGGACGGTGCAGCCGATTCTCGAAGACCTTGATCCGGAACTCGAAGAAGCCGCGTCCAGCCTCGGTGCGAACCGCTGGCAGGTTTTTTGGCGCGTGATTTTTCCGATGCTCACGCCTGCGCTGCTCACGGGCTTTGCGCTCGCTTTCGCACGCGCGCTCGGCGAATACGGCTCGGTAATTTTCATCGCCGGCAACATTCCGATGAAAACGCAGATCACGCCAGTCATCATCATGGGCGAGCTCGACATGTTTGATTACGGCAAAGCCACCGCCATCGCCGTCGTGATGCTCGTCTTTTCGTTTGTGCTGCTGCTGACCATCAACGTGCTGCAATGGTGGACAAACCGTTACAACACCAACAACCTCGCATGACGCCCGCCGCGACCACTTTTCATGTGCCGCATCGCGCCAGCCAGCGGCGTGTGACCGGCGAACCGCCGTTCGTGCGCCGCGCGCTTATCGGCGTCGCGCTGGTGTTTTTGAGTTTGTTTCTATTCATCCCGCTCATATCGGTTTTTGCGCAGGCGTTCGCCAAGGGCGTCGGATTTTATTTTCACACGCTGAACGATCCGATGGCGTGGAGCGCGATCAAACTGACGCTTTACGCCGCTGCGATTGCCGTGCCATTGAATTGCGTCTTCGGCGTCTGCGCCGCGTGGGCGATCGCGAAGTTTGATTTTCGCGGAAAAAATATTCTGCTCACGCTGATTGATCTGCCGTTCTCGGTTTCACCCGTGATTGCCGGTTTGATTTACGTTTTGGTTTTCGGCGCGCAAGGCTGGCTTGGACTTTATATGAACGCGGACAATCCAAAATTTCCGTGGCTCGCGAACTGGCTGAACGACCACAATTTCAAAATCATCTTCGCCGTGCCGGGAATTGTGCTGGCGACGATTTTTGTCACGTTCCCGTTCGTCGCGCGCGAACTAATTCCGCTCATGCAGGCGCAAGGCCGCAACGAAGAAGAAGCCGCGCGCGTGCTCGGCGCGAGTGGCTGGCAGACGTTTTGGCGAGTCACTTTACCAAATATTAAGTGGGGTTTGATCTACGGCGTGATTTTGTGCAACGCGCGCGCGATGGGCGAGTTCGGTGCGGTTTCGGTCGTCAGCGGAAAAATTCGCGGCCAGACGAATACGATTCCGCTGCACATCGAGGCGTTGTATGATGACTACAATTTCACCGGCGCGTTCGCGGTGGCGTCGCTGCTGGCGTTGCTCGCGCTTGTCACGCTGGGAATCAAAACTTGGGTGGAACACCAGCAGGCCAAACAGGAACAAACGGAGATTGTCCAATGAGCGTCGAAGTCAAAAACGTCACGAAAAAATTCGGCAGCTTCACCGCGCTTGACAACGTGAGCTTGAAAGTTGAGTCCGGCGAACTCGTCGCGCTGCTCGGCCCGTCCGGCTCCGGAAAAACCACTTTGCTGCGCACGATTGCCGGCTTGGAATTTCCCGACAACACCGGCGAGGCGCAGGTTTTGTTTTATGGCGAAGATGTGACGCAGATTCCCGCAAGCGAACGCAAGGCCGGTTTTGCCTTCCAACATTACGCGCTGTTCCGCCACATGAGCGTGTTCGAGAACATTGCTTTCGGCCTGCGCGTGCGCCCGAAAACCACGCGCCCGCCGGAAAATGAAATCCGCGCGCGCGTGGAAAAATTGCTCAAGCTGATCCAGCTTGAACCGCTCGCCAAAAGATTTCCATCGCAGCTTTCCGGCGGCCAACGCCAACGCGTCGCGCTCGCCCGCGCACTCGCGGTCGAGCCGAAAGTTTTATTGCTCGACGAACCGTTCGGCGCGCTGGATGCAAAAGTTCGTAAAGAATTGCGTCGCTGGTTGCGGCAGTTGCACGACGAGATTCACGTCACGACGCTGTTCGTCACGCACGATCAGGAAGAGGCGCTGGAAGTTTCCGACCGCGTCGCCATTTTGCGCGCCGGCAAAATTGAGCAGATCGGCACGCCGGAAGAAATTTACGACAAGCCCGCGTCGCCGTTCGTTTACGATTTTTTGGGCAACGTAAATTTGTTCAGCGGCCGTGTCAAAGACGGCGCGATGGTCATCGGCGGGACGGAGTTTGCCGCGCCCGACGCAGCGGGCGAGCCGGATGCCGAGGCCGTCGCGTTTGTGCGCCCGCATGACATCCGCGTGACGCGCGCGCCCAGCGGTCCCGCGCTGGCCGCGCTGGTCGTGCGCTCGAATGCCGCCGGGCCGGTGGCGAATCTGGAATTGAAGCGGCTGGACGGCGGCGAAATTTTCACCGTTCAATTGAGCAAGGAACTGTTTCAGGAATTGTCGCCCAAGCCGGGCGAGCCGGTTTTTGTGGAACTCAAGAACGTGAAGATTTTTTCCGACGATTATTCGATTTGATTTTAAAATCTGAAATCCGCACTGATTCGAAAACCGCATCGAAAACAGAAAAATGGGGTCGCTAGCAGATGCGAATTGGAACCGAATTCTCGCTTCTTTGCATCAATTCAATCTACTGGAAGAACCTAATCTGATGTTTGTGAATGCGGTTTTAGCCAGCGTTGTTACACCGGTATTGTCCGCGCCGGATGCTTTTTCAGTCAGCAGCAGTCGTGATAAAAAAAACAATGCCAAAGGCATGGCTTGCAGGGTTGGGCCGGCAGTGTGGAGGCTGATTGGGATCATAAGCGTGTAATTTGGTTTATCTAATGAATCAAGTGTGGTGAATCATCAGGCGCGCAATTGTAGTAGCGGCGGCAATGTTGGTTCTGGCGGCAACGGAGGCAGCGGGATGTCATCGCCGGCGCTAGCGGTCTTGGACAGAACTTTTTTTACCATGCCCAGCAACTTTCCGAACGAATAGGGTTTGCGCAGTATTGTCACGGTTTGCAGGCAGGGGTTCAGGGTGAATTCCCAAGTGGGCCAAAATCCGGTGGCTATGATGATTGGCAAGGTCATGTTCGCGGCATAAATTTTCCTGAGCAGCTCGACGCTGGACACCTTCGGCATAAATTGGTCGGTGATCAGCAGATCGTACTGGTAAATTTGCAGCGCGATCCAAGCGGCGGTCCCATCTTCGGCGACATCTACTTGGTAGCCGTCATCAATCAATACTTCAGCCGTCAACTGGCGGAGGTCTTGTTCGTCTTCCACCACGAGAATGCGCTGGCGAGAATTCGACTGGCGCTGAAACAGTTCGCATATCGAATCATTTAATTCAGAGATAAATTTGGCAGTCATTGATAGCAATTTAGCCGGATAATCCATGGGTGCAATGGGGTGTTCACCCCGCAAGCGTTTTTTGCGAATTAGGCGGCAGATTTTAGTTGGTGGTCGTCTACATTATTACCTTTTGAACAAGCTTTGTGCTCCCTGCCGCGAGACAGGACTTTTTGTGGGGTAAAATCCGCCTGGGTGGAACCGCTCCAAATTCAAAGGTCTCGATAAATTTATCAGGTGAACAGCCATGTCTTTGGACACTAACCATACGCCGGATTTTTGCTTCTGCATTTTTTAGTTCGAGCCAACAATCTGTTGGCTAGTTTGAATCTAAATGGCTATAAATAATTATAATTTGTTTCAAACATTATGTATGGAATGGTAAATAAAGCATTTAAGGACATGGTCGTCATGCATCATGGCGAATCCGGGTGGGAACAAATTAAAGCCAAAGCGGGCGTGGACATGGATGTCTTCATGAGTAACGAAAGTTACTCGGACGACATCACCTATAATCTCATCGGAGCGGCGAGCGAGGTGCTCAAAGTGCCGGCCGAACAAATTCTGATTGGTTTTGGCGAACACTGGGTCATGCACACGGCTTCGGAAGGCTATGGCGGTTTGATGAAGGCGGCCGGCAAAGCACTGCCGGAGTTCATGCGTAATCTCCCGAACTTCCATTCGCGGGTAACGTTGGTTTTCCCCAAGCTGCAACCACCACACTTTAGATGCACCGACATCACCGACCGATCGCTGAACCTGCCTTACTATTCGCACCGGAGAGGGCTCGCGCCGTTTGTTGTGGGGTTGATGCAGGGCTTGGGCAAAAATGTCAAAACACCGGTGGTGGTGCGGCAGGTTGCCGTCAAAGACCAAGGCGGAGACCACGATGTTTTTGGGGTGGCTTGGAATCCCAATCCTGCATGATAAACGCCACAAATCAGCCTGCGTCTCAACCGATCGGCCTGCCGCCGGAGCAATTCGCCGTGGCCTTTCCATTCCATTTCGCTCTGGGATTGGATTTGAAATTTCTGCAGGCGGGCTCGTCCTTGCGCCGACTGTGTCCGGATGTGCGAGTCGGCGTGTCACTGGATCAAATCTTCAATCCCATCAGACCATTGGGGGAAATTTCCCTGAACTGGGTGCAAGACAACCAGAGCCGCTTTTTTCTGCTGGAACATCGCACGACGAAACTGCTCTTGCGCGGCGAGTTCATGCGGTTGCCAACAAATGATACGCTTGTGTTCCTTGGTTCGCCGTGGTTCACCGATTCGTCAGAAATTATCGCCCAAGGTCTCAACCTAGAAGATTTTGCCATTCACGATCCTGTGGCGGACATGCTGCAAGTTTTTCAAGCCAACAAAATGGCCCTAGAAGATGCGAAAAAACTGGCAGTCAAACTGACCGCCCAGCGTGCGGAATTGCGCATCGCCAACGAACGTCTGCAGCAACATGAGGCGGAAACGCGCAAACTCGCGCTGATTGCTGAACGCACGGACAATGCCGTGGTCCTGACGGACGCCGCCGGCAAGGTGGTCTGGGTGAACGCGGGTTTCACCCGGCTCACCGGCTACACGCTTGACGAGAGCATTGGCAAAAAGCCGGGCTCGCTTTTGCAAGGACCGGAAACCGATGCCGCCACCGTGCAATATATGCACAATCAATTGTCCATGGGTGAAGGCTTCAAAGTCCAAATCATCAATTACTCCAAGGCCGGTCGCAAATACTGGTTGTCCAGCGAGGTGCAACCCATCCGCAATGAAGCCGGAGAAATCATCAATTTCATGGCGATTCAGAGCGACATCACCGAACGCAAAAATTCTGAAACGCTGCTCTTAGATACCAGTGCCCTCCAACGGGCCATGCTTGAAGGAGCGGGTTACGCCATAATCGCCACTAACACGCAGGGCATCATCCAACTTTTTAATCCCGCCGCCGAGCGGATGCTGGGGTATCCAGCCTCGGAAATGGTCGGCAAACAATCGCCCGGAGTTTTTCACGTCGCGGAGGAAATCGTCGCCCGGGCGCAGGAACTTACTGCCGAGCTGGCTCACGAAATAAAGCCCGGCTTCGAGGCTTTCGTTGCCAAAGCCGAACTTGGCCAGCCCGACCAACGTGAATGGACTTATGTCCGTAAGGACGGCTCGCGTTTTCCCGTGCTGCTTTCGGTCACGACGCTGTTTGACGCCCGTGGTAAGATTACCGGGCATCTTGGTGTGGCGTCCGACTTGACCGAACGCAAACGCGACGAGGAAAAACTCCGCGCCACGCTTTCCGAGCTGGAATTGTTCAACCGTGTGATGATGAAACGCGAACAGCGCGTGCTCGAATTAAAACGCGAAATCAACCAGATGCTCGCCGAAAACGGCCGGCCACCCGCTTATCCTTCAGTCAATGAAACCAAATCAGAATAACTGACCCGATGAAAACCACCACTTGCCGTTGGACCAAAGAAACCGGTTGGGCTTTGGCCGCCGGAACTGTCACAACCCCGCAGCTCGTGCTCTATTTCGGCGCTGCTTCGCAGTTGGCTGCCGGCGCGCCGGCGGTGCGCGAACTGGCCGCGAAATTTCCCGGCGCCATCATTTGCGGCTGTAGCACCGCCGGTGAAATTTTGGGCGGCCACGTCTTCGATGATTCAATCGTCGCGGCGCTCGTGCATTTCCAGTCAACAAGTGTTCGCGCAGTCGCCGAATCCACCGCCAACCAAGCCGATAGCCAAGCTGTCGGTCGTCGCGCTGCGGAAAAATTGAACACCCCGGAACTCCGTCATGTGCTCATCCTGTCGGATGGTCTTTCAGTCAACGGCACGGCGCTTGTTTCGGGCTTCCGTGAAATCTTGTCGCCCGGTGTCGCCATAACTGGCGGATTGGCGGGCGACGGTTCCCGTTTCCAGAAAACTTTCGTCGGCCTCGGTGGCGATGTGAAAAGTGATCAGATCGTCGCGATCGGATTTTATGGAACCAGCATCGTCATCGGTTACGGTTCCCGTGGTGGTTGGGAGGGATTTGGTCCGCGTCGTCGCATTACGCGTTCGCAGGGCAACACCTTGCTGGAACTCGACGGCCAGCCGGCGCTGGCGCTTTACAAACGTTATCTCGGTGAACGCGCCGCTGGACTGCCCGCCACCGGCCTGTTGTTTCCGTTGGAATTGACCAAGGATGCCACTGAGAAAGCGGGGTTGGTGCGCACTATTCTCGCTGTAGACGAAGACAAACAATCGCTCACTTTCGCTGGCGACATGCCGGAGGGCTGGTATGCGCGGTTGATGAAAGCCACTGGCGACCAGCTGGTGGACGGCGCGGCCAACGCCGGCAGTGACGCGGTGTTGAAGGCCAATGCCGGTGGCGCCTCGCTCGCCATCCTGGTCAGCTGCATCGGCCGCCGGCTGGTGCTTGGCCAGCGGATTGAAGAAGAACTGGAGGCGGTCATCCGTTCGCTGCCGGAGCAAACGAAGACCGTTGGATTTTATTCCTACGGCGAGGCTTGTCCGTCGGCCGGCAATGATTTCAGCGAACTGCACAACCAGACCATGACCATCACGATTATCGGCGAAAAAGTTTGAGATGAATTCGCTCCTCCAGCGCCAGTTGCGCAAGCACTTCGCGGAGCGTCCGCTGGACGACCCGCAGTTACAGGCGTTGCTCGCGGCCATCAGCGGAACCTACGACGAACTGGAGGAGAATCAGCATTTTCTTTCGCACACGCTAGAAGTTGCTTCGCAGGAACTGACCGAGGCCAACGAACGACTCCGGCGGGAAGCCGAAAGCCAGGTCCGCCACATCAGTGATTTCTTTGAGCAAACGCTCGATCAGCAGCCGAACATCATTTTCCGCTGCCGGAAGGTGGATGGTGAGTTCAAGATGTTGCTCGCGCGCGGCGGCTTGCTGCAACGGCTCGGCTTGCGCTGGGAACAGATTGAACAGGTCGGCGTTCATGCACTAATTCCCGACGCGGACAAAATGATATTGTTTGAACGTGCCTGGCAGGGCACGGAACAACGGTTTGAAATTGGTTCTACCGGCTTGAATCTCGTCTGTCAGGTCATGCTTCATCCGCTACTCGAAGCGGGGCGCGTGGTGGAACTCATTGGGATCATCGCCGACATCTCAACGCAAAAATCTATCGAGGAAAAACTCCGCCAGACTTCCGGCGACCTCGCCAACCGAGCTCAAGAGCTCGAACAAAACCGCCGGGTGATGTTGAGCATGATCGAAGATCTGGACCATTCACGGGCGAGTGTTGAGCGGGAGCGTGACCGCGCCAACGCCCTTGCTTCAGAAGCCGAGGCAGCCAACCGCGCCAAGAGTGAATTTCTGGCCATGATGAGCCATGAAATCCGCACGCCCATGAACGGCGTCATTGGCATGGCGGATTTGCTCCGACAGACCGAACTCAATCCCCGCCAACGCGAGTTAGCTGAAGCCGTCGCTCAAAGTGGTCAGGCTATGCTTGAAATCATCAATGATGTCTTGGACTTCTCCAAAATTGAAGCCAGCCAACTGGTCATTTCTTCCGAATCATTTGTGCTGCGCTCGCTGGTAGATGGTGTGCTCGAAGTCGTCTCCCACCGGGCGATGGAGAAGGACCTCGCGCTGGCCGGCATCGTCCACCATGAACTTCCCGAGCGTTTGGTGGGCGATCCCGCACGCTTGCGGCAGGTCCTGTTAAACCTCGTGAGCAATGCCGTCAAATTCACGGAGCACGGAGACGTGAGTCTGCGGGTTTCGACCATCAGCAAGACGGTTGATGAAATCAAACTGCGTTTCGAAGTCCGCGACACTGGCATCGGCCTCACTGCGGAACAGGTTAATAAACTTTTTAATCCGTTTGTGCAGGTGGATTCCTCTTCGTCGCGCCGGTTTGAAGGCACCGGGTTGGGATTGGCCATTTCGCGGCGGCTGGTGGAAAAGATGGGCGGAACCGTGGGAGTTAATAGCCAGCCTGGAGTCGGCTCCACATTTTGGGTAGAACTACCGCTGGGCGTCGGACGCGATATGCTCGGCGAGGTCAGTCATCCCCAGACCGCATCGGCCCGCGTGCTCGTGGCGATAAAGCATGTTTTGGAAGCTGAATCAGTTTCGGAATATCTTCAAAGCTGGGGTATTCAGATGGAACTGGTGCCCAGCATCGAGGATTTGATGTCGCGGGTTGCCGAACGCACTGCGACCGGCTGGCGGCCGCAATTGATTGTCGTGGACGACGATCTCCTCGTTGAATCCAGCCCCACCGCCCGCGTCGATTTGGCCGCACAAACGCAGGGAGTTCAGCGGATTCTACTCGCCAATGCGATCACCGCCGTGGCGCACGAGGACACGAATCTTGAAATCTTTCACAACATTTTTTTCAAACCCATCAAGGCTTCGCAGCTGTTTGACAGCGTAGTTGAAGCGGTGGAAGGCCGCATCGCCAGCGCCGCACGCAGGCGCGGACGTCAGGCTGCCGTCTTGAAGGTGATCCAGCCCGAACTCGTCAAGCTACGGATTTTGCTGGCCGAGGATCATCCCATCAACCGCCGGCTTTGCGAATTGGTGCTTGAGACCTTGGGTCTCGTCGCCGATGTCGCCGTGAACGGTCGCGAGGTGTTGCGTCGGTTAGACCAGCAAGCCTACGACGTCATCCTCATGGACTGCCATATGCCGGAAATGGACGGCTATGAAGCTACCCGCACCATTCGGGAGTTGGAGAAGTCCAAGCCCGGATTTCAGCGACCGTTTATCATTGCTTTGACCGCAAACGCGCTCGTCGGCGAACGGGAGCGCTGCCTTGGCGCCGGCATGGACGATTATATCACCAAGCCTTTCACGGCGCGGCAACTCGAGCAGGTTCTCGTCCGCAGCCTGAACCGTTCCGTTGCGACCGAAGCCGGCGCGCAGATTTCCGCCGTGGCTGGAACGGTGCTCTTTGAAGCTGCGCGACTGGAACAGCTTTGCCAAGATTTAGACAAGGATAGCGTCTGTGCCATCGTCACGGATTTTTTGGCGGAGTTTCCCGCCCAGATTCTCCAAATACAGGAACTTACTGCGGCGGAAGCGTGCCCGGAAATCTCGCGGCTCGCCCATTCGATGCAAGGCATTACGACGTCGCTCGGGCTGGGCACATTGCCGGCGCGGCTGCGCGAAATCGAGACCGCCGCCGATAAATCACTGGCCGCAGCGGTGCGCGCAAAACTGCCGGAGTTAAATGAGGTTGCAAAAATCACCGAAGCCGCCTTGAAATCCTGGTTGTCAGCACATCCGTCTTAAAATTGTGACCCAGCACATCATTAACCAACTGGATTTTCTGTTGCTGTATTGTGGCTTGGCCTGGCTGCTGATGCTTGTGGTCGTCCGCGCTGCCGCCCAAACACGTTATATGCATTGAGGAAACCAGTTCCTGCTCGCTCATCTGGCTGATTATTGCAATCATCAACCAATGAGCGACGAATAGACTTTTATTTTAATCTGACATATCGCAATCGCATGACCACGACCACCACTCAAAAGGTTCTTATCGCCGACGACGAACTTCACATGCTCCGGCTGTTAGAACTGACCTTCAAAAGAGGCGGTTTCGAAGTGATCTGCAGTCGCAACGGCAAGGCAGCGGTGGCGGCGGTGGCCACCGTTCAGCCGCAACTCATCCTGCTCGACTTAATGATGCCCGGCCTTGACGGGCTTGGTGCGCTCCGACAGTTGAAGGAGAATCCGGCTACGAAAAACATTCCGGTCATCGTGCTTTCATCGAAAGGTCACGCGCTGACCCGCGTTGGAGCGGAGCTGGCTGGCGCCTCGATGTTCGTAACCAAGCCCTTTAGTCCCAGCCAGCTGGTTGACGATGCGAAAAAGTTGATTTCATCCGCCGTGCCATGAGCCGACCAGAAACTATCAATCGCCCTTTTTCAATCCTCTCTGTCACGGTTCGCGTAGCGAGAAAGGCATGGCTCAACTTTCTTCGTTGATATGGCTAACTATTGTCAAGCGAGCAATAAGTCTGCTTTCCGAAATCTTCATTTTCCGGTTTGCTTCACCACGAACTATTCTGAGTCAGCAGCAGGGACGCCATGACTGCGGTTTCAATGCTGAGATACGTGAGTCCACTCGCGACGTTCACACGCCGCGAAGTTATCAACAGGTCACGGTCCGAGGCGGCGCAAATCTCCGTCTAGGCTCGAGGATCAGCCCAAGGGCTGCCTGCTAACGAAGAACGAGCGTAACGCCTGACCGGGTCCCTGCCGCTGGTTCAGAATAGGTTCGTGGGCGCTGTCATTCTTTTCTTTCTATCAGTGGTTTTTGTTTTTCTGTGCCGGTGAGTTCAAGGGGTGGCCGACAAGGGTTTGACTTGGCGAGCAATCGCCCAGACAAAGCCAGAGAGTTCGCGGGCCACAGCAGTGACGGCCACTTGGGACTTCTTCTTGCCCACACGGGTCAGATGGATGTAGCGGTGATGCAATCGCCGTTGGGCTTCCCAGGCAATGTCGGTGATGGACTTGGGCAATCCTTCCTGCCGCTTTTTTAATTGGGGACTAAGCCGTGCCGGTATTCGGTATTGCCACGCGGCTTCCACCAGGGCGCGTCGGGCGGGCGCGTTGCCCATCTTGGTGATGCCACCTTGCTGGCGGTCCTTGCCGGTGGTGTGTTCACTGGGCACCAGCCCGAGATAACCCATGAGCTGGCCGGGATGCTCAAAGCGGTTGAAATCGCCCAGTTCGGCCACCAGTGTAGCTGCATGGAGCAACGCCATGCCACGCAGACTCATTAACGCCCGCACCGCTGGTTCCCAACGCCAGTTTGGCACGGCGCGTTCGATTTCCTGGTCGTATCGTTCCAACTGCGCCGTGGCGCTGCTGATCACTTCAAGCATCTCTTGAAAGACAATCTGTTGGACCGGGAAAGGCATTTTGATTTTGGCGAGATAACGCAGGTGGGCGGGGGTCCAACTGGATTGGCCACCGTAACGCAGGTTATGGCGCAGCAAATACATCTTGAGTTGTTGGCGTGACCGATGTTGTTGCTTACCCACTTGGAAACGGGCGCGGATTAAATCCCGCATCGCCTCATCCTCCGGTTCAGGCACATAAAGTCCCGTCAACTCGCCAGCCCGATACAGGCGGGCCAGTTGGTCTGCATCACGCCGGTCCGTCTTAACACGCTCGCCGGGTTTGCGCGGCACTTTCGAGGGGCAAACCAGAATGCAGTCCAGTCCCTGTGCTTGCAGGCAGCGGCACAGGGCAAAGCCGCGAGGTCCGGCTTCGTAACAGAACTTCAATGTGGTGCCCGGATGGGCCGCTTGAAGTTTATGGGCGAGTTTAAGCACATCGTCATGTTCGCCGCCGATGATTCCGTAGCGGCGCACTTCGGTGGAATCCGACGGCGCGAGGCTCACCGCAATGGAGTCGTTGTGCACGTCTAGTCCGATAAATAAAACCGGGCTTTTAACGGTCGCTTCCGGTCCCCTCAAAAAGACCGCGATGGTCGCTGAGGCAGCGGGTTTAGGCCGTGGTGAGCGGATTGATTTTTGCGGCTCGACAGTTTTTGGCGGGCGTAGTATGTATGTCTTCATGGTGTCTGTTTTCCTTTCATCAGTTGTCTGGGGCGTGAGTCCCACAACTTGTGGCTCGGCACCGTTCACGCGGTGCAACCCATGTTTAACTCGGAGAGCAGACACCTTTTTCACTTTCATCGCCAGCCATACTGTCTAGGCATACTATCGTATGTTTAGTTTCACATTTGAAATGCGACAAAGTGGTTAGTAATAGACTTCGTTGGGTGTCTTGAAGCCGAAGCGGAGCGGGGGACGTCAGGCTTTCCAATCCCGGCGATAATGCGCCTGAATGAATTTATCCGCCTCGGGCGCACCATTGGCGCGCATGGCTGCGCCGTCCCAATCCAAGAGCGCTTTTTACAGCCGCAGGGCAACCACCCCGGCCAGCACGATTTCGGTCAGTTGTCCGCCGGTCGCAAAATCCGGGGGCGGGCGCGGCAACGCAGCCCTACCATTATGAGTTGACCAAAAATTGACAGCCCCGCCTTGCGTCTCTAGCCTTGGCCAATGTCGCCATTGCCGTTTGAATTGTTTTTGCGCTGCGTTATCCACCAATCATTGACTTTCACCACAAGAGGATTACAAAGGTTCAAGCACAACCGTCAAAATCCTGAATCAGCAAAATGCTGACATTTCTTAAAAAGTTCCTCAGCGCACTGCTCCCTTTCGTTTTCGTCACGAATCTGATTGGCGGGACTTGGACGCAGTTGAATAATTCAGCTCCGGGCAATGTTGCGCTCATGCTGTTGCTTCCTGACGGCACGGTCATGGCGGCGGTGCTGCCAAACAATGGAATCGGAAAAGCTTGGTTCAAACTGACGCCTGACATTCACGGCAGTTATGTCAATGGCACTTGGACAACGCTCGCTTCAATGCAGTGCTCCCGTTTGTGGTATGCTTCTGACGTGCTCCGTGACGGCAGAGTTTTTGTGGTTGGCGGCGAATACGGCACGGGCACGACCAACGCGGAGGTGTATGACCCTTCGAGCGACACTTGGACGGGAATTCCGATACCGGCTGGGTTAATTACCATGAACAACACCACCAATTCAGATGGATCGAACAATGCGGGGTTTTCGGATTCGATTTCTAAAATTTTGCCAAACGGGAATGTTCTGATAGCTCCGGTCAATCCAGTGACCTTTGGGGGCACGGTAATTTTTAATCCGATTTCAAATTCTATTTTTGCTGGCCCAACACTTTTTCGCGGTCAAGACCAAGATGAAGCCAGCTGGGTGAAATTGCCCGACGATAGCATTCTGACAATTGATCCATTCGGTAAGCACACCGAACGCTATATTCCATCGCTCAACCAGTGGATCAATGATGCGAATGTTCCGGTTTCGATGTATGACAGTGTAAATTCTGAAATCGGAGCGGCATTTTTGCTGCCCAATGGAAACGCGTTTTTTATCGGCGGCACGGGACACACGGTGATTTACACGCCTTCGGGAAACACCAACGCGGGCGCTTGGACACAAGGCCCGGACTTGCCTGCGGATCCAAATGGAAACCAACTGGTGACAATTGATGCTCCTGCCGCCATGATGGTCAACGGCCATATCCTTTGTGCCGTCTCTACAAACGGCGATTATCCGCCACCAACATACTTTTACGTTTACGAATACGAAGTTGGCGCGACCGGACAATTTGTTCAGGAAAATAGCCCGACGGGAGGTTTGACGGATAATGTCGGCAGTTATGAGGGCTTGATGCTCGATTTGCCTGACGGAACAGTTCTGTATTCGCACACGGGAACGGATTTATACGTCTATCAACCAAGCAATCCGATTTTGGCTGCGGGCAAGCCCACCATCAACAGCCTCACGGCCAATGCCGACGGGTCATATCATTTGACCGGCACATTGCTGAATGGAATTTCTGAAGGCGCCGCGTATGGCGATGATGCGCAGATGAACAGCAACTATCCCTTGGTGCGTTTGACGAATTCCGTTGGCAATGTTTATTACGAGCGGACTTACAATTGGAGCAGCACCAGCGTCATGACTGGAAATGAAGTGACGACGACGGAATTCACAAATTCGGCAGGCTTGCCGCCGGGAGCTTATTCGCTCGTGGTCGTCGCCAACGGATTTGCTTCCGATCCTGTAAATTTTGCCATTCAACCCAGCCTCTCCATTTTTTCTTCCGGCACAAATGTTGTTTTGTCGTGGCCGACGAACGCGGTTGGTTTCAAATTACAATTCGCCAGGAAGCTCATTTCACCGGCAATTTGGAACACCAATTTGCCGTTGCCGGTTGTCGTTGGCGGACAAAACGTGGTGACAAACCAAATGTCTGGTTCACAAATGTTTTTCCGCTTGAGCCAATAGTTTTGGCAGCCGCGAGCCGCTCGGCGCATCTGGGCGGCACGGTGGCGACGATTGGTTGTCCCGCCCCGCCGTTGCAGGGATTTTGACCCAAGCTGTTCCGCGCGCCAAAAATTGACAGCGCCGCCGCGCAGCTCTAGCCTTGGCCGATGTCACGACTGCCGTTTGAACTGTTTTTGGCGCTGCGTTATCTGCGGCCCAAACGGACGTTCGTTTCCGTCATCACGCTCATCTCCATCCTCGGCGTCGCGCTCGGCGTGGCGGTTTTGATCATCGTCATCAGCGTCATGAGCGGGTTCGACCACGATCTGCGCGACAAGATTCTCGGCTTCAACGCGCACCTCACCGTCATCCAAACCAACGCAGAGACGCAAAGCGCGGTGCCGATGAAAAATTATTCCGCCGTTGCCGCCATCGTTGCCAAAAATAAAAATGTGCGCGGCGTCTCGCCGTTTTTGATCGGGCCGGTGTTGGTCGAGACGGAGGGCGATACCAATCATCCGTCGCTGCAGGACGCGCCGATGCTGCGCGGCATTGACCCGGAAACCGAGGGCAAGATCAGCAATCTTCCGAACGACGTCATCGAGGGAAAATTCGACTTGAGCGGGCACGGCCTGATTGTCGGTGCGGAATTCGCAAGTAGCATGGGTCTATCCGTGGGCGATCATCTTTCGATTTATTCCGTGCGCGAGATAAAAAAAATGAAAGTCGCGCGCGACAGCAAACAGGACGAGGCTGATTTGCCGGACGATTACGAGGTGCGCGGGATTTTCGACGCCGGTTATTACGAATACAACGCCCGTTTTGTCGTCACGTCGCTGGAGAACGCGCAGGATTTGTATAACCTCGACGACTCGGTGCACGGCCTGTTCGTGATGCTTGACGATCCGTATGAGGCGGCGCTGGTGAAAGGGCAGTTGGAAAAATCGCTGGGCGATAATTTTTGCGTCTCGACGTGGATGGAACAAAGCTCCGGTATCCTCACCGCCCTCATCGTCGAAAAAAACGTGATGTTCTATCTGCTGTTTTTCATCGTGCTGGTCGCCGCGCTGTGCATCTTAAGCGCACAGATCACTTTCGTGATTCAAAAGACGCGCGAGATCGGCATGTTAAAGGCGCTCGGCGCATCGAACCTGCAAATCTCCGGCATCTTTCTTTTCCAGAGCGCCATCATTGGCGTCATCGGCGTCGCGTCCGGCTTCGGTTTGGGAATGCTGGCGGTCGCTTATCGTAACGAATTTTTGCATTTCATGCGCAACGCGACCGGCTGGGAATTATTTCCGGCGTCGGTTTATGGCTTCGGGGACCTGCCCGCGCTCATCGCGCCGCGCGATGTCGCCGTGATTTGCGTCACGTCATTTGTGATTTGCATTCTAGGCGGTTTGCTGCCCGCGTGGCGTGCTGGAAGATTGAAACCCGTGGAGGCGTTGCGTTATGAATGAACCGCTCTTGTTCGCGCACGGGCTGAAAAAAACCTACATCATCGGCAGCCGCACGCTCGAGGTGCTGCGCGGCGTGGATCTGGAAATTTCGCGCGGCGATTTCGTGGCGTTGCGCGGCGCGTCCGGCACGGGCAAAAGCACGCTGCTGCACTTGATCGGCGGCCTCGACACGCCGAACGCGGGCGAGATCATTTTTCGCGGGCAAAAACTTTCAGAGTTTTCCGAAGGCAAATTGACCGATTTCCGCAACCGCAGCGTCGGCTTTGTTTTCCAGTCGTATCATCTGTTGCCGGAACTGACCGCGCTGGAAAATGTCTGCCTGACGGCGCGCATCGCGCGAGTTCCCGCCGCTGCCGCGAAAAAACGCGCGGCGGAACTGCTCGCGCGCGTCGGCCTCAAAGACCGGCTTGACCACAAGCCGTCCGAGCTTTCCGGCGGCGAACAGCAGCGCGTGGCCATCGCCCGCGCGCTCATCAACGAGCCGGTGTTGCTGCTCGCCGATGAGCCGACGGGCAACCTGGATTCGCGCACCGGCGGCGAGATCATGGAACTGCTCCAGTCGCTGCGGACGGAAAATCAGACCGCGCTGGTCATCGCCACGCACGACGCGCGGGTCGCCGCCCTCGCGCCGCGCGTGATCGAACTCGTGGATGGATTGATGCAAACGTGAGCCGCGATTATTGGGAAAACCGTTATCAAACCGGCGATATGCCGTGGGAGAAAGGCGCGCCGTCGCCCGGCCTGGTGGATTTTCTCGCGGCGAATCCTGATTTGAAACGCGGAACGGTTTGCGTTCCCGGTTGTGGCAACGGCCACGACGTGCGCGAGTTCGCCAAGGCGGCCTTTGACGCTTCTGGTTTCGACCTTGCGCCCAGCGCCATCGCCAGCGCCGGGGAAAAAACCAAGGCTGCCGGCCTCACGGCAACGTTTGCGCCCGCCGATTTCCTACGCGACGATCCGCCGCAAAAATTTGACTGGCTGTTTGAACATACTTTGTTCTGTGCCATCCAACCTCACGAGCGTGATGATTATGTCCGCGCCGTTTTGAAGTGGTTGAAGCCTGGCGGAAATTATCTCGCCGTGAATTATTTTTTGACCGGCCCGGACGGCCCGCCGTTTCCGACGACGCGCGAAGAACAACTGGAACGATTTTCGCCGCAGTTTGAATTGCTGGCCGACTGGACGCCGCGTTCGTATCCGAACCGCGTCGGCAAAGAACAGATGCTTTGGTGGCGGCGGAAAGCCGTTTGAAAATCGCGTTCAACCAGTTAAAGTTTCACCATGCTCGAAGATCGGGACTACATGAGGCAGCCGGAATACAACGAACCGCGCTGGACGCCGCGCTTTCGTTTTCACTGGTCGTGGACGGTGGTGCTGCTGGCGGCTTATGCCGCGGTCTTTCTGTCGGAGCGCCTCACCGAACGATTTTTCCCCGCGCAAAGTTTCTTCTTTGATTATCTGCCCTTGAGCAAGACCGGCCTGGAGCATGGCTACGTCTGGCAGTTGCTGACGTATCAATTCATGCACGCCGGCTGGCTGCACATCTTCATGAACAGTTGGGTCATCTATGTTTTCGGGCGGGAAGTGGAATCCCTGCTTGGCGGCAAAAAATTTCTCGCGCTGATGTTCTCCAGCGGCATCGTCGGCGGCGTTTTCCAGGTGCTCGCGGCGTGCGTGTGGCCGCAATACTTTGACGGCCCCATGGTCGGCGCGTCGGCATGCGCGTTCGGCCTCGTGGCCGCGTTTGCGATGATTTTCCCCGAGCGCGAGCTGACGATGCTGATCCTATTCGTCATCCCGTTGCATATGCGCGCCAAGACGCTGCTGATCGGCTCGGCGGTGCTGGCCGTGGCGGGCGTCGCCTTTCCGATGGGCAACGTGGCGAACGCCGCGCATCTCGGCGGCATGGCGATGGGCTGGTTTTTCGTGCGTACAATTTTGCGGGGCGACGGGTCGCGATTGGTAGGCGCGCGGCGTCCGGCGGATAATATTTTGCCGCGCCGGCCGGTGCTGGAGCCGCTGGCGGAAAAAACCGCCGCCAGTTTTGTGGAAAGCGAGGTGGATCCCATCCTCGACAAGATTTCCGCGCATGGCATCCAGAGCCTCACGCCGCGCGAGCGGGACATCCTCGAAACCGCGCGCAAAAAAATCGGCCGGCCCTGAATTGCGCCGCACTTCGGGCTTTTTAATCGGCGCTTTTTCAGCTTTAATCAGGCCATGATAACGCGCTATTCGCGCCCCGAAATGCGGGCGATCTGGACGGACGAGAACAAATTAAAAATCTGGTTGCAGATCGAGCTGCTGGCGAGCGAGGCGCTGGTGAAGGAGAAAATCGTTCCCGCCAAAGATTTCGCGAAGATCAAGGCCGGCTGCGACAAATGGTTTGCCGATCTGCCCGGCCTCGTCGCCCGCCAGCGCGAACTGGAAAAAGTTCTCAATCACGATGTCATCGGTTTCACCACCGCCGTCGCCGAGGCCATCAACGACGACGCGAGCCGCTGGTTTCATTTTGGCCTGACGAGCAGCGACGTCGGTGACACTTGTTACGCGGTGCAGATGGTGCAGAGCGCGGACATTTTGATTGCCGACGTAAAAAAACTTTTGCCTGTCATCGCCCGCCGCGCGCAGGAACATAAATTCACGCCGTGCATCGGCCGCAGCCACGGTATCCACGGCGAACCGACGACGTTCGGTTTGAAAATGGCACTGATGCACGATGAGTTTTCCCGCGCGCTGGAACGGCTGGAACGCGTCCGCCAGGTGGTCGCCGTCGGGAAACTTTCCGGCGCGGTGGGCACGAGCGCGCATCTGTCGCCGCGCGTCGAGGCATTCGTCTGCAAAAAACTCGGATTGAAACCCGCGCCCATCGCCACGCAAGTCGTGCAGCGCGACATTCACGCGGAGTTCCAACTGGCGCTGGCGCTCATCGGCGCGAGCATCGAGCGCTGGGCGGTGGAGTTCCGCCATTTGCAGCGCACGGAAGTCTTGGAAGCGGAAGAGCCGTTCACGAAAGGCCAGAAAGGTTCGAGCGCGATGCCGCACAAGCGCAATCCGATCACCTGGGAGCGGCTCACCGGCCTCGCGCGCGTGCTGCGCGGCAACGCGCTGGCGTCGCTGGAAAACGTGGCGCTGTGGCACGAGCGCGACATCTCGCATTCATCGGTCGAGCGGATCATTTTTCCCGACTCCTGCACGCTGCTGGATTATATGTTCGGCCTGCTCACGCGGCTGATGGACGGCATCGTCGTCTATCCGGCGAACATGAAGAAAAATCTCGGCCTGTCGCTCGGCATGTGGAATTCGCAGACCGTTTTACTGGCGCTGATCAAAAAGGGCCTGACGCGCGAGGCGGCCTACAAGCTCGTGCAGGACGCCGCGATGAAGACGTGGGAGGTCAAACACGCGGGCCGCGACGATGCGGATTTCGTCGAGCAGCTTAAATGCGAACCTGCAGTCGCGAAACATTTCAAGCCCGGCGAACTGGAAAAACTGTGTTCACTGGACTTCCATTTCAAGGAAGTGGACAACCGGTTCAAAAAGCTTGGCCTTTGATTGACGCCATGCGACCGCTGGACATCCAACACATCGGCACGGAACTGGCCGTCAAATGGGACGACGGTGCGGAGGATTTCATCGCCTTGGAAAAGTTGCGCCGGGCCTGCCCGTGCGCCGGGTGCAAGGGCGAGGTGGACATTCTGGGCAACCTTTACCTGAATCCCGCGCTGCCGCTGACGGCGAAGTCCTTTGAGTTCGTCAAAATGATGAGCGTGGGCGGCTACGCGATTCAGCCGGTCTGGGCGGACGGGCACAACACGGGAATTTATTCGTTTGAGTATCTGCGCCGGGTGGCGGCGGCAAAATAAAACGGCGTGCCTTGGGAGACACGCCGTTTTTTGTTCAACAAGACTTACGGGACGATCAGCACGCGGTAGAACTTGTTTGCGCCGGCATTGCTGTCATCGTACTCCAGGTTATCGCCGGTGCCGGTGTTGGTGGCGACGGCGGTCCAACTTCCGGGGAACAGGCTGCTGGAGTATTCAATCACATATTGTTTGCCAAGCACCGTCGGCCAGAGAATGGATGAGGTAAAGCCGGACGGCGCGGGCGTTTGGGGATTCACACTCGGAAAGTCGCCGGCGATGTTGGGATCCACGCCCGCAACGAATTTCTGATAGTTATCAATGCCATCGCCCGCCGGACAGGCATTGGAAACGGATAGGAGGTTGTTGGTGGTGCCAAACCAGCGCAGACGCCATGAGTCAGGAATCCCATCGCCATAGCTGGAATTTGTCCGGCTGGACAAGGTGATGAGGCCGGTGAGCGTCTGTTGCGGGAACGAGGCAAAGCCGTTGGGGGAACCGGAGGCATGGTCGAAATGCACGGCGTAAGCGGCATTGCCGGAGGCACCGGCCGGAATGGTCACGGTCAGCGTGCCCAGGGTCACGGTGCCGGTCACGCCATTGCTCGCGCTGTTGAGCCAGGCGGCGGAGAAGTTGCCAGCACCCCGCGCATCGGTCATGTAAGGCGCACCCAGCGGGGCGGTTTGAGTGAACTGCACCGGGGTGGTCAGAGCCGGTGAACCGTCCAGCGGCACAACGGTGAGGTTGAGCAGCAGTAGGCGGAGCGGATAACCGCCAAGGATGGTGGCATTGATCGGAATCTGGATGACTTGACCGGCTGAACCTTGAATGTCACCGGCACTGAATTCAACCTTGGGCTGATTGGTCGAGGAAACGGACACTATGGCCGCTTGAATCTTGCTGCTGATCAGGGATGCCTTCGCAACCAAGTTGGGTTTGAAAACATTGCCGGTGGGCAGCGCCGCCCGGATACCGTTCGTCCAGAAGCGCTGGATCCAATTCAGGTTTTGATCCGGATCAATTGAGCGGATATAAGTCACATAGACATCGGAAATATCCAGTTTGCCATCGCCAAACATATTCGTGTTGAGGGTCGTCGGGTCGGTGGCGTTGAACAGGGCCAGCTGCTGGGCCAGCGTCAAGGGTCCGCCATCCACATAGTAGCCATGAACGCTGTCATAAACCCCGTAGTGGCCGGATGAATCCATGCAGTCATAGAAATCGGTGTTCGTCGGCGGCGTGTTCCAGCCATAAGCCGCCGATTCAAACACTTGTTCAACATCGGCGTTTTGCAAATTCGTGTTGCCGAAGTCGCCGGCGTTAAACCACCGGAACGGATAGGCATTGCCCACGAGATATTTTGCCTGGCCGGCCGTGACCAGCTTCACGGCATTGATCGCGCCGCCGGCCAATGCGCCATTGGTCGGAGCCTCAATCAAAACCGATGAACCGGGCGTTCCAAAACCGTCTGAAGTCGCCGTCGGCCGGCCAATCTGGATTTGATATTGTTCGCCAATGGCCGCATTGGTGGGAATCTTGAACCCGTAACCGCCAACGATGACGCCATTGGGCTGTTGTGCGTTTGGAAACAGATCGTCATGCGCCTGTGAATATGCGATTAGATCCTGCCCCAGTGTGTTATAGAGGTTGGTGTTCCCATAATGTTCAACCCAGCCTACGGCCAGCAGTCCAATGGCAGGATTTTCGGTTTCCAAATTGACAAAAACCTGCCCGATGCTGTTGGTCACAAGCTGCGATGGCGGCACATTGCCGATATTGGCGGCATACATCCAAGGTTCAATCGGGGCATAAACGGTTTCGGACGTGTTGGTTGATTTAGCCGGTTGCTCGAGCATGGACTGGAATTCAAAGGGTCCCGCTTGATCCGGGCCGAGATTTGTCACGGTTATGTTGAATTGCAGACTATACATCACCGCGCCCGGCAACGTGGTCAAAGTGACCGGAGCATAAAAAGTTTGTCCCGGAGCGCCGATGAATTCACTGGACGCCTCGCCGGAGGCGAACCCGAAGCTGATGGTATTGGCCAAGAAATTGGTCGTGTAAAAAACCTGGCTGACCACGGAGCTGGTCTGGTAGTTGGCCTTGTAGGCGACAATCTGGAACAACATGGCATTGGTATTGGCCGGGATTTGCAGGGATAGCGTAAGGCTGTTGGTGTTGGCGCCCAGACCGGCCACCGCTGCATTGACATTGGTCCTGGGATCGCTGCCATCGGTGGTGTAGAGAAATTGCGCGCCGTAAGTGATGTCGCCGACGGTGAACTGCGCCGCATTATTGCCGACAATGCTGGGATTGCCGGTTATGAAGTTGAAGGTCGCCTGAACCACGCCGCTGTTTGGGCTGCCATCAGTTTTAAAACCAATGGCCTTAACCACAAGCGTAGGTGCTACTTGCATAACTTGGAATGGAGTAATCGCCGATGAAGGCGGCCCAGCCAGGCCATCTTGATAAGATGATGAAATTGTCGTGCCATTAGTTATGACGCCATTGGTTGCGCCAGGCGTCGACCCGTCGGTGGTGTAGATGGTTTGAGTACCCGGTGTCCCCTTGATCACGATGGTGGCATCATTGTTAAAATCGACGGAGGATGGCGAAACCTCGTAAAAAACGGAATCATTAGAACCATTGTCAAAGCTGACATAGCCAATCTCCGGATTGGGCACGGCTGACAACGGCACCGTGGCCGCAACGACGGATGAGTCAATACTTTCGCTGCTAGCATTCAAAGCCGAAACGACATAATAATAAGTGCCTCCATTGACGACGTTGGTGTCGGTGTAAGTCGTGGCCGTGACGTTGGCTATGGTCGTGAAAGGCCCGCTTATGTCAGATGAGCGTTTTACGTTGTAGGATAGGGCACCACTCACGGCCGACCAAGTCAGGGTTACTTGTCCGAAATTAGTGGTCACTAAATAGATGGTCGGAGCCAGGGGCGGCGGCGGCAGGGGCAGGGGCAGCCCGGTGCCGGCCACCACGCGAATCAGGTGATAATAATCTTCCGTAGTATAAAGCTTGCCATCGCTGGTGAACGTGAGGCCGACCGGCAGACGCGCCTGAACATTTGGCGTGAAGGAATCCGGCACCTTGACGGTTCCGTCGAGCCAGCCCGGTGTTGTGCCGGACCAATAATTGGAGGAGACACCGTAGAGATTGGTGACGATACCAGTTGTCCCGATGACTTTCACCCGGTTATTGCCGGTGTCAGCCACGATTAGGCTGCCATCGCCGGCCTCGGCCAGACCGCTGGGCTGGAAAAACTTGACCGTTGTGCCGATGGCTCCGCGGTTGTTAATGCCCGTGTAATCACCTTGCCCATTGAAACCGGCGTTCGTGGTGACAAGGCCGTTGGCGGGGTTGATGAGGTAGATGCCATTACGGCCGGCGTCGGAAACCGCCAAGAGTCCATTATGTTTGACAACAATGCCCGACAATGAAGTTCCGGGATTGGCGATGGTGGCAACGGTGGTGACGTTGGTGATCGGCGTCGAAATGCTGGTGACATTGGTCACACCGCCGACAACATTGGTTAAATTGATGAGCAATGGCGAAATCTCAATGACCTTATTGCTACTGGTGGTCACATAGATGTTATCCAAAGGATCCAAAGCGATGCCGGTGGCATTGGTGAGCTTGGTGGCATTGGTGGCGACCAGGTCAAAAAGGTAATCAAACTCCAAGACGGTTCCGTTGGTGCTGAAAGCATTCGCGCTGCCGCGGTTAAGCACGAAGATATTGCCTTCGGAGTCAACCTGAACTCCGACCGGCTTGCTGATCAAGTTGGTTGGGACATAAGCGTTTGGAAAAACGGTTGAGGTATAGCCGGCGACAAGATCAAGCATGCGGATGGCATTGTTATCGCGGTCGGCGACGTAGAGGCAGTCATAGTTTTCATCTATGGCAATCCCCATGGGCGTGTGGAATTGAGCGACCAAAAACGTGCTGCCGTCCACATATCCCGCTTTGCCGTGATTGGAATCGGTCACCGAGGTGACCGTTGGCTGTGCATCGGCTGCAATGCCTGCCATCATGAATATTCCCGCCAGCAACAGCCCTAGTAACTTGCCCAGGCAGCGCACCGTCGGCTTTTTTAATGATTTAAATGAAATAAAAGAATTCATAGGCTGTTCGGTTTAAAAATTTAATCAGGCTTGACCGACTACTTGGTGGTGGGAGTAATCGGATCGCTCCATTCGCCCTTGGGCACGGGACTATCCCAAGCGGTATTGGGATTCATGGTCTGCTTCAGCACCTCGGGCTTGCTGCTCAGGAACTCCCCGGAAGTTGAAGTCTGGAAGTCCGTGTCCCTGACAATCGTCGGGGTGATGAAAATCAACAGGTTTTCCTTGTTCATTTGCTTGTCTTCACTGCGGAACATGAATCCCAATCCCGGGATGTCGCCCAGCAGCGGAACCTTGGTATAGTTGCCGCTCGGATTATCCTGGACCAATCCGCCCATGACCAAAGTATTGGAGTTGGGGATCAAGACTTGAGTTTCAAGGGTGCGCGTATCAAACACCGGTGCGGTCAGGACTTGAGCGGCTCCGTTCACTCCGCCGCCCGTGGTTTGGGAAAAATTGCCAAAGAAGCTGGAAACTTCAGGCAAAACGTGGAGCCAGATGTAATCGTTCGCGGAAATCCGCGGGGTCACGCGCAGGATGGTGCCGACGTTGGTATAGCCGATTGACGAGCCGCCGGAGGTGTTTTGGGTGCCAGCTGAAACAGAAAAGACGGGATATCCGCGCGTGACGGAGATGGTGGCCTCTTCGTTATCAAGCGTGACGATGCGCGGGGTGGACATGATCTGTGCATCCGCCGAGGTGTTCAAAAATGACAGCACCGCGCTCAAGCCGCTGGAGTTCAAGAAACCGATATCTGGGGTCGTGCCACTCTTGGTGTTCCAAGAAAAACCGCCGTTGCCAACGCTGTTAACAATGGATCCAACCGTGCTAGAGGGAGTTGTTGTTGGCACTCCACCGCCATCTGCGCTCCCAGTGCCAGGGAAACTTGTTGTGAAAGTTCCAGACGAATTGCCATTGCCGAAGGTGACTTGCTGGTTTTGCAGCGTGCCGGACCAGTCCACGCCCTTCTGGGTTCTGGGATTGGTGGTGATTTCGATGAGGCGGGTTTCGATCAAGACTTGGCGCGTGGGCGTGTCGAGCTGGGTGACCAGCGTTTCAACCGCCTGCTGTTCGGGATCCGTCCCCACCACCACCAACTGGCTCGTGCGCGGATCGGTCAGCACCCGGCTGCGCTTGTCCGTCAAAACGGACTGGGCGGCATCCACCAAGTTTGAAACGCTCGCATATTTCAACTGAATGACCTTGGTGTATAAAGGCGGCGGCGCGGTCGGATCTTTCACGGTGATGCGGTCAATGCCGGTGCGCTTGTCGTGAATCAATTGCAGGCCATAGTTGTCAAGCAGCGCGAGCAGGGCGTTTTCCGCCGTGATATTTTCCCAGCGAATCGAAAGGGTCGGTTCAACCTTGATCTGGCCGGTCGCCGGGTCGGGCAGGCCGTAACCAATTTTTGGATCCAGCATATAGTTGATGCCGGCCAGCCGGGCGAGATTCTCAATGGCCGTGGTGATGGGGACATCGGAGAATTTAATCTGCGGAATGCCCACGGTGGCGGCATCGGCGGCATTGTCAGCGGCAGCCGGTGCGGCATCAACTGCCGCCGCTGGGGCGACGCTGCTGGTTTCCGTTGTTGTTGCCGCTGGCACATTGGTGTCAACGACCGCAGCGGTGTTGGTCTGCGCCCTGACCGTGGTCAGCAGGCAGGTCAGTCCGATGAGCAGGATGTAACGGGTTTTTTTCATAGGTTGATTAGATGGGTTCCGTGGGTTCGATATGGCTTGGCTCCTGACATTTGATTATCTTTTTTAACCGGGTTTGGCAATTTAATTTTTATTGGTCATCCATGTTTATCCGGTGAATTTGCCCGTTGATCTCCACAATGACATAATCAGGATGGATTTCCAAACAACGCAGACTCACCCGGCCGGAAGTGGTCAAAACATCGCCCTCGTCACCGACGGCAAAGGTGTGGTTGTTGATGATGGCCAGCAAATGTCCCGGCGGTCCAGAGATGCCCGGAACTTTCAAAGATGAGATCTCCACCACATGCGTGGCCGCCGCATTCGCGTCGATGGTGCGGGTGGATTCGGGAAAGAACGGATCGCGCCCATCCTTGGAACTGGTCGGCATGATGAACACGGATTGAATCTGTGCCGAACCGGCGGGGGGGGGATTATCCGCCTGAACCTTCATGCCCCGCAGCAATGAAACACCCATTGCCAGTGCCAACAAAGTGAATGGTAGGTTTTTCATGGTCTTCAGGTATTCGGTTTCACCAAGGCGGCAATTTCCAACCGGAATGAGAGTTTTTCAGGCGCTGCCTCAGAGCCGTTAGGGTCAATATTGATGTTAAGCACCCGTATATGCGGGAATTTGTTTTCAAGATCGGCGATATATTTGCCGATGTCATGATAATAGCCGGTGCCAATGATCTCAAACTTGATCTGTTTGTAGGGAAAATCATCGAACAAATCCTCGTCCGATTCAACGGGCTGGCCCATCGTGGTGATGTCAACATGCCGGTTGACGTTGAATTGGCGCATGGTGTCATAAGTCCAGGCCAGAACATCGCCCGAAGCGGTATCCGCTTCGGCACTGTCTAAAACTGCGTCTATTTCAGCGACTTTGCTGGCGGTGGCATCCGCCTCATTGATGGTTCTTTTCATCTGCTCCAGATTGATCAACTGCTTGTTGGTCTGTGCGGCCAGCAAGCGGTTTTGCTCGTTCTGCGGCCCGATTAATAAAAAATAGACCAGGCTGATCAGCCCAAGCGAGCCGATGACGACAAAAATGAGCTTGTTACGTTTGTCTGGAGGTAGGCGTTTCATCTGGTTTTATCAGCAAATCGGCAGTCCAAGGTGAAAAGAACGAACGGCCGGCCGCCATAGATTGACGGCTGTGGCGAAGACAGTCTGGAAAGTTTCACCGCGTTGGTGGGATCCAAGTTCGACTTGAAGTAATCAAGTTTGGCCAGTTCCTCTTTATAACGGTTCATCTGATCCAGATTGGGGCTGGAATCTTTCCCGTCCAAGGAAAGCGTTATCTGTTCAGTTGATTTGCCGGGATAGGATTGATCAACCTTGATCCGCAGCAACTGAATGTTGGGCACATAAACTTGTTGCAGTGCATTCAACAGGTTTCCCTGTAAAAACCGGTTGGTGCTCAGCATGGACAACGCATTCAGCCGGTTCTGGCTGTCCGCAATGCGATTCAAACCGCCCTTCACCTGAAAAAATTCGTTCGTGTGCGTCTGGATTTCAATCTCCACCTTACTATAATTTGACTGGGTAAGCTTGTATTCCAGCCAGGTCGAACTGAACCAGACCAGCGAAAGCGCCACCAGAAAAGCGCCGATGTAGATCGAACGCTTGACCGGATCGCGCCGCCGCAAATCCTCTTCGGCCAGCGCCTCGCTTAATAAATTAATTCGAATGGGCATAGGTATGTCAGTAAGTCGCCAGGGCGGTGCCAATGGCCACCGTCAATTGCGGGCCAACGTGGTCAATCTCGACGGCCTGCTGTCCCGGCAAGGCCAGTTGCAAAAACGTCGTCGGGTTCCAGGCTTTGCAATCAGCCAGTAACTCTGAATGCAGCATTTTAATGATCATCTCCGAACGCGTCGTGCCGCCGCTCAAGTAAACTTCAGTGACGGGGCGGTCCTGCTGGTGTTCAAAAAAATCGAGCGACGCCCGGATTTCCCGTCCCAGCGGCACCACTTGTGATTGCAAGGCGGATTCCACTTCTGGAGCCATGCCGACCTTGATGCCCTCGGCTTCGGCATAACTGATGTTCATCGTTTCAGCCAGTCCGGCGGTAAGCTGGTCGCCGCCAATATTCACAGTGCGGATGGTGGCCATTTCACCGCGATCCAAAACGCAGACCGACGTGTGTTTGAATCCAATATCAACCAAGGCCACGGTTTCCTTGGCATAAACTTCCGGCAAAGAAGCCTCAAACGCGTTGATCGGCCCGATCAGAGATGGAACCATCGCATCCGCCACCAAACCGGCCATGTTCGCCGCCTGAATAAAATCGCTGGTCAGTTGCTGTTTGGCAGCGGCGGCCAGAACTTTGAACTTGGTGGCGGAAACACCGCCACGGGCTTCGGCGGTTTTCACCTCGCTCGGCTGGTTGCGGGGTGGAATGATGTAACAGTCAAACGCGTGGTTGGGCAAATCCTGCTGGAGATAATTCTTGTGGTTCATTTTCAGAACGGTGCGCATATCGTCCAGCGGAATTTGCGGCAGTTCAATCTGTCGCACCACAGAATCGCCGAGCCCGACGGCCACCGAAACAAACTTGGTGTTGCTGCCCAGCGCTTCCGTAATGGAATGCAGGTGGTCGGCCATCAATTCGGGAGAAATCTTTTTGTCAAAAATCGGGGCATCCAGCAGAGCATAACGCAACAGGGCGAAAATCTCCCCGCGCCGCTCCAGCAGAACCGCCTTCGTGGTTCGGCTGCCCAAATCCACCGAGATGACCTGGGTGCGTTTTTTCCTTGAACCCCCATATAGAAATGGCAGTGTAAAACCCATGTCTCTTTCTTATAGTTTTGTTGACCGTGATTGCAAGCTGTAAATTTTCTTTGAGCCGTTGATAGCAATTGCTGAGCCAACTTCCGTTACTGAATCCGCACAGTCCTATTTGAAAATCCCAAAAACTTTTAAATCTTGAATAATTCCCTTTTGCTCGGCGGGGCATGCCGCAAGGCGGCGGTCACCAAGCCGTCCAACTCGTCCGGTAAAGCGTGCGCAACTGGGGTGTCATGGGCGGCAGCCGCGACTGTGATTTAAAATTGTTGTCGAAGCCCCAGGCGCGCGTGGGCACGCCGTAATAGCTTGTGTTGCTCCAAAAATTGGTGGCATATTGGCTGGGAAAGAGCACCACGATGGAGCCGTTGTAGCCCAGAGTTGTGCCGCCGCTCCAGTTTTCAAGCAATCGGAGAAAGTTTTCCACGCCACCGCTGTAATAGGTGCCATTCGATGGCACAATGCCCTCCAGACACGCCGCGTTGATGGTGGTGGAGACGGGAGTGCGTGAACCTTCAGGATAGCTGCTCGTATAAAGACTGTCGTTCCAAGCACTGGAAAGGACAGTGACGGCGTCGCCCATCAGTGCGGCCGGCCAGGTGTTGGTGGTGTCGCCCAGCGTGGTGGAGTAATTGACATTGTTAGTGGTGGTATTGTAATTGCCCTCGACATACAGCGGATCCGGAGTCGCAACGGTGAATCCGTCGGCGGTGGGCAATTTTGCGCCATTCACGACCCGGACGCCAGGGAGCTGGCTGCCGCTGAGAGGAACGCTGTTTAAAACATACACGCCGTCTATGTTATGGCCTTTGCTGGTGCCGCCGGCTGTATTCAGGTTGTTATAAGTTAACCCGCCGTTAGCATTGGTCAACCAGTTGCCAAACTGACCCACGTTGATCTGGATGGCGTTCACGGTGTCAGATTCGCGGTAGTCGTAAAAGGTGGTATTGGTGACAAATGAATAGTAAGTGTTGGTGACGTAACTTGAGGAGACGCTGCTCCCGTTGGTGGTGTATTGGACAACGACGTTAGTCACATCCATTGGGACCAATGTTTGCGGATTGGCATTGTTATAGTTTTGGTAAATAACCGCAATATTTGTTCCGCTCGGAGCGTTGGTGATAATGATATCGGCTTCATTATAGGGATAGACCTGCCCAGTGGGTGAAGTAGGCAATGTGCCCGCCGGCGGAACGTCAAGAAGACTTTCTGTCGCGGCGGGATTATTATTGCCGTTGGTGCCGATGGGCAGGCTCAAATATTGGGCACTGGACAAAGGGTTGTTGACGGTGTCGGAAAAGGTCACATTTCCTGGGCGCCAGTTTTCGCCGCGGGGGTCAAGCGGGCTCTGGTGCGCAAAGTATGCAGCCGCCGCCTCCACATTGGTGGAAAAAGTCAAGGGCGCGCCGGAACTCGCGCCTGAAGCGTAAATATTATAGTTGGAATGCACGCGCCCGTTGACGGTCATGGCCTCACCAGGGTTGATCTCCATATCCATGTTGTAAAAAATGGCGAACTGAAAGATGGGAATGGAACCCAACCAGAGTTGCTGGTCAACCGTTGCGGACAGATTTTCCCCGACGTTTTGCGGCGTGGCTACGGAGGCGACTTCACAATACTGCCCCAAACCGTTCAGCCCGCTGTATATGGTCGGCAGATTTCCCCAGTTGACCGGGCCGATGTAGACGGTGGTCGCATTGGCCACTCCGTTGGTGTCGCTGAATTGAAAGGTCACCGGCCAGTTCGTTTGGGTTGGAAGGTTGGTCGAGGAGGTGTAGGTGCTGCTCGGGTTCAGGCTCTGGTTGTAAAAATCGCGCATCATTGCGCCCAGCACCATTTCCGTGGCGGATTCCGCCGCGTTCTCGCTTTGGTTGAACAGATTGTTGCGCTTGGTGATATGGGCGTTGGTGGAAACCCAATACATCATGCTGGCATAAGTGATCAAGGCCACGGCCAGAAAGCACATCGTGATGATGAGCGCATAGCCTGCGCTGGCGGGACGAGAGGTGTTTTTGAGAAGTTGCATCGGATGGTCAGGGGTTGTTATTGGCCCGCCGGCTGACGCGGGTGTGCAGACGGAAATAGTCATAGGCGTTGGCGCTGCCGATGGTGCCGCCGGGAAACTCCCACTGGGCAAATAGCAGCGTGATGCCGATGACTGGATTATTGACGTAGTTGCTAACAATATTTTGCTGATAATTTTCGGCGTCGAAACAATAATAGTTGGTCATGTATTGGGCCTCCTGCGAGACCACACCGTTGGTGACGATGTTCACAACATTGCTGCTTGGATCCATGTAGAAAAATGTCGCAGACGCCGGCGAAGCATTGGTGGAGGGAAAAATCTCCAGCGCATTTCCAATCTGGCTCAAGCCATTGGAGATGCTCGAAAACGTGCCGTTGGTGTAGAAGCCCACATAGACGAGTTGGCAGGAACGAATGCGGTCGCGGATGTCATTGAGCGTTTCGCGCCCGTTGGTGGTGGCGATGACTTTCGAGGCCGACAAAGTATAAACCCGCAAGCCATAAATCTGCACCGCCACCATGGATCCAACGACGATGACAAAAATACCCGCCGCCACCATCACCTCCACCAGCGTAAAACCGCAGCGGGAAAAGGCGCCGGAAGTCTTGATTGTATTTTTGTAAATTTTCATTGGTCGCTGGTGCGGATGATGATCGCCGTGTTGGTCTGCACCTGGCCGGTCAATGGAAATTTCCAGATGCTGTCGCAACGGATCTGGCGATACGGCGGATTGCCAGATCCATACTGCGTCACATAGATATTGTTGGTCACCCAAAAGGATAAATTGGAATTGGTGGGGCTGCCCGTGCTGGGAACATCAAGCACATCCACAAAATTTGTCGTATATGAGTTTGTGGAATTGATCGGGCCAAGTTGATCTGACCCGTTTGGCCCATAGGTCGCCGGATAGTTCCACACACTCCAACTTGCCGCCCGCACTTGTTCCACGCCCTGCGAGGCATACGATTGCGCCGCCAGCGACATGGAACTCCATTCCGCCATGCGGTTCGCCTGCACGTAACCGTAAATCAAACCTGAAAAGACGATCATCAGCACGCCAAACGCCACCAAGACTTCACCCAGCACAAATCCCGCAAGTTGTCGGCGGCTCAAATATTTTGTTCGGGTCAACATATTTTCTTAAACCAACCTTGTAACGAGCAATCCACATACCAAGTTTCAATGAAAAAACAAGCAACATCAAGGTAAGGTTCACATTAAACATTGAATCTGTCAATATGGCTAAACCTGATTATTAGCGTTGCGACTGTCTGAACTGCCGCGGGACTGTCCCGAAACAAAGCAACAGGCCAGACTACTGTAACTCCCGCGCCCGCACTTTGGCCAGACTCAAAAATGCCGCCAGCAGTGGCGTGGTTTTGCCGCGCCACAATGCGCCAATCAGCGCCGGTGAAAAATCCTTCAATGGCAGCGCCTGCACGTTGGCGGGCAGCGCGCGTTTGGGAATCGCCACGCCGAGGCCGATGCCCAAGCCGCTCGCCACGTAGGTCTCTATCAGATCAATCGAACTGGCTTCGATGGTCGGAAACCAGTCCACTCCGATTTCCGCCAGCCGCGCCAGAAAATTTTTTGTCACCAGTTCGGTCGCCGGCAGGCAGATGAGCGAGTCGGAAATTTTGTCGCGCCGCCATAACTCCGCCGCCGATTTCAGCCCGCGCTTTTTTTCCACCAGCAGCACGAGCGGCAATTCCATTAGCACCTCCGATTGAAATCCCGCCGGCGGCTTTTGCCCGACCAGCGTGATGACGAGGTCAATTTCATCTTTCGCCAGCAGCTCTTCCAGTTGCACCGGAAAACCTTCGCGCAGCGAGGCCTTCAACGCGGGAAATTTTTTGTGCACCGCCTGCAATAATTTCGGCAGATGGTCGCGCAGCACGATG
>Ga0302269_1000055_pt1 | contig 58733 bp, 97 predicted proteins | sample III_Bog_E2_2_FD_194560 | JGI IMG/M metagenome (GOLD analysis project Ga0302269, IMG submission 194560) | Peat permafrost microbial communities from Stordalen Mire near Abisko, Sweden - III_Bog_E2_2 | ecosystem: Environmental > Terrestrial > Soil > Wetlands > Peat | place: Sweden: Abisko...
GACGAGTTTTATAAAACTGCCAAGGAGAAGGATAAGGATAAGGGCGACTACAGCACAGCCGCATCGTCGGGCTACTACAGCACAGCCGCATCGTCGGGCTACGGCAGCAAAGCCGCATCGTCGGGCGACTACAGCAAAGCCGCATCGTCGGGCAAGTACAGCAAAGCAGAAAGCTCTGGGGAGCATAGCGGATGCACAAGCATTGGCTACCGTGCAGCCGTCAAAGGTGATCTTGGCAACCTGCTAATGGCTTCCGAATATACCAAAGACGGCGTGCCAGTTGGCGGAAACGCCGATTTAGTTGACGGCAAGAACCTTAAAGCCGGAAGCTGGTATATCGTTGAAAAAGGCGCATGGGTTGAGGTTGATTTTACAGATCGGGTATTTTCTTACGTCCTCTCCAACAAGAAGGGCGTGAAGAAGGTCAAAACGGAACAAGGAAAAGTTCTGTACGTCGTAAGCGACGATAAGGGCAATTCCGCGCACGGAGAGACAATTGCCAAAGCGCGTGAGGATTTGATTTACAAGGACATTGCAAAATTCGATGGAGAATTGCCCAAGAAAGCCACAGGCAAAGAATGGGTTGGCATTTATCGTGCTGTTACAGGCACTTGTGCTGCCGGAGTCAAAAACTTTGTCGAACAAACCGGCAAGAGCCTTGACGATACATACACCGCAAAAGAAATTGCCAAGCTGGTGCACGGTAATTTTGGTGCAGAACAATTTGCTAAAAAGTTAAACAAATGATAAGATGGTTATGTAAAAAACATCATTGCGAGCATCATAGAATAGAAAGATTAAAAAAGCTTACGAAGTTGTCCAATAAAGCATAATAGAACAAAGAATTCCTCATGGCTGGGGAATAGCCGGAGAGGGTAAAATCTCTCCGGCTTCTAGCTTAACCTTTAACCCCCACACCCGTATGCCCACCCTCACCGAATTATCATTCCTCGCAATTGGCGCTATCCTAGGTGCTTGGTGGAGGGGAAAACGCATCATCAAGCATGACGCGGAAATTCAAACCGGTATTCACACGCTGGTTAGGTCATTGGCGGATGCGAAGGATCAGACGGTTTTATAGAATGAGTGCGCTCCGATTACCGCGCACGGCGTTAAATTACGGTTCCATGCCGTCACAAGGCCCGTTACACAGTAGGAATCCGCGCCGCCAGTGGGATCAATCAATTTACCGGAAATCGCATCAGCGGCTATTTGTGAGCATCCTTGAAACACTGGATCGGCAACATCCACATTCATGATAATGGCGCGATTTGGATCATTGGCGTTCCATGTGCTAAATTGCTCATACTTTAGACAAACATCACGAGGATTGTCTCCCCACCATCTCGGACTATTGGCCCGGTTCATAATCACGGATGCAACGCCGACTTGGCCGAGGCGGGGTTGGTTGCGACTTTCCCCATACACGGTTCTGGCGACTATCCCAGCATCCGAAAACTGGTCAGTGTCGCTCATCTCGTAAGATCCTGGGCTTGGCCGAATGACTCTATAACGCCCCTCAGATCATTTGAATTAAGGTGAATTATCATTTTAAGAAATAAAACAAATATAACCGCGAGAATGGCCTTGAATGTCCATCGGCCAAATGTTGCAAACTTTTCGTCTAACCATGCTTTGGTTATCATGTCGAAAAGCCGTTTTTGCTCATCAATACGGCGTTGTTCTCTGTCTTGCATATTAGACACCACAAGCCCTAATCTCTGCCCGTAGCTTGGCGTAGTCCTCCATTGCAGGGATTAACAGAGATCCAGGCGGGAGCATGTCGATTTCAGCTGCCATAGTATCTTGCTGGTCGTTTGTCCAAGGGCGCAATGGCGGGCAAGCGTTCGATACACTGCTAGAAGCGCATCCAGTGAGCAGAATTAGGGCAAGAAGAGCTTTCATAATTTCCCCTTGCGTAAGAGTGCTTCCATCGCCGTTTCGTCTGTAGGAGCTGTTTCTGCGGCCTTGGCCTCTGCCATAATCGCGTTAACATTTGCCTGTAGATCGTCGGCGCGTTGGGAGTCTGCCGTTTTGGCAGGAAAAAGCCGCCCCCAGAATGTGCTGAAGGCGGCTTTAATCACTGAGGCGATAAAGCCCCACATGCTTAGGCTGCAGGTGCTGGATCGACAGGAGCAGCTTCGGCGGGTGCAGCAGCAACAGGCGTAGCAGCCACCGGAACGGCAGTCACAGCCTGATTATGCACGGCTGCAACAAACGTGCTGAGCGTAGTAGCCGCAACAGTCTTGCCAGCCGTTACAAAAGCCTGTTCGGCAAGAGAGATGCCTTCGGAGATAATGGCAGAAGTTGGATTGCCAGCAGCAACGCCAGCAAGGATCGAAGTGCCGACATTTTCAACAATACTGAGTAAATCGCCAGGAGCGATTGTCTTTAGTTCAGCCCAAGCCGCTGTAGCAGCCGTATCAATGGCCGAACCTACGGTTGAGCCCTGCCAGCCAGCAGCGATGTCATGAAATACCGCGCTAAAGTTACCTGCTTCTAGATCCTGCAAAACGCCCATTTTACTCTCCCTGTTTGATTAGGTATTGACACTTAACATATTTAGGTAGTTATCGCAACGACAAGAATACCATCCCTAGCACCATTATGACCATTATCGCCGCTATGATGTATTTTTCCATCATTTAGGTTCGATCCCCGCCTGTTTGAGGATCTTCTTCCGCATGTTCCGATCTCGTAACGCATACGGAACGGTTATCTTGAGACCTTCCTTGCAAAACTGGTGATGATCGCCTTTACCTTTGCCCTTAATATGCTCAAAACCGTTTCCCAACAGTTTCAAGCGTACATCGTGGAAAAGCTCGTGGTTGCTCATTTCGGATCCATTCCCAAAATCGCATTCACTGGAATCAATCGCCTGTTACGTTCCGCCTCGTCCATTGGCGGTTCTAAGAAAAACTCCACGCCTACCAGCGTGCGCCTTAGAAAATCCCGCGTGTCGGATAGCCTAACATCACCAAATGCCGCCCGTGATGCCGACTGATAAATCCACCGCAGCGCATCCTCACGATCCGCTATCGAGTTCGTAAACCTATCAGCATCAAAGATTTGGGCGGCGAAGTGGGGCATTAGAGAGAAACGGCCCCCACAATACCTGTCGCGTTAAGAGCGGCAACCCACGCGACCTTTTGAGTACGCGCAATCGGCAATACAGCAACTTTTGCAGTGGTGTCTGTATAAGGAACGGCGGCAACTGCTGGTGTTATTACCGTTACACCGTCAGTGTCGTAAACAGCAGGGGTTCCGACAGGAGCTGGCAAATTGACCACTGTATTGCCCAAAATTCCTGCGCCATTGTCGAAAGTAAAAGCAAACGTATATGAACCGTCTTCATTAGCGGTTACTGAATTGATCGTATCGGCCATGTTTTATACTCCGTCACAGTCATAATCTATTTTACCCGCAAGAGCCGTCCCCGTGACGGTCAAAACGGTAGTTGTGTAGCTATAGGCAAAGGCTGCATTAACAGATTGGCTCGTTACGCGGCAATGGTTCCATGTGCTGTAGCCCGTACCTGCGAAGGTGATTGTGCAGGAGGCGGGAGTTCCGGCTGTAATGCTTACAGTGCCGGATTTGTTATTTGCGCGTGCATCGATTGTGTTTGTTCCGCAAGCCGAAACCACAGGAGCGGCGAGGCTGTTGCTGTTAGCGAATATCATGCCGCCGATGTTGATTTCATTGGATGTGGAAGAGGCTACAGTATCCACCGCAGTACTCGTGCCGATCAGGATATTCGAATTACCCGTCGTAAGCGTCGTATTAGCAACATTATAACCAATAAGTGTGTTGTTCGTTCCATTAGTGACAGTGCCGCCAGTAAAGGCACCAAACGCCGTATTACGGGCGCCAGTAGCAACTACAAGCGCCTGCGAACCGACGGCCGTCTCCCCGCTTGAAGAAGAATTAGTATACAAAGCCTGGAAACCAAATGCTGTATTATCCCCTCCGATATTGTCATTGGTGAGCGCGGAGTTACCGAGCGCGGAATTTCTCCGTCCCGTAGTTATAGAGTTTCCGGCTTGGTATCCCACGGCGGTATCAGCCAACGCCGCAGTGGTCATAGTACCGTTCAAGGCCTGATAACCTATAGCTGTATTTCCGTAAGCTGCGCTGGATGTCTGCCCTGATAGAGCATTAACGCCAATCGCAATCGATCCACCAGTTGTTGAATCCGTGGTTGGGAATCTGATGGCATTGTTGCCATTAAACAGAATGCCGCCGGTCGTCAGATTGAGATTACCTGTACCCTGCGGGGTCAGGTTCAACGTAATATTCGTATCCGTACCCGCTGCAGCGATGATCGGATTTGCTCCAGTTGCAGCACCAGCGAAAGTTGGATAGTTCACAACCGTGCCAGAACCTTGCAAGAATCTTCCGGCCTCTTTACCTCCAGCGGCAACAGATAAGGTCGATGATGTTGCGGATTGAAACAGACCTGATGCCGTATCCGTCGATACTGCCCAGCCCGGTGCGCTGACAGTGCCCTTGTTGAACGTTCCGCCGCCACCAGCAGAACAAGTATTAGTAGATGGTACCCAGACATAACCAGCAGTTGAGCAACCAGTTTGTGTTTGTATAGCTGCCGCAATCGACGCAGCAGTAGTCGGAACGGTTGTAACGGCTTTTAGACCAGCATATGCAGGGCAACTTATAAGCAGCAAGAATATTAGAAGATATTTCATATTACGAGCCAGTTCCCAAATGAAGTATAAGACTACCCGTTCCGCTATCAGCAAGAGATGAATAATAATTATTCCCGTTACGGCCAACAATCATAACAGCCCCCGCAGGGATGTATATTTGCGCCGTTCCAGGAGCAGTAGCCGTGTTAACAGCAACAACAGAAGCCCCACCCAAAGCCAATTGAACACCGACAGACCCGTTATTGACCACCATAACGTCAGGCCAATTCGCATTGCCAGCAGCAGTAGGTGTGAGCAAAGAGGCAGCAGTCGCTGAAGTTCCTATGCTCGTGTTGCTGACTTGATTCCCGACAGTAAAGTTCTGAACGAACATTGCTGGCATAGAATTATCCCTTCAAAGCAGCAGCAAATTCATCCATCTTATTCTTCAACTTAGCACTCGCAGCGGCAGCGTATTGTTCATGGGCAATCGCGCGAGCCTCTGCTTCCAAGGCATTATTCTTTATTTCTTCGATTTCAGCCTTCTTCGCTGCAACGAGCCGGTCAAACATGGATCGATCATCTTGCAGAGACGCAACATTAGATTGGTGGGTGTTTACGGAACTAGATAAATCGGACACACGAGCATTGTGTTCATTCTGCGCGTTTTCCAAAGCAGCCTCTCTTTCAAGAAGCGATTTTTCTTTCGCGTCAAGCTCCTGTTGTTTGGTATCAGCGACATCCTCGGCCCCCTTAGCGTTCTTTTCACGCAACTCAGCCGCCATAATCCGTGCTTCGGCGCTTTCTTTAGCGGACAAATTCTTTTCCAGAGCGTCTTTATGTTCGGCAATCTTGTCCTGCAATGCAACGATGTTCGCTTTCACCTTGTCTGGGTCAGATACAAGCTGTAAGATAGCGGTTAACATATCATTGGTTGTGATGCTCATTCTATCCCCGCTACAAACAAAGAGTTTATTTCACGTTTGAAAACAGACTTCTTGAAGCCACTGTTTTCGTCAATAGTGATAAGCTCCCAACCTTCGGCTCCGAGCTTATTATAACGATCTTCCATTTCCTTCTCATCCAAAGGAGGGAATGCCGTTATGCGATATTCAAATTTTGCCATACTAAACCCCGTTAATCCGGCGATACGCCGAGTGAGAATGAAAAGTCAGTTGTTGATGCTGGCGTGACTCCACCAACACCTACTACTATGCAAACATAAGCCTTGTTAGTTTGTATGGTGTCTGTGTTGTTAAAGCTAAGCCCCAAATTCATTGCCGTTGTGCCAGCAGTAGGTGTTGATCCTTGTGGCGCAGCTAAAGTAACGGATGATGTGTAAACAAGCTTAGCCACATCAGCCGCATTTAGGGCAAAGGCACTCGTGTCCGTGCATGTAGAGGCGGTTGGGTTCGCACTAAAAACATAAATCGTAACCGCAGGCGTAACACCACTAGATGAACGAACGGAAGCCCATTGCAGCCGAGCGCCACTAAGCCCAGAACGGAACACGGGGACGGTGTATAGCCCGCCTAAAGATTTACTGGCAATATAGGCACCTGCCGTGACTGTCATGGGAACAGCAATAGAAGAATCATAGAGTTGGTCGGCCATTGCTGGCGAGGCCAAAAACAAAAGAAGTGAGAGAAGTTTTTTCATGTTAAATTCCTGTTGGTATAGGAGGTTCAGTTGGCAAAACAGTTGATGTCGTATCTGCGCCCGTAACAATGGCGCGTAAGGCATTGCGGTATGTTTGGTTAGCCGAAGGAACGGCAACTCCCGCGCTATAGCAACGGATAACGGTTATGTCTGATTTGGTGAGGGCGGCTTGCGCCTCTGATGGCAGCATATTAGGTGGTGCATATGGCGTTGGTGTATTTCCTGCCGCTACCCATGCCAGGTAGACTTGATAGTCACTATTGCGCACGTCGGCAGGAATATACGCTTGGTCAGCGTCACGAATGATAGTTGTTGTGGCGGTGAGAGTATATGCCATGCTTATAGCTCCGCACTTGCTGTTGAACCTGTACCGATCACCGCTTCAGCAGTGGACGTTATGCCCACAACTGCCGAATCAGTGCTGAGCGCAGATTGACTTCCATTAATACCAGAATATGACATCGTAGGTGTCACACGTTTGGAAGTTTTGAAGGACCATATGACTCGTGAAGAACCCGATGCCGCAAAAGTACCATTGAGATTATTATTCAAAAGTTCAAAATACCTTTGGCATAATACCAGCTCTAACCCATCCGATCTTCGTTCAAATGGCGTCGCCTGTGTCCCGTTTTCGAGTTGCCATTCGCCGATTGTCCATGTGCCGGAAGTTTGCGAGCCCACTGAAAGTTCAATCTCAAGCCCAGCCGTTATGTTTGCACCCAAGGCAATTTGTGCCGAATATATTGCGGCAGTTGACGAAACGGTGAAAGTTCCTGTTGCAATAGACGTTCTCGATGTCCATGTGTCAGACGAACCAGGATAATAAGCCGTCCATGTTACTGTTGTCAGCAAACTGTTTGCCAATTGGACGGAGAATGTCGCTGTCGTTGAAGCTAGGTCATAGACATTCGTCGATTCATATCTTTGTCCGAACGCAATTCCCGTGACCGAGGCCGCGCCCGTAAATTTATAAACGTACTGGTTGGGAGCCGACCCCGCAACGCGCTGCCCCGTGACATTAGCGCCCGTACAAGCGGCATAAAATCGGTCAACAGTATATGCGTTTGATGTCCCAGAAGTTCCAGCGGTAATCGTCTGGCTCGCGCCTGAATTTCTTTGATCGATACGAAAATCACCATTTATCGTACGATTGCGAAGACCGGCGAGTTGACCGCCATTGACGGATGTGGTCTGGACTGTTCCACCCGTCACGTTGCCCGTCACGTTGCCCGTCACGTTGCCCGTCACGTTGCCCGTCACGTTGCCCGTCACGTTGCCCGTCACGTTGCCAGTAATAGTCCCAGATGCGTTAATGGCGGCTGTAGTCGTTGTTCCCGTTACCGCCAAATTCCCGCTAATCGTTCCACCCGCCAATGGCAAATATGTTCCAGAAGCGTTGATAGTTTGAATATTAAGAGCAAGCGACCAATCCCCGGACGCTAAATCCGTTGCCCATGTTCCAGACGTATTTGCAATAGCGCAGACATACAGGTTGTTCGTATATGCGCCGTTCACGCCGTCCTGAACGATGTCGCCAAAATTGTAAATGACGTTGGTAGCCCACACGCCACGGTAGGAGCCACCGCGAGCGGATACTTGCTGGATTTCCATGCAAAGAGTATCAAGGGCTTGTTCTGTAACTTGTGGCGCAAAATCGCCTTGATTCTGGATGCTGATAAGTTGCTGTAAAGGAAGCGTGCGCGTAATCGTACAAGTATAACCAACGCCAGGGGCACTATTTAAAGTTACATATCCCCCCACACCCCAAAGCTGACCAGTCGTGGCTGAATTAAGCGTTACTGTATATTGCGATGCTGTTAGAGTGGTGGATGCGCCAGTGCTTGTATTTGTGGTCTGAACAGTAATGTCAGATGCAGCATCGGCGATAAATGAAAATGGAACGACAGTTTGAGCCGCTATCAAAACAACGGCGGTGGATGAAGCGGTTGTGCTGATTGTCAATATAGTCTCCCTGTCTGCATCACGCAGATAGTCTGAGCAGTATTATAGGTGATATTTGTTTAAAAAGCTATCCATATATTATAACGGACGATTGTTCTGTAGCAATTGTCAAGGGTCACCGGCATAAAACAATTTTGACGGCATAGTATCATTTAACTATGTGTTATTCCACAGTATTATACTGTCGCTGGGTGTGTTTGGGTGTTTAAAGCTTGTTGTTGCCCAGCAATCCGCTAGATGCGCCACCCTTGGCAAGATAAACACCAGGAACCCCCCACGGAACGCCAGCACCAGGACTATATCCAATCATCGTATTATTGCCTTCTTGTCTCAATCTTTGATTTGCTCTTTCGAAGTAACCCGGATCAGCAGCCTCCAACAAGTGATACGCAATCAGATAATCATACGCACCCTTGACGTAAAATAGATTGGCGAAAGGAACGTGATTAACCGCCATGTGCGCCAAATCAGGCCACAGTTTATTCTTCTCGCCCTCAACATCGCCCATCGCTTTACCGTATAGCGAGGCTATGTCGTTCAAGTCTCCGGCAACGGGGCCAGCAGCGGCAATAACACCCTGCTTGCCCATACGCTGAATTTGCCCAAACAACTCGTCACCAGCAATACCGAGGAACCCACTATTGGCAGTTGCCTCTAGTGCCGTCTTTATGTTCATCGGATCAGGCAACGGACGACCTGCTAATTTGGCGTTCACAGCCATTCTCATATATCCAGCGGGAACGCCGAGAGCGACAAGCATCCCCATATTATAAACGACTTCTTTTTTGGATAGGCTTTGAAAGACATTTCGTTCAAGTATCTGGTTATAAGCAGCAAGAGGCCACGCTTTGAACTGCATCAAAGATTTTACCAATTCGCTAGGCAATGTTCCTTTTCTCAAATTGCCGTACATATACGCTTGTTCTTTAACGCCAGATGTCACAACCCCTTCACGGGCAGAATCGGAATAATAGGACAGGATTTTATCGGATATATTTCTCGCATCAGGATGATCGCCCAAACCCTCCATAATCGAAGTTGGCGTCAGGTATTTATTGCCGTTGTACTCACGAAGGTTGCCCTCTGTTTTTTGTATCAACCCCCACGCATCCGCATTAATGCCGTAGCGAGATAGCTGATTTTTAATGTGCGGTTCCAGAGCATCAAAGTTAGTCCTAATCGACTCAGCGAGATTATTTGAAATCATACTCTTGATGCCAGCTTTCCAGCGATCAAATAGAAAATGGATTCCAGTTGCATCCATGAATTTGTTGGCAAATGCGCTAACCGCTCCCGGCACCGTGCTTTCACCAAATACATTCGATTGATGCCGGAACATGCCGTCATCATACGCACCATTTTCAGCAGCAATCCGCGCCCATTCCCCCTGTGGCTTGCCTTCGAATATACTCTTAGCCATCATCCCAAACGCGCTTAACCTATTAATGCCGTTATGAGCAGCCATATTGGGAATCGCATACACACCAGAGAAGAAATGCGTCCACATAACACCGCCTAATTTCGTAGTACCCTCAAACGCACGAAGCGCGGGGCCAGCTTTTGCAACGAATCCCATGTTGTACGGGATGTTGGCAGTTCCGTCGAGTAATGCCATCTCGTTGCGAATGTTGTTCGCCTGATCTCTAAAACTCCTTACGGCATCCCCTTCGCTCTTATACGTTTCCTCAACGCGACGAATAACCATGTTAAGATTAGCCATTGGGTTGTTGCCGAATTGCTCCATCAATGCGCCAGCCCGTGCCATGCGATCAAAGATATTTGCAACGGTTGTAGCCAGATTGGGGCTTTTGCCGTATTTCTGGGAATAGGAATAAGCAGATTCGCCGTCTTTCCAGACTATCGCACGATGCGCGGAAACTTGATTGGACACGTTCTTTGTATTCTCAAAATCCTTGGGAACGAACCCGCTCTCGGTAGAACCAACCTTTTCATGAACGCCCGTGTAGAGGCTGTCATACATATCGCGCATCAAGCGCATTTGCATATCGGCGGCAGATTCACCTGCTTTTGGCATATCGCCCCTGAATGTTTTGGGCGACATCCATTGTTTTACATCGCCATACCAAGCATTAAATGCTTCATCCAATGTCTTCCCAGAACCCGCAGCAGCGCGTAACTTTTCAGAACTGTGATCTGTTGCGATTGCATAATCACGGGCGTCCTTAATTCTTCCGCCAACGGCATTTACATCATCACGCGCACCATCGGTGAACTGGACAATCAACTTTGCCAATGTAGAAACGGGGGAATTTCCTATCTTCTCACCGTTCTGCAATTTATACATTGCAGTATATGTGTCTTTGTCCATCAAGCCAGAATTAAAAGCCTTAGTCAAATTTGCCTTTCGTAATTCCTCACCAAATAACGTGCTGTATTGACCGCGTTTTGAAATCCATTTGCTCTGAATGCTGTTCGCAGCCTCATTAACATTCTTGAACGATCCGCGTAACAATGCGTGGAGCGTTTCAGCCGCATTCTTTATGCCCCCATTGCCAAAAATCTTTGTCATAATCCTGTCGCGCTTAACAGCAGAATCCAGCGCGTCCATCTTCTTCTCACGGGCTTCCTGCGCGTCACGCATAGCCTTTTGAAACTCACCACGCTCCATGCTGCAAGTCGCCATTACCCAACCCCATTTTCACCTAGGCATTGCCCAAGTTCCTTCATTTTATCGGAATAAACTTTATCTGCATCCGCAGCTTCTTTATAGGCTTGCTGAATATCAGCTCGTTCTTCGACCGTCATTCCAGAAGCATTGATTGTTCTCTCGGCATCGGCAATGCGTAAATCCAATTCATCGCCGCCGCCGATTGCACTCTTAAACAATCCTTCATCGGCAGGTTTTTGTTCAACATTTGGCTTAATCTTGTCGCCACGCGCTTGCATGGCTTGTTTAGCGGATTTCTCCATGCCGCTTAGGACACCTTGCTCTCCGCCTCCTGCGACATTCTTTGCTGGCTCGAAGGTTGTGGGTTTTTCTTCTGATCTTTCTTTTACCGCATTAGAAAAATCACGGACAAAATCAGTTGCGTCGCCTATGCTCATGCCTGACTTTTCAGACATCCCCTGCGCCATTGCCTTAAAGGATTCCTCTATGGTTAATCCCCTGTCTCTCAATTCATCCAACGCACCCTTGAACCTTATAAGTGCGGCCTGAGCCGCAATAGAAGCCTTACCTTCTTTGACAGATAGAATTTCCTCTGGCAGCATCTTCCTTATTCCAAGGGTTCCGATATATCCAATGTCTTTAATATCATCATGCGGCGTGAAAGTGATGTCACTGTGAGCTTTTATTAACTCGTCCAAATCTTCTTTTGTTGCGCCAGTTTCACCAATGCCATAAATAAGCTTCTGTTGTTCTGGCGTTAATTTATCCTCTATCTCACCAAGTTCCTTGCTGGCTTTGTCGGCACGGGCATGATCCATGCTTTCGGACTGCCGGACAAGGCGATTAAACCTTTTGGCTTCTTCATCGCTTCCAAGGGCTTTTATAAGTTTCTCATGGTCAGATAAATGCGTTTCATCACGCATCTGTTCCAGAGATTCACGGGGTAATTTATATAAATCGCCTTTTGTAACTACTTCACCGCTTGCGCCGCTTGCTGTTGGCCCATCATCTGTGCCTGTTCGTCCTGCGTCGGCTCTTGCACCTTCGGCTCCGCGTCCAGCAAGCTCTGAGTTGACTTGTTCAGAGCCTTGAATGCCTCCCTCGTTTCCGGCTTCAAATTCGGATCGCTCATCGCCTGCGCTGATTTCTGGTTCATCTGCTGTATGTGCGCTAGTCGGGACGGTTTCATTGGCATGAATATCCTCCATATCTGGATAGTAATCTCGTTGTAATGATGGATCTTCTTTATCTAGCAAATCAAGAGCATTATGCTCTTCTGCCGCCTCTCTAAGCTGTTTCTCAAGCTCAGCATGAATTTCTTCTGGTTTCATCCCAGTAGTATCAATGCCCATCTCTCCTGCATGACGCTCTAAATCTTCATGGTATTCACTCAATACAGTCTTTTCGTCTCTCGCTTCCATCGATGATCTATTGCGTTCTGAATAGACATGATCCTTGTTCAGGCCACGACGAATCAGCTCAAGAACTTGGTTGTCTGATGGTGGGTTGTGTGCATCGAATCCGGTATATTCTCGTCCAGCCAACTCAAGACCTAATTCATGCAAACTGCGCCCGGTGTCACGAATAAGTCTGCCACGACCGGGGACAAATTCTGTTTCTGCGCCCATAGCTTTGAGATCGCCATGTGGCTTTAATCCGCCCATTTCAGCGGCAAGTTGAATAACATTAGGGTTTTTAAATGGAGAAACTGTACGTTTTTGCGGAACGGTAATTTCAAGAGGTTTTTCAGAATTAAATACCTTCGGAACATTGATTACTTCTGTCTTGGCCTTTGCATTTTGCTTAATGGCCTCACGAACATCTAATGCGCCTTGTGCAATCTGTTGCTTCGTTAATCCAGCTTTATCAGTCAGAAAACTTACAAACTTGTCATGCGCTGGTGATTTACCTTTTCCGCCCACAATATAAAGAGCCTTATCAATGTCACTATTAAAGGCTACCTCTTTACCATCGGCCCAACGAGGGGAGGATTTGGATAATTCAGAAGGTAGTCTTGGCTCTGCAACAGGAACAGGACGAGGTGCAACTTCAACGGGCTTTGGCGTCAGATCAACTGATTTCCAGACAGATTCTGGGTTTCTCTCACCAGCCTCTACTTTTGCCAAAGGACGCGGTTTAGCAACACCTTCTGGATTAATCTGCTCAGCCTTAATTCTTGCTATTTCCTGAACAACGCTATCGTCAACATTCTCGATGCCAGCGTTCGACAATTCCTGTTTTACCGTTCCTTTATAACGGTTAATTTCATCGTCCGGCAAACGCGAGGGCTGAGGCTCAACCTTTAGGCCATTCGGAAGAATTGTTTTTCTTGCCGCCGCCATTTCTTCTGGCGTCATATTGGGGGAATAGCCGTTCTGATTTTGTTGCTTCCTGTCATCAGCAATTTGCGATAAATTGGGCGGTTGCCCATCCTTACCTATGACTGCCGAAGGATCAGCCGGACGACCATTAACAACATCAGCAATCGTCGAGTTCATCGCCGCAGCTTTAACGGGCGCTGGTTGGCGAAGAATATCTGCTGCTTGTGATTGAAAGTCAGTCTTGAGCGTCTGCGCCCTCATTAACTCGTCGGGCTTCAGAACGCCACTCTCATGCAACGCGCTTCCGAACCCACCATGAATTAATGCGCCTCCGACAGCCCCGAACGCCATATCACTAAGAGCAGACTTCACATCGTAGTCACCGCCCTGATACGCGCTGATGCCCAATTGCGCTCCGGCCAAAGGCACCATGGAAGCCGCGCCGCCAACAGCGCCTGATATTACCCTCGCGCCCACTCTGGCTGCTGTAGTGGCTGTATCAACGCCCAAAGCACCAAGGCCAGCTAAAACCTTGCTGCTGCTGAGAATCGCGCCTCCGTATGCCATTGCAGCGATACTGGCAGGATCGGCTAACGTTGCAGCCGCGCCAGATGCCAATGTCGGCAATAATCCATGCGTATTACTATAACGAGCATTCATATCCTCATTAACTAATTCTCGCTGTTTATCCTTAGTAATCATATTGGCGACATTCTCATACATCGGCTCATCAGTAATATGAACCTGCTTGCCGTCATTGCCAATCGGAGCCGAGGAATTAATTTGTTCGGCAGATATTTTCTGAGACTTCGGAAGATTGAACCCAAGCGCATTAGATGTGGCGTCTATAGCTGTATCTACGTTCTCCGCAACGAACGATCCAGCTTTATTCGTAAAGTCTGAGGCTATATTATTCCCAGTCAATCCAGTCCATGTTGGAGACTCTTTCTGGAAATCAAAAGCAGCGCTCTCTTGCGGCATCTGAAATGGTGTACCATCAGGGATATACATTATTTAATCGCCTCGTTAATAATATCAGCCAATGAACCCTTGACTGGAATTTCACCACGTCCCAAGTATTGATTGGGTGTCGCAGCCAAACCGCCTTGGGATTCACGTTCTTTCGCTTTTGCAGCAAGATTTTCAACACCAGAAGCAACTTTCTTCCCTGCCGATTCAGCAATACCTGGAATTTCGGAGAAGCTAGGCGCTTTATCAGCCAATGAACCCTTGACTGGAATTTCACCACGTCCCAAGTATTGATTGGGTTGCACAGTTAAATCTGGTGGACGCACGACAGGCTTCCGCATAGCAGCATCATTAAAGCCAACAGATATTTGCTTACCGTCCAAACCAAGAACAGGAAGCCCATGATTGTCGATCATCAGTAATCTTTGATTGGCCTCATCGGTTAAAAAAGAAGATGATGTTTGTAAATCTTGGATATAGTGTTCTCTTGAAGCATAAGTTGGCGGCACATATTGTTGCGGAGATACTAGATCCCCAATGTGCTGCTGATAAAACTGGGTGTTTGTAGATATGCTATCAATTCTATTTAAGGGAACGCGATCTCCTGATGGCAGATAGCCATAACCATGCGTCATTGCAGCAACAGCCTTATTGGTAGCATCTTTAATACTTCCGGCTGCTGGGTCATAAAACTTAATCGCCATAGACATATGTTCGGCTTGGTCTTGTATTTGCTGTAGATATTGTGGGCTTGCACCCGATCTACGCATCGACAACATAAAAGATTGTAAATCAGTATTGCTGGTCACGGCATCTTTCATTGCCGTAAGATTTTCTTTACCGCCCATAATAAATTCGTCTGTTTTACCCTTCGTCAAATCATCCGAACCAAGTTTAGCATCCATTGCGCCATACTGCGCCATCATCGGGTCTTCTGCCGTGTGTGCCTGAGTTTGCTGTTGGAACGTCAGGCCGAGTGACTTATAAACTTGGGGCCATGTATTTCCGTAATTCCTTGCCATCTTCGCAAGCTTGTCTGGAGCCTGCTCTGGATTCGCAGTTAAATCATTCTGAATTGCCGCAGCATAAGCTTTTGGCAAAACAGAACGATTAACTTCTGGCACCTGTAGGGCTTCCTGACGAGCCGCAACAGCATTAACGTAATTAACCATCTTCTGCGGGTTCTTGGTATCCTGAACAGCATCTTGGAATTGATTGCTTAATTTAGTATCATTGCTAGTTATCATGCCAGCGGGATCATCACCTAGTTGCTTATAATAGTCCTGAGCCGCTTTCTGCATTTTGCCATACAAATTTGACTGCTCACCGAAGTTCTGCGAACCGCTCATGCGTCCAGTGACATCAGCAACATAAGAAGAAACGCTTTTACCGTTCTTATCTGATGTATTATTTATCCAAGGCGTAGGGCTTCCGGCAGGAGCAACATTTCCAGCACCAGAAAAATACCCAACCGCGATTCTTGCTGGATCGCCGTTAAACTTGCTTGATAGATCATCAATAATGCGATGACCAACCGCCTCATTATCTTTGGGGTTGTTTATATCTTCACCAGGTTTGGCGTATTGTGCAAAGGTTCCGGGAGTAATCTGCCATCCACCTACAGAAACTCCGTTAGCAGGAGCGTTCGCTTTACCGCCAGATTCTTGTTGATGAATGGAATCGGCAATCGACATGCCGTGAGGGGCAAACGCATCTAATGCCGCCTGATTTTGAGCAGGCGTTCGTGTGGGCATCCCGCCAACAAAACCGGCAACCTGATGAAGCTGATTTACTTGGTTTAGAAAGTCTTGTGCTTTATCTGGATCTTTTCTAAAAGCTTTTTGAACTGTAGCAGGATCATAAACGCCGACTGGGGATTTCCCAGCGTAAGCTAGAGCCTCGTCATTCTTATAGGCTTGGTTTAAATCATAACGCGCCTGCTCTGCGCCAAAACTAGTTTGCATATTATCAAGATGATGCGTCATGGCATCTATATCATCCTGACTTCTTCCTGCGCGTTGCATTGAACCAACAACAGCGGCTTTATTATAATTGTCTCCTGTTACCGCATATTCTTTTGCATCCTGTATCGTCTGATTTTGCTGACGCACAAATTCTTGTTGCATAGCATTGGTAATTTCAGTGCGTTGTTGCGCATCAACATAAGGCACGTTCGTTACAACTTGATTGCCGTCCTTATCAACGCCAACAGCTTGGTATGAACCATTCAGATATTTATTGGCTATAGATTGCGCCAAATCTGGGCTAGTACGAATATTTGAGTTAATAGCACCTGATATTGCTGTGCCTATATGTTTTGCCGACATACCAGCAATCGCAGATGGATCAGTAATACCTTGATGGTCAGCTAAATCAGCCGTGTCATTTCTAATCTTATCAATATAAGTAGACGCAGTAGGGTTGTTTGCATTAAGCGCAAACTGATTGGCATTATTATCTATAGAAGATTTTAATGAGGTGAGTTGTGCGGATTCGGCTTGATCTGCAACATAAGCACCAGAACGAAAAATAGCACTGCTGGCTTCATGCGAAAAATCGTCTTTGAATTTATTCTGCGCCGCCAAATTTGGCATAGAATTGGCGTATTTTTCTTGAATTTGAGAAACGCTATCCTGAAAAGTTTTATAAGCGTTTACGGAATTATTGCCTTTGTTTTGTCTAAAAGCCAATTCCGCATCAGATAATTCTTTAGACGCATTTGTTACGCCGTCACGCGCAGACGAGTCAGCGTACATTTGGGCAAAATGCGTAGCTAAATCACTCGCTTCATCTCCTAATTGCTCACCAGTTTTACCCGCTTGCTCTAACGCCTGTCCTACATTTGCACCGAAATCATTCGGATTGGCTTGAACCTCAAAACGCGGCCCACGACCAGCAGGTGAATCCGTATCCGCAATACCCGATGGGCTTGCGTTATAACCTTGATAAACATCTTGAGGTTTTGGGCCAGCCATGATTTACCTATTGACTTGGATAAGCTGAACCAGAACCAACGGTGCCAAAACTAGAATCTACCGTAGGAGCAACAGAACCGCTAAAAACCACTGCGGCCACCATTCGTGGTAAATTTAGCGTAATTACTAGCAGCACTTCCCAACCCACCAAGCACAGAAGAACCCGCTCCAATGTCTCCGGCTGTTTCAGCTTGGCCTGCAGAAGAAGTGTCTAAATTTGACTGCGCCGTATCATTGGCACCTTGGACTTGGTACCCATAAGCCGTTCGAGCAGCATTAGAGCGGATTGTAATGGCGTTTAATTCTCCAAGTTGGCGAGCCGACGATTGTACTTGTAAGTTTGACCCTGAATTAATATCAACGCCAGATGCGCCTTCGTTAGCAACAATGGCCCCAAGTTTTGCGCGTGACTGAAGCCCAGCTTGTTCGGCTTGTGCTGTGCCAGCTGCCCCAGCGTAATTTGCGCTTTGTGTAGCTATAATAGCATTATTAGCAGCTATCTGGGCGTTGGATTTATCTGTGGCAGATGTGGCTTCTCCTTGTTGTATGGCACCAACTGTACCCAACCCAGCAGCTCCTATGGATGTGATGGCACCTATAGCCCCCAAATTAGCTCCAATAGCTGCTGTGGCAGTTCCAAAGGTACCAGCCCCACCAGCGGCGGCGGCTATTCCAGCGGCAGATACAGTTCCACCCGACATATTATTTACTTCCCCGTAATGGTAACATGATTGATGGCGTCTTCATTGCGCGAGAATAGAAGGTGCGTCTCATCCGTAAATTCTTCTTCAGCTTCTTCAACCGTTTTTGCGCTCGTTGGGAAGACCATTGTAACGTAAGTGTCACCTATCGCATATCCAGCTTGTTTGCGGTTGGCGTTCCCAGAGAATACATTGTACCCATGCAATTCAATGGGTTCGTTATCAATATAAATAACAAAATCACCGCTCAAAATTAGTAATGTTGGAATCTTCATAAGCGAACCAACTATTGTCACACCAGCTGGAACCATAATCGTTCGTGAATACATTCCAGCGTGAATCAAATGAGATGTCGGAATTAAGGTTTGTGGTAATTGACCAACAAAAGCCTCAAGACGACGAACATTGGCAATCGTCACTTCACTCATAGTATCTATGCGACGCTCAGCCACTGCATTAGACATTCGTTAATTTCCTGAAAAACACACGATTAGTCTCAACATACCCTATATGGGGTAAAACTTCAGCTAGATTACCACCAAAGGGGGCACTAATAAAGAGGCATGGAGATTGTCTTTCTGCGGCATATTCTTCAGCAGCGCGAATAAGTTTAAGACCAGCGCCTGTTTTACGATGCTCTTTAGCAACAAAAAGGCTTTCAGTGACGGACATAAGAACCCCGCAATGAGGGAAAATAGATATTAAAACAGTTACAAAACCGACTAATTTATCGTCCAAAAACGCACCAATCGCCTGCAAAGAACCCAATTTTTCAAGGTTATAATACATTTCCATCTTAGCAGAAAACGGGGGTGCGCCGTCCACAACAAGTTCAGTCGCATATTCAGCCAATAAATCTGAAAAATTTGGTGCAGATTCAAGGCGCGATACGGTACATTTACAAATATTAATCACTCGTATCCCCCATTTCATACCAAACAATAAGGCTGTTAAGGTTTATAGGAAGGGGGTACTGCGTTTGAATAGCAATTTGTGCGTTTGTTTCCCAATCGGCGGGAGCTTCAATATATTCATCGCCAGTATATAATGGCACTGAATTACCAGGGATAACAGCAGCATTTCGTTCTCTTGATGAATAAAGACCCGTCCACGTTATATTAGCATTATTTGGCTGGGTGGATGCATCAGGCTGATTAACACCAATTGAAATGCCCCTTGATGCCTCCATACGCGCCGTAACGCCAAATATTGACTTACGTTTGCCTTGGGGCGTGTCTTTTTGTCCTGGTGGGTCAAGGTACATAGTTTGTAATTGACACGTGTACGGCAATCCTACGGTTATTTGGGAGGCTGCCAGAGGCAATGTCACGGTGCCGTTAACAACAGTCTGACTGGGAACGACAGCGCCATCCGCCAATATAGAAACTTCCAAACCGTTTAAATGATTTAACCCGCTCACAGACGTTGTTGGCGTTCCTATTGACCAGTTCCCTGATATTTGGGGTATTGGCGTATTATTCGGGTCATTGGGAATAGTTTTAGTTATAGGTGTCGTTATGTTGGCCGTAACACTTGTTCCTGACGTATAAGACGTAATTGTAGCCACCCCACCGCCAGTTCTAATAACATCCCCAACCATGCCAGAAGAAAAAACCGAAGATGAAGTTGTGAAAACAACATTATTGGTAATTACGGCGCTGACAACCGCACCCGAACCTGTACTATCGGATATTAATATACTGGTTTCACCTAATGTATAATTTTGGCCTTGAGTTAATGGAGTAACTGCTGTGATAACACCAGCAACAACCGTAACACTAAAAGTAGCCCCAAAACCTTGCCCACTGGCGTCGAGCGCAACAGCAGTAGGTGCTGTATATCCTTCTCCTCCAAAAGCCACGAGGGTACTTGATATATTACTTGTTCCGTTTGCCGATGCTGCATAAATTGTAGCTGATGGATAATTTAAAGCCAAAGTGAGCCCTGCATCAACGCACCAGCAACTACCAACATCTTGCCACAAACGATTATTCATGCGTTCTGAATAATAAACGTAAACACCATTTACCAAACGCTGCGTTACAATATACAAAGCATCTACAGGTGGCTCTACAACAGTGCAAACGCTGGCATACAATCCATTGGTGTCGTGTCTTGCCCAAGCATAAACATCTTGTTCTTTAAGGTATGTAAAAGATAACATAGTGCCGTCATTTCTGACGCACCATATAAGTTTGTACGGTTCCTCAGCATAAGCCCATTGAATGATCTCATAACCAGTAAACAATTGGTTTGAAAGAACAGTAGTGTCCGTTCCAGTATAAATGTTAACAAAGAAATTATAAGACAAATCCCTTACGATTGATCCTTTGGCTTGCACATATAAAATATCGTAATTAACCACGATAGGCGGGACGGTTGAATTGCAACCATTATATGCTTGGGGCTGTGCGTCCTGACTTGACGGTGTAATAGCTGCACTATTACCACCATTTAATTGCCATGCCCCAGAACCTGTCAAAACAACTAACCCACCTGGCATGGGAACAAGAAATTGAATGCCATTAACTTGTTGCGCCCACGGTGATCCAGTTATTGAATCAGAATCGGCAATAGGTATGGCATAGTCAAAATTAAGAAAAGCCCCTGGCTGGCTCATGTAATACGTATCTGGATTATCAATTGTACTTGCATAAACGCGACGTTGCTGAAAATACGCTACGCATCCGGGGTAATAACCCGTCCCTGTAAAAGGGTTTTGATGCTGAGGGGGGACAGTCGTAAAATCAGGTTGAATGTTTGTGTCAACAAAACTTGTCGATAAACTTGTCCCGGCAAAACCAAAAAGAACTCCCGAAGGTTGCGCGGTTCCATACGAAGGCGTTGCTTCATATATATTGTAGCTTGTAGCCCCGGTCACGGCTGACCACGTAATAGTATTGCTACCTGCGTATATTGATATGTCGTTATTGTAACATTGAGCTACATTTGAAGCGATACTTTCTTCGCCATCGGAAGCAACAGCCGTAACAACATACTGATAATAAGTTGTCGCAGTTGTGGAAGAATTAGCTGTAGCGGAAGCACCAGTAGGAGCAGATATAGAAGAAGCAAATGTTACTTCTGTAAAAACCCAATTTGTCGCCCCATCACGCTGAAGATCATAGGGCGGATAATCATAGGGTGAACTTTCATTAACATAAGAAACACATGTCAAAGACATTGTGTTCGCGCTTTGAGTATATTTTAAATAAGGCAAATCTACAGCAGCGTATGGAGATGTCACAGTATAAATACGGGCAACCGTGCCGCCAGTAGAAGCGGTTGCCGAAGTTACGTTATTTCCAAAAAGATCTTGAACATTAAAAGTATTGGTGGTTTTCGCTGTAACAACCCAAACTAATCCGCTAAAACCCGTATTTCCAGAATCATAAATCCAATCGCCAACACGATAACCATGAGCCGTAGCTGTAAATAGTCCAGCGGAACTGACACTTGTTACAGTAACGGCGCTTTCTAAAACGTATGCGCCATCAGACAAGATGCGCATATATTCATCACCAAATTCCAGCGCATAACCTTGGTCAATGTTAAATTGAAAAGGAATTAACCGTGGTGGATAGCTAGATATTGTGCCACCAACATTAGGGGCGTTTTGCTTACACATTCCGCAATACGCAGTGCCTGCGCGTGACGCGGCTCCTCCACGATAATTGGCGAAGAAATTACGATAAGTAGAAGCCCCCGAATGATATTTCTGAAGATCCGTTCTGCCAAAAACCGAAGGACTAAGTTCGCCTGACGAAAAGCTGTTTTGAATAGTGGTTAGCATAGGCTAAATCCCCAATTAATGTTGTCATACCCTACGCCTTGCCAAACATCCCATCCACCAGAGCCGCCATTTCTTGCGGATATCCAGTCAGGGACGTGATCTTGACAGTTGCTGCCTTCATTCCCATCAGCCGTCCTGGCTTGCATAATAATTTCTTCAGCCAACCGAGCTTGCATTTGCATCAACGGCAAATTCATAGCAATGCCAGGGCATAAAAAGGCCGCCAAAGACGCCACAAATGCAGCTTCAAATTGCGAATCCCAAATTGTTGGGATTGGTTGATTAACAATATAATTAAGTTGAGCCTGATCTTGATTGGTCAAGATAACGCTAATAGGACTTCCGCTTGCATTTGTGCTGTAAGCAACCTTAAAAGGAATTTGACCGCGACCCCGAAAATAGATGGGCGCTGGAACACTACCAGTTGTATAATTCGTGCCACTTAACTGGGCCGGATACGTAGGAACAATAGCTCGTGCTTTAAGCATGTCAGTAGGGGCTGCATACATATAAAGCCAAGGTGTAGGAACGGTTAAACCATAGCCAGTAGTTCCACCTTCAGGCGTACCTGCTGCCGCTCCCAATATTGACAATGAAGCTTGTTGAGATAAACAATTCCACCAAGCAGTTCGCGCTAAAGATTGAAATGTGGGAAGATACAAAAGATTGCAAGCATTTGCGGCAACACTTTGATCGCTAGGAAATACGCTGCTTATGGTTGATTTGCCGCCTATTGCCATCAAAGATCGTTGGCATAGACTTAATTGGCTGGATGCTGATGTCATGCTTCACCTGCTTAATAATACAGGTTGCGACCTTTATTGCCACGACCTTTGAGTTTCTTTTTGGGCATTTCATCACGCTCAACTTCGGCTTCTTCTGCCTGCTCGTTCTCACAACTCATAAATTTGATTTGCAGACTAACGCGGCATTTTTCGCCGTCTTCATTTTGTTCAGTATTAATTCCCGTAACTTCCGCCATACAAAACAAATGAATCAAATCGCCAATTTCGCAATTTTCATCCAAGCCAAGCTTTTCAAGTTCAGCATCACAAAGCGTAATTTGAAGGCCATAAGGATATTTGGGAACAGATTCGCCTAGAGCAAATGGAACGCCCATTGACTGTTCATCTTCGAGGCTTCGCGCCATATCAACCAATTTTGGCATTTTCATATTTAACCCCTAAGCCGCAAGATTTTCAATTTCATCAACAGATATAGGCCGGATATCTTCAGCCACATGCTCTACTGGAATCACATTTGTTACTTTTGGAAACATATATTCATATTCGCCAATATGCCCAATTTCTTGCGATAAATCATGATCGCAGAACATTTTGACGCCATGCACACGTAAAAGTGTCGAAAAATAAATATCCGATCCAACATAATCTTGTTTTTCTTCAAGCCAACGGATTTCAAAACGAGGCTTAGGAATTTCTCTAAAAGACGACACGCGAGCCAAAAAACTTGCCCCGCCCATAGAAGCGACTTCTTGCAATCCTGTCTTACCAGTTGAATCCAAACGGTTGCCGTTTATGTCACACAAAATGCCTTTAACTTCATTAATATCATGCATAGTTTTGTGACGATAATTTGTTGTCACAACATCCTTATCATGCTGAATAAGACGATCAACAATATTGTTAGGAAATGTCATATCGTCATCTAAAGATAACCAATGGGTGTAATTCCCATTAATCATCTCATCGACAAATTTTTCTTGGGCTATAGGAAGAACGCTAACTTGGCCGTATGAACGAAACTGAACATCTTGGAGTTTATACCCAGATACGCCAATGCCAGTTGTCATCAAATAGGACATAAGTCCTACAAGGGAAGAGCCAAATTTGCCCTTCCAATCTCTATTGCTGGCCACGCTAACATAGAGCCTTACATTTTCCATTAAAATCCTCTTTACGACAACCTATCAACCCAGAAATTAGAGCCTGCGTTAAGCGTAGTAGCCGTTGCGTTGCTGACATTTTGAGAGAAAGATAGCGCAAAAGTTCCTGTTGTTGCAGCTAAAATCGTACCTGTAATGTTAACTGTGGTAACTGCCCCTGTATAAGCCAGAAGATTGCTTGACAGAGCCGTAATGTTACCTTGTGCGGCCACCGTAGCGGTATTGTAGGCCCAAGTATCAGCAGACAAAGTTGTTGCGGTAGCAGTGCCAGTAAATTGAAGCTTTAGACCGCCAGATGCACCGTTAGTTACCGACAAATAAACGTCAAAAACATAAACGCCAGCAGCTTGCAAAATAACTGACATGCCGCTTGACGTAATAAGCGTAGTCGAAGTTACCGAAACGCTATTGGCAAAATACGTGCTGCCCTCAAAGTTAGTGATTTGCGTAAGACTGAATTGCTCAGTCGTGGCCGCAGGATAACCGTTTCCAGAAATACCCTGTACGATTACTAGTTCGTTACCAATAGGAAGTGTTGCCATGATTAATCATTCCCTTCTTTTTCGCCACCCTTGGTGGCTTTGTCTATGATTTTGTCTTTCTTTTCGTGCGATTGCATTTCTTTTTGATGTTCGGGTTCGCCAAGCTCTTTTTCATGGCGAGAATGCATTTCTTTCATTTCTTTTTCGTGACGAGTATGCATTTCTTTTTTATCAGTATGACCTTTGGCATCATGCATAGCATGTTCGTGTTCATGACGAGAATGCATATCATGGCGTTCTTTGACGTGGCGGACATGTGCTGGCATTACTTCATGATTATCGGCTTCTTTCATGGTTTCATGGTTGCCAGCTTTTTTGGAATCTTTTTCAATACGGCTAATTTCCATATCTCCGTCTTCTCCACGTTTCATCGTAGGAGATTTGCCGTACATGCGTTCAGCTCTGCTGCTCATTTTTTAACCTTTCCATACATAGATTTCATAAGAGTCTTAGCCCCAACGTGCTTTTTCTTATGTGCTTCTTTTTCAAACGTTTCAGCTAAACGAGCTTCTTTTCCAAGCTTACCTGGTGCATTTTTTTCTTCTTCAGCATATTCATGAACGGATTTACCGGCAGCTTTTGCTTTAGCCGTAAAAATTCCTTTATGGCTTTCAGGAACCGCTTTTTTCATCCATTTCTTTTTTGGTTTTTCAGACATTGATTTTGCACCATCAACAAGATTGGACATTACCATTTAGATTAACCAAGTTTTTCGATTTTAGAAGCGCGTTCTTCATTGTTTCCAACAAATTCAGAAGTTGTTTCTGGGCTAACTTTTTGAATACGCTTCTTGCTATTCATTTTAGCGCCCATAATTTTAACACCATTAGGGTTTTGAACCGTTTGCAAACGACGAGCATCTTCTGAAGCGTTGGCAATCATTTCATCTTTAGTGCGTGGACGACCAGCATAATAACGACCATTGCGCTCAGCTACAATGCGTGCGCTTTCTTCCAAAGAATCAACATATTTTTCAAACGCTTCTTGCGCCAGTTCATTCATTGGCTCCATATCCTCGTTCGGCGTATCATAAAGAACAATGAGTTCGCCCGATGGATGCAGCGTGTCATCTGGGCCAAAAAATCCCTGTTCATTAAGAATACGATAAACAGGACGATCTTGCGGAATAGCAGGATCGCGTTTTTGAACGGGAGGCGCTGTAAAAAGCTGAACCATAAAGTCTCCTTTGTTTAGAAAAACCCGTGACCATTTCTGGCCACGGGGTATGCGTATTAACCAGCGATGTAATTGTTTGCGTATTGATTGCCCAGCAAACCAGCTTTTGTGCCAGCAAAGCTTGGAGGATTTAGCGTCATAAACGAATTGACGCTAAGGGTAATGGTCGTGTTCGATACCGTGTAAACAAGCTTGTAAAAGCGAGGAAGTGCTTCGCCCATAGCTGCCAAGGTAGACGGTACAGGAAAGTACAAAACAGAACCAGCGTACAGCATCGTACTGCCAGAAAGCGCAGCGGACGTGTAAATGGTAGTGTAAGTGCCTTGACCATACGAACCGTTATCAGGAGCAGCCTGCAAGGTGATAGTCATGGTGCCGGTTACTGTCGTGACGGTATTAATCGTTACGACAACATAAGGTTGTGCCATTCCATCGCCAACACCGTAATCAACGCCGATTGCAGTATTGGTTGCAGGGAAACCATTAATCATTGAAGGAGCATTGCCTGAGCCAGCACCCGTAATATCAATGATGGTGGAGGTTGTGGTTGTATTAGCGATTGCTAGTACAGTGTTGACCGCCGTATTGAAAGACAAACTATTATCCAAGTACATTAGATTTCTCCTTACGACAGTGTTGCTTCAGTGTTGGTCAAAGCATCGACCACACGGATGGGGATATCACGGAAGGCCAATACGGGATCGCCTGCAAAGTCCTTGCTCGACAACAAAACGTTTTTGTCGCGAATAGCTTGGATATCCAAGTTTTCACGAACAGTACGGTTGCAATACCAAGCTGGGTTAATACCAGGAGCCGGTTCACGAGGACTGTCGCTTTCAGTAATGCCAGAAGCGCGACGAGTAAGGGTAGGCAACTTAACAACTGCACGCGACATCAAAGCAAACAAGTCAGGAGGTGTCGTTGAGAACAGGCCGCCTGCGTTTGTAGTCGTATCAATGTTGCAGATACGAACCGTATAGCGCCAATCCTTAACAGCTAGGCCGCACTTCCAGCAGAAATAGCTGGTGTAACCTTCAAACTGGTTGCCGTTCGTATCGTAAAGAGCGCGAACGTCACCCTTGTCTTCATACTGAAGACCGGCTGGCGAACCCTTGGGGAAAATACCAAACAAAGTTTCGTCGCCCCACCCACCAAGCCACAAAGAAGCGTTGGCTGATGCTGTACCGCCAGCATTAAGTACGTTTACGGCATTCTTCGCGTTTGAAGACGTAATCGTATTATACTGAGGTGCAAGACCAGTAAACTGCTGTGGGTTCGTGGCTTCGTTTGAATAGAACAAAGCTGAAGCGATCTGCTGGCTAAGACCTTCAATATGCGCCATGTCTTGCGACAAACGGAAAGCCTCTACGTCACCATTCAGGGATGCTTCAGACTTATCTACCAAGCTGTAATCAACCAATTCGCCAATGGCAAACTGGAACTGAGCTTGGAGGGGTTTGGTGGACGCAACACCTTGGTTGTTGCCGCGCCATGTACCTTGCGGTAAACCAGCACGAACCGAGATTTTGTGGCCAAGAGGAAGATTGCCTTCCTTCCAGATAATATCCTTCAGGACTTCGTTGCATTGAGAAAGCAATTCTGCAATGTCAGCAACTGCACCATCGGGATCGACGCTCCGTGCCCAATCAACGAGATTTGGTAGGACGTTATAGCTAAATGCACCAGCCATATTATTAGCTCCTTCTAAGGGATGGGACGATTCACATCGTTCCAGTTATGCCTTGCTAAAGGGCGATAATTACTTCGAGAAGTGTTAGCTTTTCTTCCCGTAAAATCTTTGTTTGCGCGAAACTTGTTGAGCGGGTGGAGTTCCAGCAGGGACAGCCGTAGGCTCAGAAAGATTCGCGGTAGCTTTAGCAAAAGCGCGAATAACAGCTGGATGATTGCCAATGCCCGTTGTTTGCATAAGCGTTCTAAGTTCCTTTTGTTGTTCTTCACTTCCACCATGACGACGAATAAATTCACGTGCCGCAGCAGCAGTCTCGTCTTTACGATTTCCGCCAATTTCAGGATCTTTAACAAAAGAATCGTACCAACCCTTTGTTTGGTCTTGCCACGATTTTTTGTAAGCTTCCGCAATTTTCTCGACAACCGCTTGTACACTTTCAATATGACGATCAATAATTTTCTGTCCAAACTTTTGAACTAAAGCATGGTCTGCTTTAGACTCAAGTTCAAATTCAGCAAACATCTTGTTAACTTTTCCCAATTGGGATTGGTCAACAGTCATATTTTCAGGAAACTTCCACGGCTCATAGGACGGCAACGGAGCTGGTTCATCAGACTGGTTGCTCTTTTCCTCTTTGTTTGCCTCAGTCGCTTTTTCAGCGCCATCAGCAGAATCTTGTTTAGCATCTACCTTAATGTCCGATTTAACTTCAGATTTTAAATCTTTTGGTTCAGTTTTAATTTCTGTCGAAACATCAGATTTATTATCAGATTTAATTTCTGTAGATACTTCGGTTTTTACATCAGCTGGTGCTGTATCTACAACGTCACTGCCCAGTACGGTATCCATAGATGCCGATGCGCTCTCTGTTGATAAAACAGGAGCAGATTGTACTGGCTCAGGTGCCGTAACATTAACCACTTCTTCAGTCATGGTTAAGTATTATATAGAAAATTTATACTCATTAATATCCTACGGAAGCATGATGCATATTAAATATGCAATGAACCATTAGAAACTAAAATTGCAACAGCGTGCGGAATATTACGGGCTTCAATTTTATTTCTTACAGATAGAACATGAGTTTTTATTGTTGTTATTTCCAATTGGAGATTTTGTGCAGCTTCTTGACACGTTAATCCGTTTGCCAAAAGCACCATGACTTGCTGTTCTCTAGGACTCAATATCTTCATTTTTCCCTGCTTCTTTACGCATTTTTATACAAAGCTCAGGAGCGGCTTCTTCAATTTCCATCCAAATCATTTTACCAAGGTTAGCCATTCCGATATTGCAATAAGTTTCGTGAGAATCTCCACGGACAATAGGATTTCCAAACATATAGCTGGCTTCAAGTATATGGTATATCCATGCGCGTGCTTCTTTAACGGACATGATCCCACGTATAACTTCGTCGTTCTGTATTTTTGCGCGAGCAGCTTTTTTGCGTGCCCTATTAACTTGTTCTTTGTCGTCAGCATTATATTGATCTTCTTCTTCAATCATAATTTTGACCATTTAACATTGATGTCATGAAACAATGCAGTTACAGCCGATACAATTTGTGACCATGTGGAAGACCCGTGGCATATATGGGTAAAAACATGCCCGTTGCTTTCAATATAAGCTACACACATTCCGACTAATTCACCACGCTCTGCTTTTTGATTAAGGTTTTCCAATAAGCAAATAATGGATGTAGGCGTATCACCCGTTGGAAGATGAGATTCTGTTAACGCAATAATTTCAGCTGATTTGCGTTCTTTTGGCATTAGTTAATAATAAGCTTTTGCGGACGGCTTTCATCAAGAGCAGCAACGGATTTTTTTTGTTTGCCATCTATCATCTGCAACACATCAAAACGAGACATTGGTTTTGATTTCCATAAATTAACGCCATGATTATGGATTTCGTCCAACAGTTCGCTGACATCAGCCCAAATTGGGTGATTTTGCAAACGAGACATTTGCATAGCCGCAGAGGATGCTTGTCTTAAACCTTCAACAAAAAACTCAAATGTTTCTCTTTCAGTAATGGGTGTAAGAGATTTATCTTTTGCATCTGTTGCATTAATGCCTACTGACATTTTCCACCTTTATGCCGCTTCCTTTAATGGCCATATTAATTGCTTTATCCCGAACCGCTATAAGCTTTTCTTTAATTGGCAAAAATCGTGGATCTTGATGCGAATGAACCATTTGCGCCGCAGCACCACTAGATTTTGTCAATCCGTCGATAAAACGTTTTAAAATTTCAGTTTGTTTTTCTTCGGTCATTTACCCACCATTCGCTCCGGTTCCTAATAACTGAGAAAGCGCATTAGCGCCGCCGCCTATATCTGTACTTGCAAGAGTTTGTCCAGCTTGTGCGGCTATATTGGCTGTTTGCGCAACATGCTGCATTGCTTGCATCTTAGCCGTTGCCTGAGCAGCCTTAGCTTGCATATCGTTAATCTGTTTATATTGATCTGGCGAACGAATGATGCGCTGCTGGTTGCCAAGAAGGTCGTTCATAACACGAACATATTGTTCAGCATCAAGAATATTTTTAATTTCAGGATATATAGGATCCATATTGCCAATTAAAGCAGCCAAACGTTCCAATCCTCCTGTAGCAGCAGCTTTTTGAGACAACGCCAACATAGAAACAAAATTGACGCCCAAAGGCACACCCTTTAACGAAGGGGGCGGTGGATCTATAAAACCTTTGCGTTGCAAAATTCCGTAAATACGTTTCAGTTTTAACTTTAAAACCCCAAGCATATTTTCGATAACAGGCCCAAGTACAGTTAATTTTTCTTGAACTTTTTGTGCCACTTCGTATGCCGTCATACGATCAGAACCAGCACCTTGCTCTAGCATCAAAAACAAATCATTAAAAAAAGCTACTTTAATACGTTGCTCAATCGCCGCAATGTTTGCCGACATTGCCGCCACATCAGGATTAACTTGATATATGGAACGCATACCCGTTCCTGCATCAAGTTTAGGCACATATGTAACATGGCCAGGCAATGCCGACGATGGTTGATTCTTCATTGACATGTCCGCCAACAAAGGTGGACGAACCTGCTTTTCAATGGCTTCCGCTAATCTGCGTGTCATAACTTGGAGCTGAATAACATCAGGGAGAGCGTCCATACCGGGACTGCGCCCATAAGCATCGTTTGATTGTGTTGACCAACGAGCAACCGTAAACGGCTGGTCATGAAACCCACGAATTGATAAAGGTTCTTTGCTGCCAGAAGCCCACACCCAGTAAACTTCTCTCCACGCAAAATCGCCAGGTACTTTACCAATTTTTCCTTTTCCAACAGCAAAATTTGGTTCAATAGAATGTGATATAGTGCGTTCCTGATCTAACGCAGAACCTTTTTGTGACCACATAGCTTTAATATCGTCAGGAGGAGTCTGACTGCCAAAAAAGTCTATGGTTTGTAAAATGGTTTGTAGAAATTGACGGTTAAATGTATCAACTCTATTTGATCCATCATTCCCTAAATAATGTTCGCCAATGCAAGGATTATAACAACGAATAATGTCTCTTTGATCTTCATAAATAAGACATGGGGCTGTCCCAAAAACAACCACATCTTCTTTTTCCTGGGCTTCAGATTCATAAAAATTAGAAGCAGCCAATATTTTATAAAAACGATCTTCAGTTTCGTCCATCCATTGACGGCCAGCGGTATCAAGATCTTTATGGGCAATCGCCGAAACCATTTTAAACCAAGGCCGCGATGGCGATACCAAGCCAGATACAAGGCCGCCAGAGCAAATACGTGCGGCATAAGTAGCTGTAGGATCAACAATTGATTTATTGATTTCTCTGCCACGAAGCATATTATTGGGGGTTGGCATACCGCCAGAAGATTGAGTCAACCAAATAGAACGACGAGGCAATTCAAACTCAGCTAAATCAGACCAGTTTTGCATCCACCACGAATAACGCCATGCTCGTAATCCGTTTAATCGTTCAGTTAAATGCTTTTCAAGTTCTTGCCAATCTTTACCTATTGGCTTTTTGTTCATAGGTGGATCGTTTGGCTGCAAACTTAATACGGTTGGGCTTTCTTGATCGTAAAAAGCACCCACAGAATTTTTCGGCATTGCCACAGGGTTTTGTTTGGTTATTTTATTTAATAACTGTTTACCCACGATGATCGCCCCTATTGATTGAACCGCTGCTTACGCCGTGGATAAGGTTGTGTTTTGCTAAATTTAATTTACCGACAATTTTTTTTTCTTTATCAGTATTTTGTTTAACAATATGCTTACGATTAGCCCTAACGGGGGCTCCGTCAGCTTTAATAATTGGTTTGTTAACAGGCGTAGAATCAACCATTAACCGCCCCTACCCACGACACGTTGATTTAAATATTCATCAATAATGTCTTTAGCACGATCTCGGTCAAATTTTAAATAACTGCCATTGTCATCAAATTCTATGGATGTGCATTCAGCAAGAGCATCAAGCATCAATGTTTCCAGCCCACCCGTAAATATATTCTGACTACGATTATCGCGATAAGCTGTCGTCATTTCTTTGCTCCCAATAAAAGTTTTAAGGCCATCTTAACTTTGTCTTTAAAAACATATTCTTTAGGATTGAGTAACTTTTTTCCGACAACCCAAAGGTGGTTCTGGATGGAAACTGAGACTTGGGCTTGGCTAAATCCCATGGCCTTTGCCTGTTGGTCAAAATTTTCAAACCATTGTTCTTTAAATGTGACCCCCAAACTTTCGGCATATTGTCGAGACCCTTCGTAGTTATAATTCATTATTGCCCCAACAATTTCTGCTGAGCCGTGCTTTGTGGAACCGTAAGCCCCTGTTCCCCCAGAGGCCCTGCTGTTCCACTGGCCGCCGCCGCCCCACCAGCCGAAGCAGCGGACCGACTACGAGCTGTTGCGGTAGCCTCGGACGATTGATTAATTGTTTGAGCTGCAATAGGAGGTGAAGCAGCTGGAGGCGGCACAGGAATTGCAGGCGCGGATGGTGCGCCTCCACCCATATAACAAATCCACGGTTCGTAAAAAACATAACCATTGTTAGTGAACTTAATCATCTTAACTCCTTTTGCTTAACTTCTTTTGCAACAAAACGTGACCTCTGCGATATTCATAATCCTTAAGATATACCTCCCATGGAGCGGGGCATTCTACCTGTGAGATTGTGCATCCTATACTTTCGGCCCAATCCTCGACCTGCTTTGTGTATGGTATCCAGCCACCTATTGTCTCCATAAACTCTTGCCAACCCTCAACCCGAACCCCCGTCAAACAAATAAACCTTAGTTCTTTCGCGGCAGGATATTCAAGAATCTGCGTTATTATAAACCCGTCCAGATCATCGTCCTCAAAAGCCAGCCATATCTGCATATGATTAGTTCTAATATATTCAATGACATCCTCGGCCCTTAACCTTCCCAAGCTATACGAACACGCAACAACAAGCTTAGGATACACAACATCAAGATATGGTTGCAGGTCATCATACGGCGTTGGAACGAGCCGTTTCATTTTCCCTTCTTATAAAATTTTGATTTACGGGATTGGAATTTGGACTGCTTTTTGTCTGCATCAGTAAAATCTCTACCAACAGACTGCGGAATACCGGCGTATCCACCTTTTGTATGGGCGGCGATTTGCATTATCTTATGTTGTGCTTTTGACTGACTTGGCACGCCTTTTGAACCCAAAAAACGGTAATTTGGGTGTTATCTTAACACTAAATTTATGTTAAGTCTAGGTTATCGTTCTTGCATAACCCGTTAAAGCTTGAATGAATTTCCATGCAGATGCTTTATCGAACTGCATCCAGGCGCATTCCTTTTCAAATTCAAGCGTAAGTTTGTTATCGGAAATACCAATCTTCATTGCCATTTGAGAAGGCATTTCGGTTGGCTTAACAATTGTACCATCGGGCTTTGGCTTAAAAACAACCCCCTGATCCGGCGCTGCTGGTTTTGCTGCAAACCCAGTTCCATTGCCATCAAGATTGTTTGGCAATCCCATTGCGCTACGAATTTTTTCAAAATTGTCGGTCATGTTTACTCCGTTATTTCCAAATGTTCAGCATCAGGCACAAAATGCCACGGCAGTTTCAAGATATTTACAATCGGCTCAAAGCTAACGGGTTTGTAACGAGATATGACATACAAAGGTTTTTGTAGTTTCAAAACTTCGCACAGCAAAACCAGTGACGTATCTATTGTAATCACCCGTTCTGCTTTTTCAATAACGCCAATCCAATCAAACAAAGTAAAACCTGGAGTTTCACGCAAATACACCGTATTTAACTGCGTATTAATCTGCATTTCGCCTGTACTGCAATGACCATTAACCAATGTGTAGGAACCTTCAATTTTTAGTTTTTCTTCCAGTTCTGCCTCTTTTTTAGGCAAACGGTTAATTTTGACATAATTTGCCCAATCCGACCAATCCATCTTCAAAAACGAATATTTGGATGTCATCATGCTACCGTTCATTGCTTGATAGGCAGATCCAATGGGTAAAAACACAAATTTATCAGAATGACGGACGGGCGATGTAAACGGTTTATTGGCCGTCTCATTATGCAATTTGGTAAATTCGTTAGAATACTCAAAGTCAGTTCCTAAAATTTGATACTCGACATTAGGATGGGATTCAAAATAAGAAGCAATCCAATAATGGCGATCAAGTAATGGGAAAACAACTTTAAATCCCATGTCAGCATATCGCTTTACAATTTTTTGAATAAACATGACATCGCCAATGCCATGCGGTTGGTCAATCATAATCTTCATATCAGAGATCCCAAATAGTCTTCCCATTCTTTTGCACGAGCATCCCAATTACACGCACGCGCGTAGGCAACTTGACCTTCCCTGTCAAACCACGAAAGATTACTTATTGAATTAACAACATGCGCTGCAAATCTGCCAGCCACGATAGGCGTAATATCGGGTTGTAAATCCATCAACGCCCCAAACCCGGCACACGTTTCAGGCAACGCGCCCAGCTCGGTTGATATAATCCCGCAACCAGCCGCCATAGCTTCCATAGCTGATATGCAAGACGTTTCTGGAAACGTAGAAGGATATGTCCAATAATCTATGCCAGCCAATTCATCAGCCAGCCGAACTTGCGATAATGCGCCGACATACTCAACACCATCCAACTTACGAGCAGTTTCATACAATCCTTCATAAGGGTCAGTTTCTCCATAAATCGCCATGCTCGAAAATATCTTTAAACGGCATTCAGGTATATGTTTTCGTATCGTCGAAAACGCCAACAGCAACACATCCAACCCGCGATAGGGCGTTGATGTATAAGCAAGCGTAATGTTATCATGTAAACGACGCTCAACATTTAAGAACGGTTCGCTTATCGCATTCCTGATAATTCTGGTTTTATCAAATATCCGAAACGACAATTCGTAACGCGACTTTTGCCATTCACTTACAAATACAAACCCAGAGTAAATGGATTTTTCCTCCGGCGTTGCCAAATTAAAACATGCCGGTTGATTGCTATCATGATGTGCCCACAAAACAATCGGCTTTGTGCAACCAACAGATTTCAATTTGCGACCCAACGGCACAGAAACGGGAATCAAAATATCATAATCATTGGGTTGAACTTTTTCGCTTTGCGAAATGAATTTAACGTTCTCAACTTCGCGTGGCTCCGCAACACCATTCACAACCGTAACGTCATGCCCACGTAATGCCAAAGCTTTCGACAATCCAGCCACAGCCGATTGCGTGCCTCCAAGGGGTTCGCTTAAACCCGTTAAACAATCATAGGCGCGTGGGGAAAGGTCAATAAAAAGAAGTTTCATGCCCGCTCCAGCGCATGATGGCGTGATTACAGATTTACTCATCTCCGCCCCTCAATGACATTGCAGATAACCAAAGTTGCGAGTGCGAGGAGCCAGCTCATTTCTCACCGCCCATTTTCACCAACAACTGTTCAATAATCGTGCTGATCTTTAATCCCGTTTTTTTGACACGATCCAATAATATTTTGTCAGCCATGCGCGACAAACTAATCGTTCGTCTTACTGTGTTTCCATTATCTATCGGCATGTCAGCGTTTCCTGCGTTTTTGTTTTTTCTTGGCAACAATTTTCTTTTTTTTCAATCCATCGTCAATCTTATTATCAAGAGCAATAATTTGTTTTTGATGATAATCGTACATTCTGTTAAGCGCATCTTCTAGGTCAACAAGCCTATTGTGCAGGTCTTTGTTATGCCTTCCTAGCGTTTGTATTTGCGCTTTAATATAATTTAATGTTGCAAAATCTTCTTGCAAAATAACAGTCCTGTCATCTTCGTGCAAGACCACGCCGCGCAAAATCCATTTTCTAAACCATTCAAACATATTAAAAACTCCCTACCGACATGTATAACAATCCCCAAACTGCGACGTAAACCGTTCAGCAGGAGTTTGCGCGTTATATTGTTGCAATTCGCGTTGTTGATCTTGAATTTGCTGTTGATACTGCCGCTCTCGTGCATCTTCCTGCATTTGCTGATTACGCGCAGCACCTTCGTCATACGAATTATTCGAATACGAATTGTCGTTATACGAATTATGCGACGAATACGAATCGTAACTGTCGTATTGAGCAAATGCTGGGGTCGAAATAACCATAAACAATATTAGGTATTTCATAGATAAACTCCGTAGTGTGAACTTTCATAATTTCAATCTATACCTCCTGTAAAAAATAGCAAGCATAAAAGTGTGAAAGTTGTTTTTTCGGTGCGATATAGGCGGGGGTATATACGCCTACGACTATGACTTTGGGGGGACTCCCCCGCCTACCCGTGCCCCTAAAACACTGTTTCGGCATTGTGGTCTGGGCAAGGGATTGAACTAAACTGCTATTGAATTGATATGCTTAGATAAATACAGTATGAATGTTATGACATACCCCCAGACATACCCCATATGTAATGACACTAGAGACCGCGAGCGGCATCTGTCGTCAATGGATTGTAGTTATATTGATGATTGCCTTCATCATGCTTCATGCCACTATCGGCTTTTTTTGTATCTGGCCTTGAATAACGCAGCATCATAATTGCATAGCGACAAGCCGATATAACGTCATCGAACTCTTTGACCACTTTGCCATCCTTGCGATGATACATAAGCATTTCATCAAAGAACAATTGGCAGCTATCGAAAACTTTGAATGTGCCATTTTCCATGCGCGTCAGCATGTCCATAATTCCAGCCTCAACGCCGTTCGATCCATCGTCAAAGGTTGCGCGTTCAGGCAACATGGCTAGACCTTCGCGGCGATATTGATCAGCTAGGTTTTCGCCCGATCCTTTATCATGTTGCAATCCGTCATGCGGCCACGACCACGGCAAATCTTTGCCCCATGATTTTAACGCGCTCGCATGAATGGCAGGAATAGCCTCAGAACGTTTATAAACATTGATAAGGTAAATAATATCCATATCAGGATTGTAAGCTATCTTAGCTGCAGCTGTCGGATGATCCCAACCGAAATCGATGCCACCGATCTTGCGATACCACTGTGGAACCTCAAAACGAGGAACTTTTATCAATTCCTCAGATACCGGAAATATGCGACCCGATCCAAGCATCGGTTTACCGTTAATGCGTGCCTCGCGTTCATGCGCGGGATAGCTTGCGATAATACGCAGTTTTTCATCTTCTGAAATATGCGTAACATCGGATATCGTCATATTGATATCAACGCGATCAGGCGAAGGTTCATTCAGGAATCTACGCACAACGGTGGACATCCCTAAAAGAGGGGTAAATGTCGTCCACAAAATACCGCCGGTCGCATTGGTACGTGTGAGGATTTCCATATAAATATCATCGGGCGGTTCTTCGTCATTCCAAGCCCATTGCAACGTGTCGGCCTGGAACTTCTCGCGCCCCTGTTCATAGTATTTCAGCTTAATACGTGAAACGCCACCCCTGACATGCTGAACAAGTATCGTATCCGCAAGCCCTGCCACACCGCGAGCGTTAATGACTTCCTTGATGTCCTTGTGCGGAATAAACCCCGTTCCCTCTTTACCAACAGCGCCGATCAACAATCTTTGAATGGTGTCGCGTGTCACCTCGCCTGTAACGCCCGATGCCCAGCCATCATTAGCTTTGTCAAAACGTTTGCCATCCCACCAATCAGGATACCGCCCCGTTGCGTGCATAGCGGCCTCAGCGCCGCCAGCCAATGATTTTCCTAATTGGTTGCCTGCCCGAAACAATCTTTCACGTTTCGTCTTGCCCAGGCTGTGGAATTGTTTCTGTTTCGGGTAAGGTTGATACAATTCGAGCTTGCGCCTCAATAACTGTTCCTCGATCTTGGCCTGAAACATCAGCAATTCGGATTGAGAGAGCATCGCGGAGTCTGAGAATGTCATCGAGCGTTAACTCCTCAAATGGATCAAGTTTTTTAATATCGAGTTGTTGGATCGGTTTGCCTTCAACGCGGTTGATTATTTCTTGAATGGCGGCGGAGTTGCCTTCCATAGCCTGCTTGCAAAGTGTTTCCGCCAGCAAGGCCGCTTTATTGCCCAAGGAACGGTTATCTTTTGAAAGGTCATAATCCCTAGGCAAACTTAAAATAACGCTTAGAGCATCGGTTATAGGCTTAGCGGAACGTCTTCCGCCAGGATTTCCGGATTGTCCTGGCTGAAAAGGCATTCATTTCAATCCTTAAATAATTGAATATTAACTAATGTGCCTAAACTTTAATCAAAAGTCAACCACGAATAAAACTGCCTAAATTTTAGGCACCAAATTTGACAACCACGCAAAAAGCCCAACAAAAGCGCCACCAACAGCATAACTACGGCAGAATTGGGTAAAAACTAGGATAAGGAATCAACGTTTGCAGGGGTTTTTCTTTTATTTAGTCAATATATATATATATTATAATATAAAAAGAAAAAGAGAAGGGGTGATAAGAAGCCACCGATATCTTCTGATGGTGGGCAAATGTTGACGCTATATCGTAAGTTTTCCTGTAACTCATTGATATTTATCTGATATATGCATTTCCTTATCGTAGTTTTTTACATACGTGACTACATTACACGACATCACAACATCACTATTGCACAATGTAGTTTATTGTGGTAATAATGCCTAAATAACTGTAATGAAAGGATTTTATATGGCTTTTGAGATAGACTGGTCAAAAGTACCACCGCCGCCGCCTATCAGGCATTGGCCTTTTAAAAACTGGCAAATCGGTCAAACGGAATTCTTTCCAGAAGACGGGAGGAACACCACCGGCGCGGCTCAGTGTTGGGCATCAAGAACAAAAAAGAAATTCAGAACCAAAAAGACAATGGAGAACGGTGTAATGGGAACGAGAGTGTGGCGGGTAGAATGAACAAGCCAGAAAGATCAAACCGAAGCAGGAAATACCATTTTGGGCAGTGGGAACTAGGACACGCTCAATTTATTGCCTTTCGTGTGGGTTCAAAGGAGTATTTCAATAAAATGCGATGCACGCTTAGAAATTGGAACTATCGGACAGACAAGCGTTTTAAAACAAAAACTGTAATGGAAAACGGCATAATGGGCTTGCTGATAAAGCGTACTAAGTAATTTTATTGCTTTCTTCTAACGTGTTGTAATTATTGAATACTAACATGGCGATTATGCTTTACAGACGGTAAATTGTGGGATAAGATGCAGTCATAAGCGAGACCGCGCCTCGGGAAATCAGGGGCTGGAGTAGATACCATGTCAGATAATTCCACTTCTTCCAATTCCCACAACTACGAAGCCATTGCCAAAGAAACCTTGACGCAATCAGGCAAGCTTTGCGCCGCTTATCGTTACTTCCACCGCTATTCAATCGGTAATCAGTTCTTAGCGATCATGCAGCTTGCACAAGCCGAACCGATTAACACTTATAACGGGTGGAAAGAATTAGGTCGCCAAGTTAAAAAAGGCTCGAAGGCCATCGCGTTGCTAATGCCTTGCGTGTCGAAGGACAAAGTTTCGGGCGAAGTTAACGGCATGTTCTTCATTCGCCGGAATAACTGGTTCGGATTGAGCCAGACCGAAGGCGATGACTATGTTATGCCGGAAACGCCAAGCTTTGATATGGCAAACGCACTTGTCGGGCTAGGCATAACAACCGAGCATTTTTCAACGGTCAATGGCAACGCGCAGGGATACGCAAAGCCGAATGCAAAAACAATCGCCGTTAGCGCACTGGCAGCTAATCCCCTTAAAACCCACTTGCACGAAATCGCGCACTGTTTGCTACATGCCGATGATGTTTTGCTTGCCGACAGCGCCGAACTTCCCAACACCGTTATCGAAGTAGAGGCCGAGCTAACCGCTTATGTCGTGCTTTCCGTTCTTGGCATCACCGAAGGGCTGGAATACTCGCGCGGTTATATCGCCAACTGGAACAGCGGCAACGCAGGGGAAAAGGTACGGTATGGGAAGGTATTTAGCGCCGTGGACGCGATATTGAAGGCGAGGCCGCATGAAATACGCTCTACAACGCGCCCCAATGCCGCATCGTTTCCTCGTGATAGATACGAGCACCCGCGAGACGGTAGGAGCAGGGCTGACCATCCTGCAAGCTTATGAGCTGGCTACGATGTTGAACTTACGTTCTCTTAAACTTGAACATGGAAAGGCGGCTTAAAATGACCAGAACATGCAAAGCAATACCCCTAACGATTGATACCGCCGCTGCCTATATCGTGGGATTAATTAAAAACCACAACCTGGCATTCACAGGTGGCTATGGCATTGATTGCGACATGGGCGTTGAAAGCTGGGGCGATATTTACCAAGGCAACGGCAAACACGTTGAGCTTAACTATCAACGCAAGGGCGGTCATGTTGTCGTAACGGCTTTTGAAACAACGGTGACGGCATGAAACGCTTTATCATCATGATGCAACTAAGCGAAGATAACGAAACACCGCTTTATTTTCCTTGCGATGCCGATGACGCTGACCATGCGGAAGAACAGGCTTTAGACGCCTATCCAGGCTGGCATTGCGTAACAATCTATCAGGAGGTCTAGCCATGCTTATTCAATTACCGAATGACGCCAAACTTACCGGGGTTAAGCAAACAAAGCCCTTCACGTTCGAACAAGTTTTCAAAAGTGAAAGCGCCTCTTTTATCGGGACAGAAAAAGAGTTTTTGACCGCTGGCAAAGCCTATAGCTACGTCTCGCTTGATAAATTCACTCGCTTACAGGTGCAATCATGATTGAAGTCACAGAATGCGAAGAAATTGGCAATACGTATCCGCCTTGTAAAACGTTTATCGAAGCTTGCGCCACATTGGAAAAGCTTAACCCGGACTGGCGGGAGTTTTGGACAATTCAGCAACGCGACAATATCGCCGAAAGCATGGTGCAATCATGACTTGGCTTACCAATAACCCCGAAACTGCGGCCAAGCTAAACGCCGCTGATAAAGCTTACAACAAAGCTCGCGCTGACGCCTTTCATCTTAGCCTTGAACAAAAGGTTGACCTATCCCACCTTCGCGCAATCGAAGCCAGATTAAACCGCGAAAAAACACGCTTGTTTCATGCCGTGAACGAAAAAGAGCGAGTGTTTCGGGAAACACAAGTTAAACAAGCTCAAAAAGAACTGGACGGGGAAAAGAAGTTTCTTGCCAAAAAGGGCATTGTTATCCCTGAAGAAATCGAAATGAGCGATGATGAATTGTTGAGGGAGTTAATGTCATGACCATGCTCACATGCAAAGAATGCGGCATATGGCTAGATCACGAACTAGCCCACGCAACATCGGTTAACAAAGACTACCCGTATTGCGACGAGTGCATATGGTTAGCGCAGGAGCAGGAAGAAATGGACAACGGGCAATTCGGGGTGGGCGCATGATAATCCAAGAAGATTGGCAAACAATGGATACAGCACCACGGGACGGCAAGCCTTTTCTTGTCTATGGAAAGGGACTTTATGCGATTTATAGGTGGGAACAAGAACTTGGACATTTTGAGAATGAAGGAGATTCATATCTTGATTGGCATAAAGCTAGAGGTTGGATGACTTTACCCAAAATGCCAGATAGAGGGGATTTATGACCGCCTTTTCCTTCAAACCCATATTCGTGCCTAAAATCCTCGCTGGCGAAAAGCTATCGACTATTCGTTCGACCAAGCGTTGCGAGGTTGGCGACACGATGCAGCTATACACGGGGTTGCGCACTAAGAAATGCCGTAAGCTCATGGACGCGCTTTGCATTGGTGTCGCGCCAATTATGATCCGTGAGCCTGACATATGGGCAATTATTGGCAAGATCGAAGGCAATATCCATCCAGCCAGTGTTTTACATATTCAAGAAGGTTTTAAGAACGCGCAAGATTTCTTGGAGTTCTTTCGCCACGAATACGGATTGCCCTATCGCGGCTGGATACATGCATGGTTGCCGAAATGAGAGAAATTCACAAGCTAACTAACATTGATAACCCATATGAAGGTACTGAACCGCCTGATCTTTTAACACTTATGATTAAGTGCCAAGATTATGTCGTGCTAGGCATACCGTACAAGAAAAACAGAAGCGCACGATTGCAGAAGAAAATGCGAAAGATTGTTAGGGGAATGAATGAGTAACCACCCATCACGATCCCGCCGCAAACGGAACGCTTTAAGGTTTCGCCTATACGCAGCAGACGGGCGCATTCTTGGCGTATATTCGCGCCGGTATCTAGCCGAGCGTGAACAGGCTTTGCATAATGGCTCGGTTTTGAAAGTGGAGGGCGGAAGTGGAGGGCGGGAAATGACTGACCACATGAGTCTCTTGCACTGGACACACGAACAACTTGACGCAGAACTAGAGCGTGATAATCCTAGCGAAGCCGTGATCGTCGCGTGCCGAATCGCCATTAAAAAGCTAGAGGACGGAGGACATGCAAAAACCTTCGCAGAAATGAGCCAGCCGAACGATGATTAACCCACATAAGCACTTCATTATCAAATGTGACCGTTGTTATACGGTTATTGCCCAGTGCAGATGCTTCGATAGTTACCGCACATTGAAATGGGAAAGGTGCGAGAATTGCAAACAGCCTAGCTTGGCGCAAATGTGCATAGACCCACGCGAGTCGGAATGATCGAACGGCGCAGCGGGAGAGAACGACGAGCGTTTAAATCCCTGATCGTTAACCGCGCCAACTATAACTGGCATGGTGCTAACAATGTACGCAGGTCAGAGCGCCGCGCATACGTTGAACCTCCTATAACTTGCGTACTACCGCAGCCCGAACAACCGCCAATCCGCGAGTTTGCGCCACGCAAACAGATACGACAAACCATAACGCAGCTAATCCGCGACCACTTGCCAGACTTTTGCTGGATGACCGCGCACGAAGTTCTAGCGGTTATTCAGCAGCTTGATGATACTGTACAATCGAAAAACGTACATATGGCACTCATGAAGCTTGCTCGAAAAGGTGAGATCGAGCTAAGACAGTGCCGCCAAAATATGAAGCGAAATGGCAAGCGCGTGGTTTTTGAATACAAGGCAATTTCCTCTTGACACAAATGGTTGACGGACAATCAGGTTATCACACTACCCAATGACGATAAAAACAAAAAATCATTCCGTATAAGAAATAAATAATGTTTTTGACCAAAGGAAAGAATTGGATATATATTGAGCGTAGAACCCCGCCAGTTGAAAGTTCCCCATGTATATTCCGATTAGCGTTAGTGAAGCCGTTGAATTAGTCGCAAAACGTGCCAAAAAGCTTAAAATATCGGTTTCTGTTCTCTGCACTCAGGCAGGTGTTTCGCCAGCTACTATCACACGCTGGAAAACCCGCAACAAATCTTACAAAGTTTCGACATTCCTGCGCCTCATGAAATAGGGGCGAGGTATGGCAAAAACATCCAGTGCTAGGACTATCGCGCTTAATGATATGAACAAACGGTTTGCCGTTGTTTGCATCGGCGGCCTTGTGCGGATTGCAGATTTTTCGCAGGATATTCCGCGTTATTTGTCGGTTAATGACTTCAAAACCCTACTGGACAACATATTCGTTGAAGAAGAAGCGCCGACCACAGAGGAAGAAGAATCAAAAAAGCCAAGCAGAAAGAAGATAGCTTCTTCATGGCTATCATGGAAACAGCGCAGACAATATGAATCGGTGGATTTTGCGCCGAATATTGAGCTGGACAGCAGTTCATACAACCTATGGAGGGGCTTCAAATTTGAGCCAAAAGAGGGCGGGAAATTTGATTTATTTCTCGATCACGTCAAGACAAATATATGCAGCGGGGAGGATTACCTTTATTCGTGGGTGCTAGACTGGCTTGCTGACATGTTCCAACGTCCAGAACGTAAAAACGGGGTTGCTCTTGTGCTAAGAAGTTCAGCAGAGGGCACGGGTAAGGGCCGATTCGCTACCACAGTATCAAACCTTATCAACCAAGCTAATTACGTCCACATCTTGCAATCACAACAGCTTGTGGGAAAATTCAACGCACAATTGCAATACAAACTTTTAGCCTTTGTTGACGAGGCTTTTTGGGGCGGCGATCAGCAAGCAAAGGGCGCTTTGTATGGCATGATAACTGAACCTTATTTGAACATCGAAGGGAAAAACAAGGACGCCGATTTTAAACGCAGCTATATCCGCTTTATCATGGCCACTAATTCGACGTGGGCAGTACCAGCTAATGCCACAGCACGGCGATTTTGCGTTCTGGACGTAGCGGAAAACGCAATAAGAAACCGCCCCTATTTCGCAGCAATCGAAAAGCAACTAACCGACGATAACAATGCCGGATATAAGGCTTTACTGAGTTTCTTTTTAAATAGAAAATATGACGAAAATATTTTTTCGGATGTTCCTAAAACAAACGCTCTTTTAGATCAAAAACTCAACGGCATAGCAGACGAATTAAAATGGTGGCACGAGGTATTATTGACGCGCCGTATAGGGGCAGCAAATCCGTGGGACACAAATCCGCTTAACCCAACGATAGGATGTAATGAGTTCTTTGAAGCCTATATAAAATGGGGCGAACAGGCGAGAGTTAAGCACCCAAAAACTTCTATATGGCTGGCGAGGAATATCAACGAATACGCCGGACTTGAGAAAAACGAGCTTAGACTAACACGTAAACAGGAGTCTTCTAATGGATCGACCTACTATGCGTTGGATAGGATAGAATATTACCGCGCTGCCTTCGAGGAAAGACTGAATCAACCCATAGATTGGGAGGAATAAAGCATGTTGTGTGATGAACTTTACGAGAGCCATACTGGAAAAGTAGGGGCATATTTCAAATATGACAAGGAAGGAATTGGCTCCTTATGCAGGAAGTTCATAGAAGCTCATAAATTTGTTGTGAGCGACGATGCTTACGAAATGGCTCGACACATTAGAGAGCAGAAACCATCATCAATGCTAGAAAGTATGAATTTCGCAAGGCCACCGTTCCCCCTAACGTGGATTGAGTATAGTTCATCGGCAAAACGCGACAGTAATATAGATGATCTACGCACAGAGGCCGAAGCACCCAGAACAAAGAAAATAGGGTTTCTGGTAGAAGAAAAGAGCGAAAATGAATTGCTTATTTCGATGGGGTATTCTTTTAGAGATTCATCTTTGCCGCCGATTATGAGCATTCTTTCTTATGTTTACGACAAAAAGAAAGGGGCGGAAATGATGGAAGAACTTATTAACCTGGGATCTGGCATAAAGGTAGATCCAAGTACGTATATGAAAGCACAGGATGCAAAGATTTCCGAATGGGTAGAAACATTATCTTCGCACGAATTGGAAGCAGCGAAAAAAATTGGGGAAATGTTTGTACCTTTCCCATTCCCGCATTACATGAATACAATGTATGAAGGAGGAAAACTCGATCAAAAGATAATGGTTCAGTCTATGCAATCCGCAGCCGCAGATTGGATTGGAGAAACATTGTTTCCTCAATTGTTTTTTATCCTTATGAACTGTAAAAACGCAGTAGAAATCCAAGATCACGAAAATATTGAAGCTTTAAATAAGAAAAGAATCCGCAACGGAAAGCTGGCATTATTTGATCATAAAACTATTGTATTAACCAACAAGTTAAAGGCAGCAATTAGAGAGGACGGCGAAACAGACGAGCATGTAAGAATGCACTGGCGAAGAGGGCACTTTAAAATTAGAAAAACTGGCGTGTATTGGTGGAGTCCGCACTTAGCCGGACGTAAAGAACTGGGAATGATCGAAAAGGATTATGTATTATGAAACCATCCGAAGCACTTCATGCTTTACAGCCATGTTCTTTAAAATTATGGCAAGAGCAGCGCATGAAAACAGAAACAAACCGCGTATCGTTGATGCTGGCCGACCCGAAGGAAATCGACCTGTACCTAGACGGAGCTTCAAATTACATGTTTGACGGAAGTTTCTGGGAACAGCAGCACCTGTATCACCTGTTCTGTTTCCTGTGCTGGAATAGGTCAAAACGCGAACCAGAGGGGCTATTAAAACGCCTTCTAGCTAATGGCCGCGCAATCATCGAACGGCGCATTAACGCCGACAATTCAGACAGGATGGGGTTCTAATGGCTAAAGGGAAGTTTACACGCAACAAACCCACACTCGCCGCGCTACAGGCACAAATGAGAAGCCAAGCTCCAAGCGGCTGGGGTAACAAGACTTCGGCCACTCCATTAGCCTTCATGGACAAGACACCGCGAGCGCCGCGCAAACCACGAGCTCCAGGACAAAAGAACGCGCACGAGGAAAACACCACACAGGCCGCTGTCGTGCACTACCTACATCAAATGTGCCCACAGGTAACGGTTTCCGCGTCAATGAACGGTGAAATAGGTTATATTCGGCGGTTTATGAGTATGCAGCAATTTATGGGGTTAGTAGCTCGTTTCAAAGCCAAGGGAATGCTCAAAGGCGAACTCGATCTAATGCTTACGTGGCACCCTGCTCGAATAATCTTTATCGAACTTAAAAAGGAAAAAGGCGGTGTTGTTTCGGAAGCGCAAGAACTTGTGCATAAGGCGCGAGTCGATCAAGGCTTTAAAGTCTACGTGCTAGATAACGGAATCGATGGCCTCAAGGAAATCATATCCCTAGAGGCAATCCCGTGTCGAGAGCATCATTATTCGACCCCGTTCTAACGCAACCACGTTGCCCGCATGTCCAAGTCCCCAGATACTCAGATTTCTTCAACCTATGCGCCAAAAGCAAATTCACGCCAGTTCCGAACGAGCCTTGTGCGCCGCATACGCATGGGTGGCTGAACCAGGTAGTGCCGCTTCGGTGCTTTCGGATGGAGGGGTTATTTCTTGAGATACTCACGGATTAGGCCACGAATAATTTGGGAGACTTTCATGTCTTTTGACTTAGCATCGGCCTTCAAAGCCTTGTGCATATCGGATGGAATATCAACCGATAGTCCTGGTGTTTTTTTAATTCGTGACATTTGTAATTTACCCCATTTATTTTATTGACGCCCCATTAATAGCATTGTAGAGTGTTTTTGTCAAAGAGAGAATCAACCTTCAATTAGGAGCCACGACATGGCGCTATCGAGTTGAATGTGGCGGAAATAATTCTTTCAAAACAAGTGGAAAAGCCAAATGCCAATAATTATTAATTACGAGAGTGAGCAAGAATGGCTTTCCCACAAGGAAAAGGCTATTACTAGCAGCGAAGTAGCCGCTCTGTTTAACGAGTCTCCATACACCACAGAATATGAGCTATTCCATCGCAAGAAAGACGGAATCTCCATCAGCATGGAGGACAATGATCGGCTTCGTTGGGGACGTAGGCTCGAAATGCCGATAGCCCACGGGTTGGCTGAAGATTATGGTTGGGAAGTTAAGCCGCTTAAAGTTTTCATGCTGCACTCGACCTGTGCTCGCTATGGATCGAGCTTTGATTTTGAAATCAGGCGGGGAAACGAAAAGGGATTATTCGAGTTAAAGAATGTCGATTATAAAGAGTACAAAGAAAAGTGGATATCTCTTGACGACGAAATAGAAGCGCCTGTTTCTATAGAACTGCAATTACAGAGCGAGTTAGAAGTCGCCAACAGTAATAACCCAGAGCCTTACACGTTCGGAATTATTGGCGCTTTAATTGGTGGGAACAAACCCGTCATTGTTGAGCGCACCGTGGATCGTGAAATCGGCAAGCTTATTTGCGACAAGGTTTCAACATTCTGGCGCATGGTTAATATCGGCATTGAACCAACTCCTGACTTTCAGCGCGATGGTGAGATCATAAAGAGGTTGTATTCAGATACATCAGGCGAAGCTATAGACCTTTCATCAAATAATAGATTTGCATCTTTGATTGGCGAATATGGTCATCATCAATCAATAGAATCCGTAGCCAAGAAAGCTAAAGAAGCCGCCAAAGCTGAAATGACTACAATAATGGGAAATGCCAGTACAGCCCGTTGCGGAATTGACTGGGTGACACGTAAAACCGTAAACCGAAAAGGCTATACAGTCGCAGGTCAAAGCTACGTAGACCAACGCATTAAACTAGGAAAAGGAGGACATGACCAACAAAGGTAGAAGGAAGAACGGAAAAGAAGAACTGATATTCTGTAAAAATGGACATGAATTGACTGGTGATAACGTAAGAATTGAAGTCACTGGTTTTAGAAGGTGCGTCAAGTGCAGAAGCGAGTACGGCTTAAAATATAGACAACACAAAAAGGATGAACAAAATGAACGAACCGCAAACTAAGCAAATAACCGTCATAGATGAAGTCAGGGCAAACATTCAAAAAATGAGTGGTCAATTCGCTATGGCATTACCGAGCCACATAAGCCCTGAAAAGTTCCAGCGCGTGGCCATTACGGCCATTCAGAACAGCCCAGACTTGCTTAATGCAGATCGTCGCAGCCTGTACGCTGCTTGCATGAAACTTGCTCAAGACGGGGTTATTCCCGATGGACGTGAAGCTGCACTCGTCACATTCAGTACCAAACAAAAAGACGGCACATGGATTAAGGCAGTCCAGCCGATGATTATGGTTGCAGGTATTTTGAAAAAGATACGCCAATCAGGAGAACTCGCAACGCTCCACGCTGCGGTTGTTTATAAGAACGACCAATTCCGTTACTGGGTGGACACTGAAGGCCAGCATATCACGCACGAGCCTATTTTATTCGGAGAACGCGGAGCCGCGATAGGCGTTTATGCAATGGCTAAGACAAAGGACGGAAGCGTGTTTGTGCAACCGCTTTCATTGGCCGATGTTGAGAAAATCCGCGCAGCTTCACGTTCCAAAGACTCAGGGCCGTGGACTTCATGGTGGGAGGAAATGGCTAAGAAGTCAGCTATTCGCCGTCTTGCTAAGTACCTGCCACAATCAACAGACGTTGAACAAGCGTTGAAAGCAGACGAAGATTTGTTTATGCCGGACTTACCAGCGAAAGATCATGCTGAAAATCAAGCTTTGCTAGAACTGGCGCAAGAAGAAGATAAGCCAAAACGCAAGTCACGACTCGACAAGGTTAAGGAAGCAGCAACGCCTGTTGTGGAAGCGGAAGAAGCTATGCCGCCCATCCCCGACAACATGCGCCGTGGACGTGACGAACAACCACCAATGCCAGAACCAGGATTATTCGAGCCAGAAGATGTAATTTAGGAATCCTCGCGCCAAGGTAACGAGTAGAGCATGGCGCTGGCAGCACGGAATTAGACGGCAATTATTTGGAGGGAAGATGAAACCCAGCACCGACCTTATTCTTTGGCAAAATCTAGGCCAAAACTGCCATCATCTGACAAAATACATTTATGAACGATCTGTAAATAAAAAAACCGTTCCTAAATGGTACTATGAACATGAGATAGAGAAAAGATATGCGCGTAAAACCCTACAAGCCCCGCCTACCGCATCCGAACCCCAAAATAGGCGAATACTGGATTGTTGAATATCACGGCAAACGCGAGGTTATGAAGCTGGCCATGCGCACGAATCCGCAATGGTATCGCTGTGAACATCATGACGCTGTATTTGATGTAAAGCCAGTTAAACGGGTTAACATTTAGTTAATTATATATCCGCTGGCGAAACGAATTATTGCATTGACTATCGTTGTACACTGTGCAACAATCATAATCATAGAACGGAGCTAACATGAAGATCAAGAATATCCACATAGGTTTAAGAATACCGGCTGATATTCTGGCAACAATCCGCCAGAGCGCAAAGTCAAACACGCGCAGCCTATCAGCCGAAATAATCCACCGGCTCAAACAAACCATCAGGAGCAAATAGCCATGTCAAACGTTACGCCACTTGCACCAAAGCCACCGTTTAACGCTGAGTGCCGCAAAGCATACGCTACAGGCCGTTATATCCACGAATGGGCGGCTATCGACCAAGGCGCGCGGGAGCTTGACGAACGTGCACGCAAGGCAGTTGAGCATCTAAACCGCGCCTGTGATGTGATTATGTTTGGCGGCAAGCTGTGAACGAGGACACCGAACAAACCTTAATGCGCCTACAGCGTAAACTTTTAAATGGAGGATATGATGATTATCTCAATAGCCAACAAAACCCTGTTTCTTGTGTTGACCCTGTGCATACTGGCAAATTTAGGGGTTATGGTGTGGCAAACCCATTTATTCGTTCAGGTGACTTTCGGGAATCCTCCCGTTGAGCAGGTCGCGCTTGCACCAGCTTTAGACATGGCGCTTATGCAGCCGTTGCCTACGCACCCAGCGCCGCAAAAAAAGCCTAAGATTAAAGGATAGATATGTTCGATTTGGAAAAACTTCCTCAAAGAATAAAAAATAAAATAATGCCTGAACCAAACTCTGGATGTTGGTTATGGATGGGGGCTATTGATATAGGAGGGTATGGTGTAACTTGCAGCGGAAAACACCAAAAGGTGACAAAAGCACATAGATTTGTGTTTAAATCTTTTCACGGAGGAATAGATATAAATTTATGTTTAGACCATCTTTGCAGAGTTCACTCTTGTGTAAACCCCGCCCATCTCGAACAGGTTACTCACAGGGAAAATATGAGGCGTAATAAACCTTATATAATTCATACATCTCATTGCCCGCATGGCCATGAATACAACGATGCAAATGCTTACATAACTTTTGATAAAAAAATAAACAAACAGCATAAAGTTTGTAGGGCATGTGACGCTGCTAGAGGAAGAAAAAAAAGAACAAAAATAAGACTGGAAAAACTCAACAGGAGCTAACCCATGGCCGCACCCTTTGACATCCCCGACCTTTTGCCCGAATATATGCTGTACGATTTTGCAACCGCCTACGAAACCCAAATTGAGGCCGACATGCGTTTGAACCGTCCGTTTGATGTTGGGATGCTGGTAGCCGTGCATTCGTTCTATGACACGAATTTGAGGATCGGCACGGGAATCGTTCGCAAGGTCGAATACGGCGAGGCGTTTGGGCAATGGCTATGTGACGTAGAGACCGCCCATTGCATGATGTATTGCATTGCCGCGTCACGGCTTAAACGTCAGGTGTTTACCAATGTTAAGGCTTTGCTACGGCAACGGGTTATTCAGGGAGGTGTGTTATGCTAACGCCAATGTCGAAAAGAGTCATTAAGAAAATTAGCAAAAAGCCGAAAAAGACGGCATCCCCTAAACGGGTGATTGACAAAAAACATATTTACGAAGACGCAATTTGCATTGATCCGAAATGCCCAGATCATGCCGCTAAAGACGATCCACGCGCACCGATTGCTGCGTGGTTCCCCAAAGATTCCCCGCAAGCCTCTACGCAAGCAAGCTCAAACCGAGCACCTGAATTAACAGGGCCCCATGCAAACGATACTAGTCACGCGCATGGTGGGGGAGATCCATCCGAACACGACATAATCCCGACAAAAACCGACTTAACCGTCATGTTCATTTGTGGTATGCTGTCAATGGCGAGTATGGGGCTAGTGCTATGGTTCGTAGTGAAACTGCTGTCGTAATACCGTTTCCGGCTAAGATCGTCGCGTATAACCCATTCCTGATCTGGCAATGGTACGTTGAAATGTGGACGGCATGCCTTCCAGTTGTGCGCCATGAGTGCAAGATTTACAGGTTTCCGGCTAGGGAAATAGCGCCTAGATAGTCGTTTGAGTCATAGAACACCTCGATCATCGTTAAGTGCCATTTCAAGTTCTTTCTCTAATTCTTCTATCTTTTGCATCAATCTGATGTTCTCTGCGGCGAGATTTATACCGCCTGATGTCATCGTAGCTTTCATGATGAGGTTTTTGGCTTCTGGTATAAACTTATTAAGCCCAGCATAGAAATCGTCCATATCAAGTTCATGGTTTTGGTTGAGTCCAAGATAAATATCCATCCAATCCAAAATTTCCTGAACGGCTGGCGTCGTTTGTGGATTAAGTTTCATTTGGCGGCTCCGGTAGTGGCATCCAGTGGGTGGGAATGATTTCATCTTCAAAATCATCCCAGTACCAAGCTCCCTCTGACTTATGAGCAATTGAAGGTTGTGCCCACGACTTGGCAAATACAATGACGGACGCATCATCTTCGCCATCATAGGTTTCAATTGGCTTCCAGTTCGTCGTTTCAGTCATTGTGCTTCTCCAAAGTTTCGCTCAAGGCGTTCAATGCCTCTTGCGCCGACGGGTAACCATGAACTCCTCGACTCTCTGATATTCTACTCGATAGTTTATGAGCGCGTGCTTTCCATTCCTTTTGGAAATAATCACAGCTTACCTCTTCGAGACACCACCCGATGGGAAAGTCGAATGTTAAGGTGGTTTCAGTCATTGATTTAGCCCCTTCAGTTCCTCAGTGATAATTTCATCGAGATATTCATCTATCCCCTCGTTATGAAATCGAATAGCTCGATCACGATCAGCAACCATCCTATTCAGGGTCTTTGCTTTTTCTGGGTTCTTCTTTTCCCATTCCTCATAACCAACCCAACGCTTGAAGTCGTCCTTTTCATCCCAAAAATATTTTAGGCTATCACCGGGGACCGCATGGCCTCGATCAATGTCTCTGCCGTACCTATCTAGGATTGGCTCCGGCGTCGTTAGTGATTTATTTACAGGCATCATCATTTTCCATCATCGCTAAAAAACAATTCTTAGCTGCATCACGATAGTTTTGCGCACCCACTGATCCTGATACATCAGGCCAATCTTCTTCGTTACACATAACGGTTCCGTAAGCGGCTTTAGCCCCAGCTTCAATCATCTTCTCTGTGGGGTAGGTCGTTTTAGTTGTCATGTTAGTTCTCCAAGGCGTCTGATGATAAGCGTCCGATTTCGTGGAAGCCTTCGATGTATTCATCCTTATTGAGCGAACACATCTGATTTATCTGCCGGAATACCTCTTTGAGATAATCGACCGCTTCAATGGCATCTGCCACCGTCTGAATATCTTGGTCGAGAATGCCGCGCTTGATGGTGTCAAATTTCGTCGTTTGTGGTTCAATCTTCATCTGGTGAATCTCCAAGCCATGCTTCACACATCTCAAGTGTGTCGCAGATAAAAATATCCTCATTGTCTTCCGTATGATCAGCCGGAATCCGCATCTTAGGTGGACGACCTTCGGAACACATTTTACCAATCATGCTGCGTGACTTTTTGCAGCGGTCAATGATTAGTTGTCGGTTCGTCGTTTGAGTCATGACTTGATTACTCCCTTCATGGCTTCGATAAGCACTTGGATTTCTTGGACACTGACGTAGATAAAATCATCCATCCATGGGCGCTCGATACTTTCTAAAGCCTGTTTTGCTTTTATAAGATGAACAAAACATTCATCAAAATGTTTCTTATAGTGCTGGCTACTCATCGCAACCCGTCCAAGATCTTGCGCTTTCTTTGTAACTTGGTCTGTTACGTCGATGCCATTTTGAACAATCATAAAATCCCCCAAGGCCAGCACAAATTAAAGGCGTAATGTCTAAACCTACTTTTCGTCGTTTCAGTCATGCCGTTCTCCTGTAGATGAAGCCCGGCCACACCACCACTTCGTCGTCGGCAAGCTGTGATAGCGCAACCGCACCGCCGCGATCTTCTGTTGCCTTGCGGTCATAACGATAGCGTCCACCCGGATAATCCAGAAATTCAGGCGGTTCTGTGGTTACTGTTTTTCGATCGTTCATGACATCTTCACTCCCGTATCGTGCAGGATGCCTTCGGCCTGTAAAATTCCCAATGCCCTGACGATGTATATTTCCACCATCGGATCATGGATAAGATGCGGCACCATGTGTGGGCCAGCCTCAACCACGTTGGTTTCGTTTTCTTCCCAATAGGCAAAAACTTTATCAGCATTGCCGTGAAATTCTTTGCCGAAGTCGTAAAGCCTTCCGATGAACACTCGCGCCTCTGGCGAAAGTTTCCAGCAAGCATCTTTGAAAGCCTCTTTCCCTTTCGGCGTTGCCCTACGGTGAGCGCCTTCCGAAAGGTCGAGTATCCTAATGGCCTCTTTGATTAGCCGCTGTTCCTCTGTTAGTTCGATCTGTGATGACTCACGCTTGTCGCAAGCCTGCGCTGCGTGCTTTTCTTCTATGTCCATTATCATGCTACTTCCTCCATAAAAGCTGTTATGAAACCTTCCGCTTGCGCGGCATTGATGGCATTGCCGTAACCGCGCAGTCGTCCCACTCTCGCGGAAGCCCCATGAGCCAGCGGGAATGTGCTGGGTTCAACTGGCCTCCACTTTCCATCCCGGCAGTAGAGCCAGTCAGCATCTCGCCAGAAGCCGTTAGTCGGGCCGCTTGCGGGTCTGCCCACGCCTTCGCCTGCATATTCAAATCCGACAGGCATATCCCCATCGACTGCGACCCGTTCTCCATGCTCTTGCGCTTTCGTTCCAAGAAAGCTTCCGGCTCTCCGTTCGCGTGGTTGGTCAGCGGCGTTCCCCATCCCGCTAGAACCGCCTGCTGGCTCAACGGAACTCCCGTATCGTGCGGCCTCGCTTCCCTGCCGCCCCTGCTGTGATCCTGCGCTGTTGGCGATACCCATCCTGCCAATTCCGCAACTCTTGGTTTCTGAGTTGGATGATCTCCGCGTGTTTCTCCGTTAGCTCGCATACAGCCATTCCATAAAAATTGAATGCGCCTAACCGCCTTTGGTAAGTTAGTCCAAGCCAATTCACAATCCGCAAAATCCGTGTCTCCGTTTAGCTTATCCCAAACAAGCCAACATGATGTTGGCGGAAGATCATAATAGTTGCCGCCAAATATGATCTGATATTTTCCACAAGATCTAACTAAATCCATAAGCTCTTTAGAAATTGGCTCTTTGTCCCAATCATCATTTCCGTAATCTTTTTGATATAAAGATGCTTTCTTTAGTCCAGAAGTAAGGCCGCTTGTTCTTGTTTTTGCTTTACCGGCACTTTCACCAATCCCGTATGGAGGATCGGTAACAACCGCAGTACGTGAATAATCAAACGGAATTGAAGAAAATAAATCCTTACAATCACCCAAGAATAATCTGCAATCTCCTATGACAACTGAGTTCATGGGAGCACCCTTTCTAGATGCTTAATCCAGTCGGCCTCAAATCGCCAATCCTTGCCTTCATATCTAACAATAACATCCACTCTGCTTCCCTGTTGGCAACATTCAACTAGAGACTCTATTGAGTTCTGTTGTAAGTTGTTGAGCATATCTTGTGATAACATCCAATCGCTGTTCATGCCCCCACCCCAAACTGACCATTTTCTTCCTCTTCGCACTCATTGGCTATATCAATACATTGCAAGCAATACGGGCCTTCTTTGTTAAGCATCGTATAATGCCGATCACCTACGTTCACACCGCAATCAAGACAGATAAAATCGCCTGATATTTCCTTGTTCATGGCAAATTCCTTTTAGCCTTACGTTTTATCTTCGCGGCATAGTTAGCCTGCTCTATAGGGCGCCTCCCAAGCACTGATTTGGCCGTATTGAGGGAAACACCAGCCTCCTTAAGCAAAATCTCTGTAGGCCATTCCTTTGAAGGCATGGGCCACCTGTCTTTGATCTTGGCAATACCTTCTGCGCTTTTCTTTTTGCGAATATCTGCGGATATTTTACCACCTACCTTGGCAGCGCCATTTTTACGAGCATCTTTCCATGCCATAACAAAGGGCAATCGAGGAATTGGCGTTTTCCATGATTGATTTTCCTCAACGCTATGTATTAGCGCGCCGCGCTTGTTAGCCATATTAATAAAGTTATTAATGTCTTTTTCATCGTCTGAAATAACGGCTATGCTCGAGACATAAAATTCTGTAATAGATTTTCTTTTTGTGTTTCTGAGCAAACTATACATGCCAGACACACCTTCAAAAATATTAATTTGATCCGGAGGAAGCATAGCCGCAGGAGCAATCGTCAAAACTTGGTGAGTTTTGCTTCTCCACGTTAAGTCAGAAATAAAGGCATTTGAGGTCATTTTGTAACTTTCTTGCGTTTCGTTGTTGACACTATAATTCGTGCTTGACAGTTTGTCAATGACGGATTATATCTTTTTATATCAAGACAACAAACGGAGCCAATCATGAAAGACCTATCTCACCTTAACGCTTTAGAAAATGGCCTAGCGAATGAACTGATGCGCCTTTCTAACGCTAAAACAGCTGGCGAACGAGAAATGCGTACGGTGTGGGTCAATCAACGCAAGAAAGAAATTGCCGGAGAAAAGAAGTTTTTGGGCATTGAAGAAACAGCCCTAGATGTTCTCTTGATGAGCGATGACGAACTACTTGCCGAACTTTCAGCTTAGCCACTAACCCCAATTTTTACTAAGTGAGCCGCCACAGGTCAGGCGGGGCTGAAATTCAGGATTGACCGTCTTGAAAAGCCGCAACCGGCTAGAGAAATCTAGAGCAGGGCCTCACGCAGTAAGAATTGCATCAACCCCTAACCCCAGAATTGGACAAATCAATGAGCTTACCTTTTCTCTATCTGATTTTTTGCGTTCTTCCATCCGCTGCTGGATGGGCTGGAACTTTCACGATCTTGGGGATTATTACTCTTGTCGTGCTAGGCATCGCAATTGCCTTTATGACGTCAGTTGAATACAACGATGACGACAAAAAGAAATCAGCAGCAGTTATTTCTTATGCAAAGAAACTTTCTGGTTTCGTAATCTTGCTGGTGATCTTGGATGTGTTTCTTCCAGACCAAAGTCAGATTTATAAAATTACTGGCGCATATGCCGTCACCAATAATGCTGAAATGGCTAAATTGCCTGACAACATTCTTAAGGCGGCAAATGGCTATCTTGAGAAGTTGAACGCAAAGTAACCTTTAACCCCCAGAAACTTAACCCGAAGGAGAAGCCCGTGAGCAAATTAGACGATCTTACTATTGGAGAAGCCAAACAACTCGCTTCTCTTTTCTGCAAAGCCAATACGCCAATCGAATCGTGCTCGGATAATCACCCCATGATCGGCAAGCGTTGCTTGATTCGCACATATTCGGCTGGTGTCCACATTGGCGATGTTGTCGCCGTCAACGGTATGGAGGTGCAACTCGAAAACGCCCTGCGCCTTTGGAAGTGGGAAGGCGGCGGCCTCTCGCTTTCTGCCGTGGCAAACAATGGAATCGTCAAGGGCCGTTTGAACAAAACTGGCAGCATTTACTTGACGAATGCCATTGAGTTTATTCCCACAACCAAGGAAGCGGAGAAGTCCTTTGCAAAATTTATCGAAGATTAAAGCTGCTCATCATGGGGTTGATTGCTACGGCGACGGCTACGGCTCCGGCTCCGGCTACGGCTCCGGCTCCGGCTACGGCTACGGCGACGGCTCCGGCTCCGGCGACGGCTCCGGCTCCGGCTACGGCTCCGGCTCCGGCTACGGCTCCGGCTCCGGCTACGGCTCCGGCTCCGGCTCCGGCTACGGCTACGGCTACGGCTCCGGCTACGGCTACGGCGACGGCTCCGGCTCCGGCTACGGCTACGGCTACGGCGACGGCTCCGGCTCCGGCTACGGCTCCGGCGACGGCTCCGGCTCCGGCGACGGCTACGGCTCCGGCTCCGGCGACGGCTAAAAATTTTTAATTTTCTGAATGCACACTAACCCCAAAACGAGACAGATCATGAAAAAACTAGCCCTTATGGCACTGTGGATATTGGCAGCATGTCATCCTGATAAGCCAGCAAAAACAGACGACACCTATTCCGCATCCTGTCTTGAAAAAGATTACACAGGTATGTACGGCAATGATCTTGTTGTTGGGCTTGGTTCTGAAGCCCAAGGTGCATGCAATGTACTCATTGGCTCTTATCTCTCGGTTCCGGAATCTCACCCTGACTATTTTGAGAACATCGGAAATCGGCTGTGCCGCGATATAAGGACAGACCAGTCACTAGATTGCAAAACCGGGCTTCCAATCAACCACTAACCCCAATTTCTACAAACCAGCCAAAGGGAAACGTATGACTACACAAAAGAGCCAAGCCGAAATTGAAATCGAAGCCCTTCAGGATGTTTTTAACATTGCCACAACTGGCTTTAATGAGTTTTACAAAACAGCCAAGGAAAAGGATAAAGGCAACCACAGCACAGCCGCATCGTCGGGCAACGGCAGCACAGCCGCATCGTCGGGCAACTACAGCACAGCCGCATCGTCGGGCTACGGCAGCAAAGCCGCATCGTCGGGCAACTACAGCACAGCCGCATCGTCGGGCAACCACAGCACAGCCGCATCGTCGGGTGACGACAGCACAGCCGCATCGTCGGGCAACGGCAGCACAGCCGCATCGTCGGGTGACCACAGCACAGCCGCATCGTCGGGCTACGGCAGCAAAGCCGCATCGTCGGGCTACGGCAGCACAGCCGCATCGTCGGGTGACCACAGCACAGCCGCATCGTCGGGCTACGTCAGCAAAGCCGCATCGTCGGGCTACTACAGCACAGCCGCATCGTCGGGCTACTACAGCACAGCCGCATCGTCGGGCAACTACAGCACAGCCGCATCGTCGGGCTACGGCAGCACAGCCGCATCGTCGGGTGACGACAGCAAAGCCGAATGTGCAGGAGAGAACAGCGGATGCACAAGCATTGGTTATCGCGCCGCCGTTAAAGGCGATCTTGGCAACCTGATAATGGCTTCCGAATATGTTGTGGAAAACAACAAGGCCATTCCAGTCGGCGGCAAAGCAGACATCATTGACGGTAAAAAACTTAAACCGCAGTGCTGGTACATCGTTGAAAAAGACGCATGGGTTGAGGTCGATTTCACGGATGGCGTGTTCTCATACGTCCTGTCCAATAAAAAGGGCGTGAAGAAGGTCAAGACCGAACAAGGAAATGTTCTATATGTCGTAAACGACAAGAAAAGATTGGATTTGAAAAATGTCTGATCAAACAACTACGAAATGCTGGCCTTGGGCGCATCAATGGTCGAAATGGTCAGAAGTCATAACGGGATATGTTGGAAAAAGCCAATGGCGTGTTTGCAGCTGCTGCGGAAAGATAAAATCTCGAAACATAGAGTACGCGAACCAAGCTGATTCATACACAATAAACAATGCCATTAAGGAGATACCGCAATGAAACCACTAACCCCAATTTCTACAAACCAGCCAAAGGGAAACGTATGACTACACAAAAGAGCCAAGCCGAAATTGAAATCGAAGCCCTTCAGGATGTTTTTAACATCGCCACAACCGGCTTTGACGAGTTTTATAAAACTGCCAAGGAGAAGGATAAGGATAAGGGCGACTACAGCACAGCCGCATCGTCGGGCTACTACAGCACAGCCGCATCGTCGGGCTACGGCAGCAAAGCCGCATCGTCGGGCTACGGCAGCAAAGCCGCAT
>Ga0302269_1000058_pt1 | contig 58542 bp, 60 predicted proteins | sample III_Bog_E2_2_FD_194560 | JGI IMG/M metagenome (GOLD analysis project Ga0302269, IMG submission 194560) | Peat permafrost microbial communities from Stordalen Mire near Abisko, Sweden - III_Bog_E2_2 | ecosystem: Environmental > Terrestrial > Soil > Wetlands > Peat | place: Sweden: Abisko...
ATCCCCACCGCGCCTGCATCGCCGCCCTCAGGGTGCACCGGCGTGTGAACGAGCTCCGCGAGAAATGGAAACATGAGGGCGACCGGTGGCCGGAAATCGTCCTGAATTTGCAGACGCGCATAGGCCTCAACACCGGGCTCGCAGTTGTCGGCAACATGGGAAGCCACACCCGGTTCAACTACACCATGATGGGCGACAACGTGAACGTCGCGGCCCGGATGGAGAGCGGGGCAAAGAGTTGGGGCGTTTATTCGATGTGCACGGAGTCGACGCGTTCGGAGTGTGAGAGGATCGAGGCGGGCAGGGTTGTTTTCCGGGCCCTGGGGCGGATCGTGGTCAAGGGACGCACGCAGCCGCTACCCATCCATGAGCTCGTGGCGCTCAAGGAAGACGCCACGGACGCGATGCGAGAGTGCGTCACGATTTTTGAGAGGGGCCTATCCCGGTACTACGAGCGCGACTGGGATGGGGCCATCGGGCTCTTCGCAAAGGCCGAGGCGCTCGAACCCAACGGTCCTGGCCGGATGCCCGGTACCCACAGCAACCCGTCCCTCATCTACATTAATATCGCCGAGGGGTACAAGGCCCACCCACCCCCGCCCGGATGGGACGGAGTCTACGAGATGAAGGAAAAGTGACGGGAGGCGAGCTCCGCGCCCTAGACGCGGATCGTTCCCTTTAGGTAGGCTACGCCCGAGCCCGCGATCCGCACTCGGTCGCCGAGGAGCTCGCACCAAAGTTCGCCCCCCCGCCGGGAAACCTGCCGGGCATGGAGCCTGGACTTGCCGAGGCGCGCGGCCCAATAGGGGACAAGTGTGCTATGCGCCGAACCCGTGACCGGGTCCTCCGGAACCCCCGCGTCGGGAGCGAAGAAGCGCGAGACGAAGTCGCAGTCGACCCCGGGCGCCGTTGGGATGATCCGTCCGGGTGTGACCTTGTTGAGCTCGGAAAAGTCGGGCTTGATCGCAAGCACGTCGCCTGCGGACGCATACACGCACAGCCACATTCTCTCGCTGCACCTGACCTCGAGGGGCCTCGCGCCGAGCCCGCGAATCAGCTCGTCGGGCGGCTCGGCCGGCGCGGCCGGCCTCGAAGGGAAATCCAGCTCGATAAGCGGGCCCCGCCGGGTGACGGAAAGCGCCCCCGACTTCGTCTCGAAGACAAAGGGCTGCTCGGTTTGACCGAGTTCGTTAAAGAGCACATGGGCCGTGCCGAGAGTCGCATGGCCGCATAGGTCGACCTCGACTGCTGGCGTGAACCAGCGGAGCTCGGCCCGGGCGGGCCCCTTGCGCACGAAATAGGCGGTTTCGGAGAGGCCGTTCTCGTTGGCGATCCGCTGCAGGAGCGTGTCGTCGGGCCACGACTGGAGTGGCACCACGGCCGCCGGGTTCCCCCCGAAGACCCGGTCCGTGAACGCATCGACCCAGTAGATGGGGAGGTCCATGTTATTTTTCAGGCTGGTTGCCCTTTGGGTCCGGGGCCGCAGGCGGAGGCGGCGCAGCCGGCCGTTGGGGGGCCGTGTGTGCCGTGCCCGCGGGCTGCGGCTTTGCGGGGGCATGCGTGCTCGTACCCTGCGGGCCTTGGGACGGTTGGACGTGCGTTTCCGGAGCGAGTGGGTGGGCAGCATAGCCGGCGGGCTGTCCCGCGGATGAAGGCGAATGCGTCTCGGAAGCAGCGCTCTGGAACTGCTCCGGCGCCAGCCTGGGACGCGCCATGGGAGTAGCTTGGGGCGGGGTTCTACCGGGTTCGGCATAGGCTGCAGCTTGGGAGGGCGCCGACATGCCCTGGGGCTGTGTGGCGGGCCTCTTGTAATGCTCCGGGGGCGGATTCGGCGCTCCGGGCATGGGGTGAGGGGTGGGGGGACGGGTGCCCTTCGTGGGCTCCACTTGCCTTCGGCCGCTCTCACCGGGCCTCCACGGGCGGGCGCCCTGGGGGCCGTTCCCGCCTTCAAAATGCTGGGGGTTCGATCCCCCGTGTTCCCTCCATGAGTCGCGGCCGCCCTGCCAGACCCTGTGGTGATGCCAGTCGAAAGAGTAGGTGAGCCAGAGTCCGGCAGGGTACGGGTCCCCATAGTTGATGAAGGGCCCCGCGTAACCGTAATAGGGCTCATCCGAATACACGACCTGCGGGTCGTAGACAGGAACATAGATCGAGTCGGGCTGCCCCGGCAGGATGTCAATCAGGTCATCGTCGTAGACAACGCGCTCCTGTGGGGTGGAGAGAAGCGTCCCAGCGGCAATAGCCTGGGCGCGCAGCGACTGCACGGAATCCATCACTTCGGCGGGCGATGCCGAGAACACCGAGCCCAGGGCCTGCGTCCATGCCATGTTCTCGGCCATCCAGGAAAGGACCGAGGGATAGTGAGCGAGCGCCCTTACGCTGGGGTCCCAGGGCTGGCTGTCGATCCGAGTCGCGTCGCCGTACTGTACGAGGTAGGCGGCGGCCTGGGAGATGTCGGAAGGCGCCGTTGACGCTGGGAGAATCAATGCAAGCAAAGGGTCGGGATAAAGCGCGATGGGGGCGAGGAGCGGATCAAGTGCGCTACTCGGGCGGGCGGCCAGCGCCGGCTGGGGCGACGTGGGCGGGGGCTGAGGTGGCCCCGGGCTATTGTCCGGCGCGGCATAGGGAGGGGGCGTTTGCGGCGGCGGGTAACGATAACCCTGTGGGGGAGGGTATTCGACGCACGCCTGAGTTAGGAGTGCCACCGCGGAGCAAGCCAAGGGAAACTGGGCCGCGCGAAAGTTCATGGGGAAAAACGGTGCCGAAAGGCCGGTTCCCATGCAAGACGGGTCCCATAGGGAAAAGAGCCCTCAATCGGAGCCGATTGGGGCTAAATCTGCAGGGCCTAGGCTTTGCCCTCGCGGCAAATTTGAGCGATCGCGGCCGCATAGGCGGTGGCGCCTTGGTCGAGCCAGCGCTCTCCCTTTTCAAGCGATGCCGACGGCGCGTCGCCCATCGTGCCCGTCCGCGACACGTCTCGGGAGGTCCATGCAACGAGGGCAGGGGCCATGACCGGCCTGACTTCGCCCGGATCGCTGATCAGGGCCGGGTACTCGCAGACCGCCTTTGACATGTCGACCAGTTGTGCGGCGGCCGCCAGGATCCAGGAGGTCTCCACCTCGTTTGCGTGGATGCCGAAGGTCGACTCCTGCGCCGAGAGTTCGTGATTTGCCTTCGACTGAAGGATCGCGGCGCGGAATCCAAAGAGGGACCTGATTTCCCTGAGCGTCGGCACAAGGACTGGGACGTTCCCTCCGTGGGTGTTGATCACCGCCAGAGAACGGAATCCCCAAGCATGCACCTGCCGAGCGACAGCCAGGATCTGGGAGCGAAGCGTGTCACGCGTGAGCATAAGTGTCCCTGGGAACCCGGTGTGCTCATTGCTCTTGCCGATCGTAATCGGGGGGGCGACGTAGCAGGAGGCGCCGGCCGGCAAGCGCGCAATTGTGAGCGAGAGCCAGGCCTGCCCCATGAGGGCGTCCACGGCGACCGGCAGATGCGGCCCATGCTGTTCCACGGCGCCTGTGGTGAGGATGACGGGAGCCCATGACTTGTCGGGGAGCGCTTTAATCTGGCTTAGGCTCATTGCCGGCAGGTACCGGCTGCGATAGGAGGGGAAGATCATACTACGGGCGTAATTTTCTCCGTGAGGGGAGCCCGGTCCCGAATATCGCCCAGGAGCTTCGCGAGGCGGATGGCCGCCGAGGATAGGGTGGCTGCGCCCTCAGTAAGGGCCTTCTCCAGGGGAACAGGGGGGCCCCTAAGCGGCGTCACGGGCTCCGTCCCCCATAGGGGTGTCGGGTCCTCGGGACCCTCCGCCGCCGGCGCGGGCTCACAAGCGAGGAGCGCCGTCAGCAACGTCTGAAGTTTTCTGCGGGCCTTGCTGCGCTGGGGATGGAAATCAAGGCCGAGTGCGCTCAGGTGGACGACAAACATGTGTAGTCCGCGCGAGACGCGCAGGTCCCTCGCTGCAGCGCCGCAAAGCTCCTCGTTCCAGGGGCTCGCGTTCACAAGGACAACCTTGCGGAAACCGGCCGCCGCCACAGAGGCGGCCACCTCGGCGATGAGTGCGTGAGCGGTAGGCTGCTCAACGGAAAACGCGCATGAGCTGTCTGCGCCGAATACGAATCGCAGGGGTGGAAGCACGAGCGGCCCTTGGCCCTCCGGAGCGAGGCGGCTCGCGTCGCGGACCACATGCATCAGCACGGTCTCCTCGGCATCCAGGGGATGCCCGAGGCCCCAGTCGGCCATGCCCGCTATCGGCACCACCACCACCCGGGCCTCTCGGTTGGGCATGGCGTCGAATTTCGGCCAGCTGAGCCAGGGCCAGAACGTCGCGTCATCGGCGACGCAGAGCGGTGGCGTGGTGACGGGGGGGGTGCTGGGGGCGGCCACGATCCTATTTGACTGCGACCACCTCGATCTCGACGCAACATCCCTCGCGGGCCAATCCCTTTACCTCGAGCAGCGTGCTCACCGGCCGCGTCGTGGCAAAGTATCGGTTTCTGACCGGTGAGTATTTCTCAAAGTCGGGCATATGGGTGAGGAACGTCTGCACCTTCACGACATCCTCGAACCCCATTCCCGCCGCCTTGAGTATCGAGCCGATCAGCTCGAACACGTATTCAGACTGGGCCACGGGATCGTTTGGCGCGACGACCTTGCCCTCCGGATCGACCGCGAGCTGGCCGGTGACATAGAGGGTGCTCGAGCCCCCGTGCTCGACTAGGAGGCCGGGGCTGTAGGCTCCCCGCGGAGCGGGATGGTTGGCCGGGTGGATGAGGGTCTTCTTCATTCGCGCATTCTGGATTTCAGCCGTCCGCGGGATGAGGTCAACCCGCGGCTCCTCGAGCTTCGGCCTTGGCGGGCCCGGGCAGCGTCTCGATTCTGCCGAGGAGAGAGGTGAACGAAATGGCGCCGACAAGGAGGATGGCCGCGGCGACGAGAAATGCGCCGGTGAACGAATGCGTCTGCCTGACGATCAGGCCCGTTACGATGGGTGCGGCGATCCCCATCACGTTCACGGCGAAGTTCATGATGCCGCCGACGGCTCCTACGCCCCCCTTGGGGCCAATTAGCGATGGGATGGACCATCCCACGGGAGCCGCAGCGGCCAGGCCTCCAAGGGAGACGCTGATCCAGAAGGTCGCCCAAGCCGGGTCTGTGGTCCGTGTCGCGCCCACGATGGCCAGGCCTAGGAGCATGCCGGTCACAAGCACCGTCTTTCGCGTGCGGGTCTCGTCTGCGCCGCGGGCGATGAGCTTGTCCACCAGCCAGCCGCCGACCGCCAAGTCGGTCACGGTGGCGAAGGCCCAGGGCATGGCTGTGTAGCCGGCAGACCTAAGCAGGGTCATGCCGTGGGTGCTCACGAGGTATTCGGGAAGCCATGTCAGGAAAAGATAAAAGGAGTAGCCGTATGCTCCGAAGCCGATAGCCAACCCCCAGATCTTCGGCTGCCCCAGGAGGTAGCTTAGCATTTTGAGGGTTCCGGACTCGGACTGGCCCTCGGGCACACTCCCTCCGGAAAGGATGTAGCCGCGCTCCTGCTGGCTCAGCCGGCCATCGGAACTCGGTTCCCTGTAGAGCAGGTAGAATGCCACGAAGTATGCGAAGCTGATTGCGGAGGTTAGACCAAAACCCCAGCGCCAGCCGAACCGAACGACCACGAACGCTATGAGCGGAATGCCGATCACATTAGAGAATTTAGCGGAGGCGTCGAAGATGGCCGTGGCGCGAGCCCGCTCCCGCCGGGGAAACCAATGCCCAGTCGCCTTTGAAACCGCAGGAAAGGACGGGGCCTCCGCAATGCCGAGCACGATCCTCGCGGCGAGTATTCCCCCAAAACCCCCGGCGAAGGCGGTCGCCATCGCCGCCACCGACCACAGGAACGCCCCCCACCGGCCAACCCGGGTTACGCCCAGGCGGTCCACGACGATCCCCACCGGAACCTGCATGAGGGCGTAGCACCAGAGGAAGGAGCTGAACAGGATGCCCAGTTCGGCGGGCCCGAGGCTGAGCTCACGCGCCAGCTGTGGCGCTGCCGCCGAAAGGCTTACCCGGTCCAGGAAACTGACCAGGACCCCCGAGCCTAGGAGGACGCCTATTCCCCAACGGCGGCGCGGCAGGGCGGGGCGGGGGTCCTTGGGCATGCGCCTGGAAGAACAGCGCCAGCGTGCGCCGTTTGCAAAGATTGTATTGCGCCAATCTGGGGCTTCGGCGCAGCGGGCAACTCCAGGCTCGCTTGGCGCCCGCCGGGCAGGCAATTTAATTGGGGATGTCGCTGGTATATCTAAGTTTGGCCATAGCCGCGCTTTGGGTGAATCTGCTCGGCGCTGGATTGGCGGCTAGGCGTTTTGTGGGCGACTACGTCATCGCTAGGGTAACCGGGGTGCTCGCGATCTGCCTGGTCTGCTTTTTCCTGGAGCATTTTGCAGGCTTCGGTCCACGCCCCTTTGTATTGCCGTTCACGACGCTGGCCTCCCTCTGGCTGATCTGGCACGACCGTTCCGTTGTAAAGGCGAACGAGGGCATGGAGGCTCTGTTCCTGGCGGGTTTCTTCTACTGCATGGCATGGCGCTATGCTTTCCCCGACATCGACTACTCCGAGGACAAGATGCCCAATTACGGGCTGATCGTGTCCTACATGAGGGGGACGCGGTTGCCGCCCCCGGACCTCTGGCTTTCGAATTTCAGCGCCAATTGTTACTACAGCTTTCAACACTACGCGGCAGCGCTCTTGGGGAGGGTCCTCTGCATAGGGCCGGGCATTAGCTACCACCTGGCATTTTGTACCTTTGTCGGATTCTTCACGCTCCTGGCGGGAAGCTGCGTCTCAAGGCTGTGCTCCTGGTCCCTGGGCCGCTGGACCTTGGTGGTTTCGCTCCTGGTGGGGGGCAGCGGCGTCGCAGCCGCGGCGCACTTTCTGATTAGGAGTCCCTATCCAGTCGACGAGGTCCGGTTCATAGGGGGGGCAATCGTGCGCGACGACCTCACGGCACTTGGCCACCACGTCTCCTCATGGATGGCCACCGCCGGGAGGGAGCCGAGGGATCTGCCCATGGAGCCCCTCAGTTATTTCCTGACCAAGGGCGACTTCCACCCCCCTCTGGCGGGATTCCTCCTGCTTGCGTTTGCCGCCGCACTCATTGCCGCGCAGGAGACGGGTGCCCAAGGCAGGGCTCGGGGTATAAACCATGCGCTCTTGGCTGCGACCCTTCCGATTGCATTTATCTCGAACACCTGGATCGTGCCTCTCCAGTTGCTGCTGGTCGGGGGCTGGTTCCTCTTCCGGATCGTGCGCGGCGAGCGCCGCTGCGTGCTGCCGGCCTTCATCGGGGTGGTGGTAGCGACGGCCCTTGAGTACCCGTTTCTTGTCGAGTTCACACAACAGGCGATTGGCGACAATGCAGCGATACGCATGACCGGAGTCGACGATCACACGCCGCTCCTTGGCTGGCTCCTCACGTTCTGGCCGGTCCTCGGGATCCTCGTTCTTGCCCTCTTTGAGCGCGACCGCCGACCGCTCGCGATCTTTTTCGTGGTCATCTGGAGCTTGGCCCTCCTTTTGACGGAATTCTTCTACAACCACGACATCTACGGAGGGCCGTGGGCCAGGTTCAACTCGACTCTCAAATGGTGGCAGTGGATCTATGCGGCCATCATTCTGACGCTGGGGTCCCTGAACCTGGGCTCCAGGTCGCGAGTGACGCGTTATGGCACGCTGCTGCTCCTGCTGCCGAGTCTCTCGTTCGCCTTTGACCTCGGCCGGCAGTATGTGGAGGTCAAGAAGGAGTCGCTCGGGCGCATGACGGGCGCCGCGTGGATAGAGAAGGACATGGTCGTCAATGACATGATAAAAGACCTTTCCTCCCGGCCCGACGGGGTCACGATCGAAAGTGGGCTGGTCATGGCGAACACCGAGTCGCCCGCCGTCACGCTTTTCTCCGGCAAACAGAGCCTCCTCGGCTGGCCGTGGCTCGAGATCGCCTGGCGCGGTGGCTTCATCGACATCAACCAGCGCCTCGCGCAGATGAACCAATTCTACTCGGGCGCGTTGCCGGATGCCCAAGACTGGCTGCTGCACAACAACGTTCGGTACATCCTCTGGTTGCCGAGGGATAACATCGACAAGAACTCGCGGTTTCTCCCGATCAAAGAGCAGATCAAGTCCCGATATTTCTGGCACCACTGCTACGGCAACGACAAGGACTTCGCCATAGGCTACTGGGAGAGGATTGACGGGCCGTCCTCCAATTAGAGAAACGGTCTCCCCAGAGGGAAGACTGGCGCAACATGTTGTGATTCCGGAACCGTGGTATAGAGTGAAGCACTAACAGTAGATCCTGCTATGGCCCTAAAATACAAAGACTATTACGAGACGTTGGGTGTTCCGAGAACGGCGACGCCTGACGAAATCAAGCAGGCGTTCCGAAAGCTTGCACGCGTCTACCATCCTGACGTCGCGAAGAACAAGGCCACCGGAGAGGTGAAATTCAAGGAAATCAACGAGGCGTATGAGGTGCTCGGGGACCCGGATAAGCGCCGGCGTTACGATGAGTTGGGCGCGGACTGGCAGGACGGCGGAGGTATGGCCGGCCAATCGGGCCCACGACGCAGGGGGGCGTCGCGCACGCAGCCCAACATGGATTTTGAGTTTGGCGGCACGGGATTCAGCGACTTCTTCGAGTCATTCTTCGGAAGCGGCCGGGGCGGGCGGGGCCCGTCGGCCGAACCGGGCGAGCCGCGGGCGGACTACGGGAGCGAGTTCTCGCAGCCGGGACGCGATGTCGAAGCGGACATCATGGTTCCTCTAGAGGAGGCGCTTCGCGGATCAAAGCGCAAGGTCACGCTGCGGCGCAGCGGCGAGGACGGGGAGGAGGGAAGGACCGACACCTATCAAGTGCGGATTCCTGCCGGGGTCCATGAGGGCCAGCGGATTCGCCTGACCGGGCAGGGAAGTCACGGATTTGGAGGCGGCCAGGCCGGGGACCTGTATCTTCGGGTGCGCCTGGCGCGCCACCCTGACTTTAGCGTGAGCGGCTGCGACCTGTACTTCGACTTAGACCTCGCCCCCTGGGAGGCCGTCCTCGGCGTTCAGGTCAAGGTGCCGGCCCTGGACGGGGAGACGTCGTTGAAGGTGCCTCCCCACACGGCCGCGGGCAGCCAGCTGAGGATGCGCGGGCTCGGCCTTCCACGCGAAGATGGCACCCGTGGGGACCTCTATGCCGTGGTGAAGATCCAAGTACCCATAACTTCGTCGCCAGAGGAGCGCACCCTATGGGAGAAGATGGCGTCGACCTCCAAATTCATGCCCCGCAAGGGCACGTAGGCACCGGCTTTTAAACGGAACCCATGAGACCAATTCAGAGATGGACCCGGCCAGCCGGGCCCGCCTAGCCGATGTCGATGCTCGACCGCGTCTTGATTATCCGCCACGGAGAGACCGAATGGTCAAAATCCGGGAGGCACACGGGAAAGACCGATCTCGCGCTCTCCGAGCAGGGTAGGGCGAATGCCCGCCAGATGGCGGGCGCACTGGCCGCAGTAGATTTCGCCCACGTCTTCGTGAGCCCGAGGCAAAGGGCGAGGAGTACCTGCGAATTGGCCGGTCTTGGCGCCAAGGCCCAGCTCGACCCGGATTTGGCGGAGTGGGACTATGGGGATTACGAGGGCCTAAGCACGGCGGAGATCCATGTTCGTCGGCCCGGATGGAGCCTGTTCCGCGACGGCTGCCCCGGCGGAGAGTCGCCGCAGCAGGTATCCGCGCGAGCCGACCGAGTGATCTCGCGGCTCCGGTCCCTTGACGGTGTGGCTGCCGTCTTCTCTCACGGGCATTTCGGTCGCTCCTTTGCGGCCCGCTGGATAGGCTCTGGCATCGGGCTCGGTGAACACCTACTCTTGGAAACTGCATCGATAGGCGTCCTTTCCTTCGAGCATAGCGACCTGGCTGAACCAGCCATCGGCCTTTGGAATGTGAGGCCGTGGGATATCTCCCTGTGATCCCTTGACCGGGGCGTTCAGGCTCGTGAGCCCGCGTTGCCCTTTATGCAGGTCCGGCGGCGGTGCGCCCTCCGTCTTTAATCGGGACCGCGAATTTGTATTCGATGTCCCAAGGGAAGAAAATCCACTTGTTTTGCTTAAACTCCTTCACGTAGGTGTCCACGATCGGCCTGCCAGCGGGCTTGGCGTAGAGGGTTGCGAAATGGGCTTTCGGAAGGAGCTGGCGTACTACCTGCGCGGTGCGTCCCGAGTCGACCAGGTCGTCAATCAGCAGGTAACCTTCGCCATCCCCAGACACACCCTTCAGTATCTTTACGTCAGCCCGAACCTGGTCGGCCCCACCGGACTCAGCCTTCATGTAACTGGTGACGCAGATCGTGTCGACCAGCCGAATGTCGAGCTCGCGGGCAACTAATGCTGCAGGTACCAGCCCTCCCCGGGTAATCGCAATGATGCCTTTCCAAGATCCCTTTGCGTGGAGCAGCTCTGAGAGATAGCGCGCATCGCGGTGCAATTCGACCCACGAGACGATGATCTCGTCCTCATAACTTGAACGTGCCATGCGTCAGGCTGTTGGATCGGACACGTGCGATCAATACTTGATCGCCGAGACAGAAAGATTCGAGGCGCATAGCGTAAAGGGATGCAGTGGAAGGGCAAAGAACGGCCCTTGCTTGGCCTTGACGGGGATGGTCGTGCTTGCGGCAGCGCTCGATCAGCGGTCCCGGTCCCAAAAATTCCGGTGCGCCTCGGCGGCCTCGTCCTCTAGGACTGGGCCGATCACCTCGACCGGATGCTGGCCGCTCGCGAACACCCGTCGACATGAGAGTGCGAGCGTTGGGTTCTGGGGATGGTTGCCCGTCAACTGCAGGAGGCTTTCCTCCGCTAGGGCGTATACCACGCGGCCAATGTTGCACCAATAGATGGCACCGGCGCACATGCAGCAGGGCTCAGCGTTGGTGTAGAGAGTAGACCGGGAGAGTTCCTCGGTAGCCCTGAGGCGGGAGGCTCGGGAAGCGGCCAGCACTTCCGCGTGCTGCGTCGGATCGCCTTCAGGCGGGATTGAATTATTCATGGCCTCTGAGACGATCTCTCCGTTTGCGCCAACTACGATGGCGGCAAAGGGATGCTTGCCTGACGCTCGTGCGGCCGACGCCAGGCGAAAAGTCCTCCTCAGAAACTCCAGGTCAGCAGGGCCCGCCCGGAGGTTCTCTGATGCTTTTTACCCCATCTTTCGCTGCACCGAAGCATGACGCATGCCCTCTTTAGCCGAAGATTTCTTGGACCTTTCCTTTGCGAAACTCAAAAACGCCATCCAGCTGCCTCTTCACCCAGATTGAGTGCGCCGCCTCCCCAACCGGACCAAACCCGATCGAGTAGGTAACACGGTCCCGCATTTCCACGCCGCCATCCCTGGGAAGAAAGTGGTGCTCATGATGCCACAGGCGGTAGGGACCGACCCGCTGCTCATCCACAAAATAGCACCCGGGGGTGAGGTGCAGGATCTCAGTCAGCCAACCCACACGGACCCCGGGAGCAACACGGATGCGGTATGCGATCATCTGGCCCGCATACATCGGGCCGGGGTCACCCAAAATCCTAAAGTCCATCTTGGGGGGTATCAGGTCGCGCAGATTTCGGGGATTCGAGAAAAACTCCCAGACCCGTCCGGGATCGGCGGGAACAAACTGAGAGAGTTCCAAGGTGTGAACCATATGAGCGGTAAACTTCTCCATCTTTCCTGGATTCGCAACTCATTGATCGGACGGCGCTAGGCGGATGGGGATGCGCCCTGTTGGCGCAATCTCCGTCTGAATCATTAGGCGACCTGCTTGGCCTACAAAGCGCCGCGATCACATGGAGTCTATGTGCGTGCGGCATCCGTGCAGGGCTCGACATGCCCCGACACAGGTCCTAGGAACCCCCAGCCATGGCGCAGCAACAACCACAGCCAGAACCCGAGTCGCTTGAAGACGTCGCGATGATCGCGATGGAGTTCGGCAAGCTGCTGATGGAATGCGGCGCCGCGTCGGCCATCGTCGACGAATACGTGACCCGCGTCGCGAATGCGCTGGGTGCCGAGGAAGTGGACCTACGCGTGGGTTACGCCTCCCTCGCCATAACGGTTCGAATCCACGGGAAGGGCGTGGCCCGGATGCGCCGCGTGGGTCAAATCGGGGTAAACCAGCGCTTGGACCAGGCCGTGAGGCAACTCGCCCGCCGACTTGAGGCCGGCGAATGCACAATGGCCGAGGTGGTCGGCGAACTCAAACGTGTGGTCAAGGAGACGCCGAGGTACCCGGGTTGGTTTGTAGACATCGCGGTTGGTCTTGCCTGCGCATCCTTCGGCCGGCTGCTCGGCGTGGACTGGTTGGCGTTTGGTTCGGTGTTTGCGGCGGCGACCATCGGTCAATATTTTCGACGCAAGCTGCTCAGCCGACACGTAAACGTGTTTATCACGGCGACCCTGGTCTCGTTCCTAGCGTCCGTGCTGGGAGGAATCGGATCGCGCCTTGCGGGAAGTAGCACTGTGGAAACGGCGATGACCGCTGCGGTGCTGCTGCTTGTCCCGGGCGTCCCATCGCTCAATGCGCAGTACGACATCTTGAATGGTCGGCCAACGCTGGGCAGCGCGCGGGCGGTGTGGGTCGTGGTCATCCTGATTTTCATCACGATTGGCGTCTGGCTGAGCCAAATGGTCCTGGGGGAGGGTCGCTAATATGCACATCGAAATCGCGAAGATCCTGCATCAGACGTTATTTGGGGCCCTGGCCGCTATGGGATTCGGTGTGCTCTTCAACATCGGCCGGCAGAACCTGTTCTGGTGCGGCGTAGCAGGGGGCCTTGCGCTGGCAGTCCGCACGGTGGGACTGCAAGTCGGCGGAAGCCTTGAATCGGCGTCGTTTGCGGCGGCTCTGGCGGTAGGGGCGGTCGTTCAGATGTTTCAGGAGCGAATCGGAGTCTCCAGGAACACGCTCGACGTAGCCGGCTGCATACCGATGGTGCCCGGCGGATTTGCGGCCAAGGCGATCCTGGGGCTCTTTGCGCTCACCGCTCCCGTCCCAATTGAGCCAGATAAGACCCTCATCATGTCCGTAGAGTACTTCTTGCGCGTCATTTTCACGATCGGAGCGATCGGAACCGGCCTTGCGATACCCTCGCTCTTATTGAAGGCAAAGAGGTCGGTTCTGAAAGAGGCCACCCTCCCGAAGCCTGCTCTGAGCAAACCCACAGGCCAAGCACCGGATGCCACATTGGAATAGTCCCGTATTGGGGCGACTGGCTTTTGGCCTTTGGGAAGTCGACGGAGACCGATTACCGAGCCAATATTTGACTCAGGCGGGCGCCAGCAACGCTGCATGAGCGGCCACGGGCATGAGTCGTTGACGCAGGATCGATGGATCCCTCACTGGAAGGTCGAGCTAGTAATTTGACCGGAGAGTCGCCGGCCCAGCAGAGCACGCAGTTCGGTTGCGTCCCCGGACGCTAGCTTTAGCGCTTCTTCCCACTGCCGGCGCGCCCCATCCTTATCGCCGCTTTGGTATAATAGGTCACCAAAGCTCATCCGGATTGCGGGATTGTCCGGTTGGATCGATGCCATCTTTCCCACCGCTTGTGCTGCATGCTCGAAGTCCTTCGCATGCTTGCAGAGGTTTGCTTTTAGCGCATAGCCCCGAAGTCCATCGGGAATAAGCCGGATTGCCTTGTCGGCGAATGTGTCTGCCTCCTTGAGACGCCCTCGCGATGCCTCCATACTCCCTGCAGCAAGATAGGCCGTATTCAGCATCGCTGTGAGACGGGCATTCTTCGAGTCCAGTGCATGTGCTTGCTCTAGCGGGCCCACGGCCGACCAAGGATCTGACTTTTCCATGTAGTACTGGCCTAGCAGCCCTCGGGAATCGATATCGCTCGTGAATATCTTGGCTACCCGCTGAAGCATCTGTGCGGCGGTGTCCTTTTCCCCGGATTTCCAGAGGATTTGGACCATGCTCATATTCGGCATGTAGAGGTCCGGCTCCGTTCGGAGTACCTCAGCAAGAAGTTTGCGAGCGAGGATATCGTCTTTGAGCCGAACGGCTACTTCGGAATATGAAAGTAGGATCGGCATCGAATTGGGACGGAGGGCATGGTACTTAGAGAGCATCGGGATCGCGTCGGCGGGCCGCCCCATCAGTATTTGAGTTGCCGCCAACATGGGGCAGATTTTATCGGGATCGCCTCCGTCGCTGAGCGCCAGCTGGAATTGCTCAACGGCCTGGACGTAATGGCCCGCCTCCCTTTCGGACCAACCGTGCATCATTCGCGGCATCCAGCCCTTGGGGTCGAGCTCCTCGAGCCGACCCAAAAGGGGAAGGGCTTCGTCAAGTTGACCGGTAAGCCTATAGGCTTCGAATGTGAGTGATAGGTGCTGGAGATCGTAACAGTCGGCTAGCAGCGCCTTCATCCAGGGATCCGGTGGGATCGGTTCATGGACCTGCTGACTGAGTGCGGTCATTGCGGCCGCTTCGTCGGCAAAGCCTCGGCGGGTCTGGATTTGCGCGAGCAGGGAGGCGCCCGAAATTGAGTCGGGGTGATGTGCCACCGCCTCTCGTAGAAGGGCCACGGCCCCCTCATCGTCTCCTCGCTGCAGTTTTATTCGTGAAAGCCCGACTAGAGCGGGAGCATTATATGGCTCGGCTCTTAGGATGGCCTCATACTCCGTCTCGGCCTCGTCGGGTTCGCCGGTCTTGAACAGAGCTTCCGCCAAAAAAGTCCTTGCTGGAAGGTAAGTTGGCGCGGCGTCAATCGTCGCCTTGAGTTCGGCTTGAGCGGCACCCAGGTCGCCCTCGTCGAGGAAGATAGCCGCAAGATAGTAGTGGTCCTGGGCCGATAGGCCTTTCCCATGTGCGGCGATTGCGCGGTAGCAGGCCTGACTTTCAGGATAAAGGCGGTTTGCTTGATAAAGCCGGGCCAACGCTCTCACCGCATCGGGGTCATTGTCGCGAAGGTTGGCATGGGCCCTTTGCAGGGCGTCACCGAATTGGGCTGGAAGACCCGCGTAATGCAGCAACCGGGGCAGGCTAGGGCCTCGATTCCTTAGGGTAAAAACGACGCAAACCGCGATTGTTGCCAGAGCCAAACCGACAAGGGTCCATCTGATAATTCGCGGCGTCACCATTCAGATAGTCTTCGATTCTCTACGGTATTTCAATTCTGGCGATAACGCGCCTCAGATGCCGGGACGCAGACTGAGTGCCGTTGCTCTGAATCCTGGTGGCAAACTCCTGGTGAGTGACTCCCGACCTCCCGCGGCCTGCGATCGGTTCCCCAACGGCGAACCCAATTCTCCTGCAAAGGACCCTTCCCTTTTAGCAGGCAACCCAGATGACACGTTAAGGTCTCGAAGAAGATAAAGGACCCCTTGTAAGCCGAATAGGGGGATTTGATGATTTGGATCGTTTATATCGCGGACATTCTTGAAAAACCTAAATGGGCAGACCCCAAAGTGCTTGTTGCGATAGTGTGATTCTGGAATCAAGTCGGCAGCGTTATCCGTCTCGAATATGCTCCCGAATTGGAATCGGCAGGTTACGCCAACAGCGCTGGCGAAATCCGTCCGTCTGTTTCCGACTCCAGCCCGATCTGATCAACCCCATCCGAAACGGCGCCACAGGGCTTGGGGAAGCGCGCTTTCTGGATAGAGGCACGCTCTCCGGAGCCCCAGTGCTCGCGAATCTGAATATTAAATTTCTCTAGAAATCTCCGCTTGAGAACCACAGGGATTGCTCCGGGTTCGCCGATGATCAAGTCGAGCGACCTCATGTCGACGGGTCCTGCGACCTGCTGAATCGACGCCAGCAACGCGGGGATCGAGAAAAACACGGAAACGTTCTCGTCTCGGATGGCCGCGATCACCTCAGGGGTATCAGCAGGTCCCGGCAAGGTTACCAGGCAGCCGCCATTGACCAGTGGAGACCAAAATGCCGCCGAAAATACAAAGCCATGAGAAAGGGGGATGCAGCCCAGCGTCACGGCAGGCCTGTGCGGCAAAGATATGTCGGATAGCTGCGCGCAGATTGTTAAAAGCTCCCTGTGTGAGAGGATTTTTTCTTTTTGTGATTCTCTATCCCCAGCGCGGCAAAATCCCACAGCCTCGTCATCGCCTCCCTTCGATGGAATTCCCATTGAGGCTGCGATCCATCGGCCGGGAAACAACCACGCCGCCGCGAACCACAGACTCAGCGCCCATTTTCCGCCGCCTGCCTCGATCTCCGAGCGAACGCCCAAGACACGAGCGTGCCATGTTGGGCGACTGCAGAGGGATTCCTGGGTAAGGACCGTGCCTACACCGGCTTCTTGCAGCACGGAATTAACGGCAAACGCCTCCGCTCCCGAACCCATATTCACCGGCACCTTGCCGGCACATAGAACCGCAAGGTATGCGATAGCGGCCTCGGGACCCGGAGGGAGGGCTACCCCAACCCGCCTTTCGGGCACCAGTTGCCTCAAGCGCCGCGAAAGCACAGCTGCATCAGCGATCAGGTGCGCAGCCCGGATCACGCGGCGCTCGTGCCCGCGGTCGACGAGTACAAGGGAGCCAGGGTGCCGGGCAAGGGCGAGCACGGTCTCTCGCCCCGTATGCCCGCTCAACATCGGTCTTTTCGAAAATGCACGAGTGCGGAGCTCCAGGAGCGCCGCCCGGGCCGTCACGCAATCGGCGCCGCCGCAGGGGATGGGCTTTCCAAAGGCAATACAAACGGACCTTGGTAACAATCTCGGGAATTTCAGCGAATTGCCATTCTGAGAAAACGGGATCGGATCCCGACGAGCATCTATACCTACAGGGATTACAGGCACGCCTGCCTTCCTAGCTAGGAGTTCGAAGCCGCTGCGTAGTGGCATCAGATCGCCAATGGGGGAGATCATGCCCTCGGGAAACACACACACTAGCTCACCTTTTTCGAGGGCCTTTACCGCCTCTCTTACCCATTGCATCCGATTCCCCTTGGAAACCTCGATTGCTCCGGAGTTTTTTAAGAACCAAGCCAAAGGCCCCGGTCTATCGATTGCCTCATAGGCGAGAAATCTGAGCGGACGGGCGCACGCAAGTTGGAGCAACACAAAGTCAAAGTTGGATGTGTGGTTTGCGATGACCACTGCGCCTCCGCTCAATGGGATGTTCTCTGCCCCAAGCACGCGAATGCGACAGAGCAGCTTGGCAATATGTCTAAGCGGGGCCGGTATCCAAATATGCATCAAAGGGACTTTTCTCCGGGCAGCGCACCGCCGCGGCCATAGGGGCCCGCCACTTCTCGTGCTCGCAACAGCGCGTCGTGGACATGCGCGACGACATTGGTTCGGCCAATCCTGTCGATCAAACCTGTTCGATTCAGGGTCTGGAGCACTGGGCGCGGTGTCCCGCTCAGGACAAGAAGTCCGCCCGCCGTCTGCATCCGCTCAACAACGCTCCCAAGCGTGTTCAACGCTGTTGCATCCATATTGCCAGCGTGCTCCATCCGCAAGATGAGAACCCTGGGCAGCATACCGATACCTTCGGCTGCATCCTCCATTTTTTCGGCGGCTGAGAAAAAGGACGGGGCCCCTATTTCATAGACGAGGATGTCTCCCGGAATTCCGTTCAGCTGGCGCTCGTCCTCCTCCGTCTCGATCTGGTCGCCCCCGGCCACACTCGAAGCTTCCGCAGTCTCCGCTGCGCGCCGGACAAAAAGGAATGCGGAGAACACCATTGCGACCTCCACCGCAACGCCGAGGTCGAAGAGAACCGTTGTTAACATGATCGTCACGAGCATCACCGCATCGCGTCGCGGCATCTGAAGCAGGCGGCCCAGCTCATTCCATTCGCCCATTCGAAGTGCGATCATAATGAGAACGGCAGCGATTGAGGCAATGGGCACAAACTGCACTAAACGGGAGGATGCGATAGCAACAAGAAGTAGGGCGGCAGCATGCACCATTCCTGCGATGGGCGTAGTGCCCCCACAACGGATGTTGGCAAATGTGCGGGAAACGGCACCCGTAGACGGAAGGCCGCAAAAGAACGGGCTCACAATGTTTGCCGCACCCTGCGCGATCAATTCGGTGTTGGAGTTGTGGCGTGACTTTGCCAATCCATCCGCCATTGCGGCTGACAGTAGAGACTCCATCGAACCAAGGAGTGCTATCGTGAGGGCCGGGGCTATAAGCCCACGAATACGAGCCAAAGAGACCACAGGAACCGTGAACGGTGGCAGGCTCAAGGCATCACCATTGATACCGAGCCTGGTGCCGATGGTCGCCACTCCCTCCGTGCGATGGCTCCCAAGGAGTGCGATTGCAACGCTCGCAAACACGATCGAGACCAGCGTTCCTGGTACGCGCCTAAACCCGAGCCTTGGCCAGAAGGCGATCAAGAGGGCACATGCAAAGCCGATCGCGGCCACCTCTGGATTGATCTCTGGGATATGTGACCAAAGCCAAGCGACCCGCTCCAAGAACTCCCGCGGCGCCGGTTCAGCAGCTGCGATGCCGAGGAAATCCGCCGCCTGGCCCATAATGACCGACACAGCGATTCCGGACACCAAGCCGCTCGTGATAGGCAGAGGGATAAGTTTGATCATCGCACCCATTCGGGTGAGACCCATGACAGCCAAGATGGCACCAGCCATGATGGTCGCGAGCATGAGCCCATCGAAGCCATAGTGCTCCACTATCAGAGGCAGGATTGGCAATACGACGACAGTGGGTCCGGAAATCTGGACACGGCTCCCTCCAAGAGCTGAGACGATGAAGCCGGCAATGACTGCAGTGAAGAGCCCGATAGCAGGTGCCGGAAAGGGGGTGCGGGCCCCCGGCGGCATGCTTGCCACACCCACGGCTAACGCAATGGGCAACGCAATTAGGGCGACTGCTATCCCGGCCCAAAAATCCCCAGAAAACTTCTTGCTGCTATAGCCCTTCAACAGACCCAGGCTTTGCGGCGAAAATCGCCTTGAGGGAGATACCTTCATCGCAATGGATCAGCGTTCTTTCGTGGGGGTAAGCGGGGCTCGCTTTGCCCGAAGGGCAAAGAACCGACCTCCAGCGAGATGGCCCGATTGATCCGCAACACCTGACATGCATTTGTCCCATTGTCACACTGTTAACACTCCCGAAAAATCACTATTCACGGACCTTTTGGCAACGTGAAGACCGGCGCGCTCCTCACCTCAGCTGTGGAGAAGACGCCGTGCCTGAATTTTTCGAAATTTGAATATGGTGAATGGCCTCTGCGGGTATGCGGAGCGCAATTTCGCGACGACCCGAATTCAGAGACTAGTTGAAATGGATCCCATGGGCTGCGCATCGGAGGCCCTTACCGGTCTGTGGTATTGAAGCAAGGCGCGACCGGTTTCCGCAACTGGTCCTTGGGGACGGGCCGTTGAGCTTGAAAACACGCAATCACGCCAATATAAAACGCTTACGGCTATGCTTTACGCGGCTTACGTCCAGCTAGGAAATTTCTTGAGTGTAGAGACGCGCCTCGGCGATGCTGTAGCTGCCTTTTTTGAGCAGACCCAAAGGTTTATCCTGGAGGAGCCTCCAACTCGCACGTGCATCGCTGTGGCCTGCGCTCAACCGAACGGCTACCGCGACGCGCCAGGAGCAATCGAGGGGACGGTCCCGTTCCAGTCCATAAATACGGCCCTCCACCGGAACCTGGACGAAGTCATATCCCAAGAAGGTGCCCCGGCGCAGGCTCCGCCGAATTGGCTTGGGAATTTGAGACTAACGCCTGCCGTAAGCTCGGAGCTGAAAGAAACCGTAGAGATCACACAGAGCGGCAGTATAGCAGCCGACACCTCCAAATGAAAAAGAAAGGGATGATATTCGGGGTCCTTGTGCTCGCCGTGATTTTAGCAAAATTCTTTTATAGCAGGAGCAGCCATGGGGGCCGTTCAGATGTCGCAGTGGCAGCGACAGGTGGCGTGAAACGGGTTCTGCAGAAAAAGCCGCTGAATGAGGATTTTTATACCCAACGGCCTATCGGAAGGACTCAGGAGGGAGTCCCATGGATCACCGACGTGTTGATTTGCGACTTGGACCAGGACGGTCTCAAGGACATCCTGGTGGCGGACGGGCGTCTCAACAAGGTTACTTGGATCCGGCAGGTTCGCCTGGGCGTCTTTGAGGAACAAGATATCGGCGGCCCCATACAGGGCCCTGCACATCTTGAGGTCGCTGATCTCCGCGGTACGGGCCATCTAGATGTGTTGGTTGCCTCGATGGGTATCATTTTCCCAGACAACGACAAAATTGGATCGGTAGTCATTTTGGAAAACGACGGGAAGAACCATTTCAAGAACCATGTGCTGCTTGAAAATGTTGCGCGTGTCACCTATGTGCAGGCGGCTCGACTGACGACCCACTCGGGCCTGCCCGACCTAATCGTCGGTCAATTCGGGTACCTTGAGGGCGAAATCCGCTGGATGGAGAACATGGGCGACGGAACTTTCAAGAGCCACCAATTGCTCGATTTGCCTGGGACCATTCATGCGCCGGTGGCTGATCTAAACGGCGACGGCAACATGGACATTGTCGCCCTGGTATCAAAGAAGGTGGAGGAGGTTCATGCGTTCATGGGCGACGGTCGCGGAAATTTTAAGGACAGGGTCCTTCATGGTTCAACGAATAAGGACTATGGAAGTAGCGGGCTTTGTATTGCGGACGTAAATCAAGACGGACGGCCCGACATCGTGTTCACAAATGGCGACGGTTTTAGCTATGCCACGCCCGGATCCCGCCCGTGGCACGGGGTCCATTGGTTGGAGAATATGGGCAATGGGAAATTCACCTATCATAAGGTCGGGGACTTCCCGGGAGCCTTTAGCCCCGTCGTTGCAGACCTCAGGGGGAGTGGGCATCAGGACATTGTCGCGACGAGTTGTTTCAACGACTGGAATGACAAGAATGCCGTCTCGCTAATGGCATTTGAGAATGATGGACATGAGCATTTTACGCCGAGGATTCTCGCGCGGGCGCCTACCCACCTTGTGGTGGTGAAGGCCGCCGACATGTTCAACGATGGCCGCATCGAACTGGTTACAGGTTCCTTTGCCTTCTACCCTCCATATGACCGTGTCGCTAGAGTGACGCTTTGGGAGCATAATGAGTGATTAAGAACAGTATTCTGATACTTTAAAAACAACGCGATCGTCCCGAAAACTAGGGCAAAGACAATGTGACCACCGGATTCTAATACCGATCCAGGTGCACGAATCGGTAAGGGCGGCAAACGGTCAGACGGGCACGGCAGTTTCACAGAGGGCCGCAATCTTTAATTTGGCCCTCTTGTCCGAAGTATCGACCGGAGCCCGTTACTCTGCTCTCGATCACAACTACCCGAAGTTGTACGACCGCTCCGTCGAGCCCCGAGGCTTTCGTAAGTCTTAACTTGAGCGAAAGATCATCACTGCCCTCGCCATAGATCCTGTCTTCCAGAGATTCTTCCCCGCCGCAGTCGATATCGGGACGAGTGGCCCCTTTGGGTGGGGCAGCGCTCGGCCCGTCCGGGTCACAGGTATTGCTCACGAGCAGGAGCTCAAATGATAGCTGCTCGTGAGGGCTTGGGGGCGTGCGGCTTTGAATTTCAGAATTTGAGCGCCACCTTCGAGCCAAATGTTCGTGGCGCCCCGGGAACCCCACTGTTCACCCCAGGCACGATCAAGTCGTAGTAGCCGGCCTTGCAGAGGTTCTCCCCGTAAAGGGTAAACGTCCATGCGCCGCTCGAAAACCCCGCCCTTAGGCCCAGGAGTGCGTAAGAATCCTGAGTGTACTTCGAGGTGGAAAGCTCATCGTAGTGCGTAATGCCGACAGCCGTGAGCCTTCCAGCTGCGAACCATCCCCTCGCACTCCGGTAGGTAGCTTCGACCCCGGCATTGTAACTGGGCGCACCGGGAATCGGATTACCCGATTCATTCAGGCCCGAGGTGGGGGAGGTGAAGGCGTCGAGCCGCGTTTGATCAACGCCTGCATCGAGTGTCACCTTCCAGGGCGACGAGGGGGTCCAGTTGATATCGACCTCGAAGCCATCTGAGTGAGCCCGTCCCGCATTTGCCACAAAGTAGTCGGTTGCCGTGTATGACCGTTCGACCTGAAGGTCGCCCACCACGATATAAAACGCCCGGGCCGCAATGGTCAGTGAATGCAGCCCTAGAGACGAGTCCCAGCCCGTCGAAAAGGCTCTGGAACGCTCTGCTTGGAAAGGTGTAAGCCCGGGATTGTCGGTAAAGGAGGAAAACCCTCCCGGCCTCATGCCAAATGCGACAGCAAACTCCAGGTGGCTGTCGCGCTGCAATCTTCGGCCTATGGCAACCCTGGGTAGCACCGCGCGATTGCTCGCACTTGCAACATAGGCGAGTCCCTCCTTGGGCACTTGTTCCTCTCGGGTAAAAAACCTCTCGTCTTCTTCTGCTCTCAGTCCCGTTGTTATGCTCCAATCAGAGCCGAATTCATAGGTGGCGTGACCGAGTACCGCTGAGGAACGGCTGTTCTGTTCGAAGCCGGATACTTCAATTGGAAACAGGCCCGGCAGTGAGCGATCGACATAATTTTCAGTTGATTCATTTGAGAGCCAGAGCCCGAGGTCCCCTTGCAGGCAACCCGTAGCTTTGCTCCTTAAGTGTACCTCCTCGTTCCAACTTTTTTGGGTCTGGCGAACAAGGTTCTCGAGAGCGGGGGGAAGAACCAAAAGATCCTGGTACGGGTTCATTCGCCAGTCCGTGTAGCTGGTGACCGTAGTTAATGTTGCCCCTGGGAAGGCAAAACTACCCTTAACGGCCGCCGCAAGGCTATCTATGTCGGTCACCCCTTCGCCAGGTCGGTTAACCTCGTACAAGGGTCCGCCTAGAGGAACGAGTGGCTCGGCACCGTCTCGGTCCCGGGTCTGCAGGAGTTCAAGCGTCAATTCGCTTTGGGGCGACGGTCGGATACGCAGGCGCCCGAACGAGCTCTCATTTGCTTGGTCGTCGGTCCGAACCCCAATCTGTCCATTATTGATGTAGCCGCGGCGTGAATCATAATCTGCGCAAAACTCGGCGTCCATATTACCGACATCGCCCGTATGTGCTTCGAGGGCGGTCAGGTTTGAGTCGAAGCTCCCGTATCCCTCTATGAGCACACCGCTCGCTATACGGTCACCATCTGTAGGCTCAAAAAGAACGACGCCTCCGTCCGTTGCCCTCCCGAAACGCGAACCTTGAGGACCAGGCAGGACCGTTGCCGAGCCAAACCCGAACAGCCCGGCGGGGTAGGTAAAGCCACCGGATAGAGGAATATCCGCGACATATACCGTCACTGCCGAATCGCTGAAATACGGCGTATTGGAAAGCCCGCGAAGGGCGAACAGGCTGCCGTACCCCACGGATCCACCCTCAGAGACATGGAGGTTGGCGACCGCTTCGCCTAGCGCCTGCCACGCGTCCAGCGGGGGAGCGAAGTCCTGCGATAGCTTTACGGCCGTGTCGCCGGACGCCGTTGAAACCACTCGGCTGTCGGTTACGATGAGTGCAGGATTCGTAACGACACTGTCCCCGCCAGGCTGGCTCCGAGCCACTCGGACTATGACTAACATGACAAGGATAAGCGGCAAACCACGGCAGATCATACGCGTGAAATATGGAAAGCGATTGGGGTGCCTCGGCCGGACGGTCATTGGGATTACATAGTCCCGGGGAGGAGCGTCGCAGACAATCCATTAACCGGCTCAAGTCCCCGCGATTGACGGGTTTGCTTCTGTAGCTCGACGCAAGGGAAAGGAGCGACGCCAAGCGGTGCTCCTGAAAACCCAGCCGGGGAACCACGCGGGTTTTCCCCTCACGGTATCAACCGTAGCCGACTTGGTCGTTGGGTGCAGAATCTATGCAGTGTACTACCAACCCTGTTGGCGCACGCTCATATTGAGCAATACGCGACACACCGACTTCGAGTTCACGACGATACATTCATCTTGACGGTTACGGCCTGTAGCTGAGTCGCCTCGCCCTTTTGCCACGCGTCCGCTCCAGGCTGTATCGCGGGCGCGATTAAGTCGGAGCGTCCTCTCCTTACGTCTTCGGTGACTACGCCGGAGAGATTGTCGCGTGCGGAGAGAAGCTCCGGAGCAGCCTGACCGTCTGCAGTAAAAGCCATCATGAGCTGGGGAATCCCGAGAGGTACCTTGTCGCCACGATCTGTTTGCCATGTATACCAAGTCTTTCCGTAGGTACCGACCAGCCCCATCATCGCTTCCCGTTCGGAGTCCTTTTGCATGCCAGGCGCAACCAATTGCCCTGACTTAACTTCGTACACGTGGCTGTGCCAAAGCCTCTTCTCCTCCAAGGACAATGTCTCGAAGAGGTTAGAGCTAATTATGTATTCGATTCCCACAAGGCGCGCATGTTTCTTGTCGGATTCATATATTACGCACTGACGGATATCCCTGCTCACATGGGAACAATAGTGGTGGGCTATTACCTGGCGGTTGATATTACCGCTATAGAAATGTAATCCGCAGACATGTTCGCCAATGGCGGACAGCGGCGTCTCACCCTTAAAGGCGTCAGTTCCCAGCTTTGCATTTCCGGACGGGGTAACGGGAACTGCCGGGCACATTGTAGCATCGTCAATGGCAGGTGGCTCGCCTTTTGCCTTTGGTAGAACAATGCAAGAAGTCACAGCCGTCGCAGCCAAAGATGCGGTTCTGATGAACCTCCTCCGAGAAATGGCGGTGATATTGTTTAGGTCCGATGTGTTCATATTTGAGCGCCCGTTTTTCTTAACGCGTTGTTCGCAGTGACTGACGAAAATATGACTTTAAGATCTCTTCAGGTCGCTTCACTCGCGCGTTTGAACGATTGAGGATCCCGAGGACTTGCCTTTGTAGCCGTGCGGCCGAAGGAATGGGATTCGGAAGAATTGGGTTTCGGACCCGGGCACATCGCCTCCGGATAGTGCCTGGTGCCGTGGACTACGGATATGGGGTATTGCACCCATTATTTGGTGAATGGGATCTAAGGCGGGGAAAAACCTCGGGGCACGGCAGAGAGGCCATACTTCGACGGGTTGGACAAAGAGAAGGCCGGCTCCTGTTCGCTCCTAGCCCAGTTGGGGACAGATTCGCAGATCCACCTTCCCGCTGTTGGGGAGCGCTGAGGCCAGGTTGTTTGCTGAGACACCGCGACCAACTCGGAAGGATCTTTTGGTCATCTATCCGGTGTGAGAAACTGCCCGTGGAGATGGGCTATGGGCAGGGAACCGAGATCGAGATTCGGGAGTTCCGGGCGCGTAGAAGCCAACGCGCCGTAATCCTAGCGTGAATAATAGCCGGTCTAGAAGCGTTCGGAGCTTCTGGCATTCGGCCGATGAGTGGGCAAAGCGAAGGTGAGTAACACCTGCTTGGGATCACCGGAAACCGGTATCCGGCTCCCTAAAAAGGCGAACTCCTGTCCTACGGGTTATACCTACTGTTGCACGGGATTGGCACGGAGTAGAATCGCGATCCACCGAGCCGAACCACCTCAAGTATCATGCGAACACTATCTATATCACATCCGGCAACAAAAAGATCGAAAATGCCAGCCGCCCCGGCCTACCAAAGCCAAAACCCCTATGACGGAAAGGTGTCGAAGACGTTCGAGACGATCACCGACAAAGTTCTCGACGAGAAGATCGCCGCCGCGGCGCGTTGCTTCGAGACGTGGCGGCACACCTCCTACGCGGAGCGTGCAGCAATAGTAGATCGGGCGGCTGCAATTCTGAAAAAAAAGGCCAACAAGTTCGCGGAAACGATGACACTTGAGATGGGCAAGCGCATTGCTGAGGCCCGTGGGGAAGTGGTATTCAGCTCCAGTATCTTAGCCTATTATGCCAAGAATGCTGAGCGATTCCTCGCTCCGACGATGCTCCATCCGACAATCGGGGAGGCCCACATGGAGAGCAGCCCGATCGGCGTGATCTTTGGGGTGGAGCCCTGGAATTTTCCCTACTACCAACTCGCCCGCGTTGCAGGTCCTCAGCTGATGGCCGGCAATGTGCTTATGGTGAAGCACGCGGGATGTGTACCGCAGTGTGCGATCGCCTTCGAAGACCTGTGGACGGAGGCGGGGGCGCCCGCCGGCCTTTATACGAATCTGCTGATTTCGCACTCTCAGTCCGACCGTGTCGTTGATGATCCGCGCATAAAAGGTGTTGCGCTTACTGGCAGCGTGGCGGCGGGCAGGACCATTGCGGCACGTGCTGGCTTGAATCTCAAGGTATCGTCAATGGAACTAGGAGGCAGCGACGCTTTTATCGTTCTTGAGGATGCTGACCTGGATCACGCGGTGAAATGGGCGGTCTGGGGTCGGATGTACAACACCGGGCAGACCTGCTGCGCGGCAAAACGGTTCATTGTCGTCGAAGAGCTCGCAGACAAATTCCTCCAAGGGTTCAAGGCCGCGCTTTCGGACTTCAAGCCAGGCAACCCATTGGATGAAAAGACGTTGCTCGGGCCTTTGTCCACAGAGTCTGCGCTGTTAGGTCTTCTGAAACAACTGGAGGTAGCGGTGGCAAACGGGGCAAAGGTTTTGATGGGCGGCAAGCGCATCGACCGTCCCGGTTCATTCATGGAACCCACAATACTCACGGACGTGCAGCCGAAGAATCCAGCATTCCGAGACGAGTTTTTCGGGCCGGTGGCGATGTTTTTCCGCGTAAAGGACGAGGAAGATGCCGTTGCCCTAGCAAATGACTCAGACTTTGGGCTGGGCGGCTCCGTCTTCACAAAGGACATAGCCCGGGGCAAGCGCGTGGCTAGCCGGATTGATACCGGCATGATGTTCATCAACAATATCAGCTGGTCCGACGCCGAGCTACCGTTCGGTGGTATCAAAGCCTCTGGCTATGGACGAGAGCTTGGCGACATGGGGATCCAGCAGTTTGTAAACAAGAAACTGGTCCGCACCACCTCGATCGAGGCGCCCGCTTGGGTCTAGCAAGCCCGTTGGCTAATGTGGGGCCAGAGAACCGCTGTTGTCCAACAGCGCGCTAGGTTCGCGAGCTTCTGCCAATAGATCGTTAACAGCCGCCAGCAGGTCCTCTCTGCTAATTGGCTTTGAGAGAACTTTTGACGCACCCAAGAGCTTGGCGACGTGTAGCAAGTCCCCGGCCCGCTGCCATTGTCCCCCCGATATCGCTATGGTTTTTACAGTAGGGTTCCTGGTCCGTAATGCCATTAGCACCGCACACCCTTCGATCTCAGGCATCACCATGTCGGTGATTAGGATATCGGCCCCGATCGATTGAAACAATTTAAGCCCCTCCTTGCCGTCGCGGGCTTCGACCACGGAATGGCCCGCGTCACCCAGAAATTGGCTCAGGACATTTCTGACCGCCTCGTCGTCGTCAATTATAAGGATCGCAGCCATAATTTGGGGAGGAGAGCCAAATGGAGCGCGGTCCCCATTGCTCTGCGCGAGATGGGTTTAGTCAGAAGGTCGCGCAGACCGGCCGCCTTTACGCGGTCTGCTGTCAGGCCTTCGGCAAAACCGGTCATCAACAAAATGGCCAGATCTGGGCATATGCGCAGGAGTTGGCCCGCTACGGTCATGCCAGATATCCCGGGCATCGCCTGATCCAGCAGAACAAGTGAAAAGTGCTGTGGATTGGATTCGATAATGGCGATCGCGTCTGCGGGCTGTGATGTAGATTCGGCATCATAGCCAAGCGCCAACAACGTTCTTCTATACATGTCGGCTAGGAATGGCTCGTCGTCGACGACAAGAACTCTTTCGCCGTTACCACGGTGGGGTGGCGCCGGAGCGGCGCAGGCCCGGATTATTTCAGTTTGCATGGGAATTTTGTCGGCCCCTGCGATGTAACCGCGGAACTGTTACGCAATGGTCCGCCAGAGGTTACCCATAGCTTACCTACAAATGCATTGGTCGAATATTGGGTGTAGGCCCCATATTTGGCAGCTCCCAAAGAGCACGAATCCTTGTTTGCAGCAATGCGCGCACCCGTTGGGCCATTTGAGCCGGAAAGGCGGCCCTGCGGCGCAACTGCAGCGCTTAGGGCCTCATGAGCTCGGTGCCCATGGCTGGCGCGGCCCTATGAGCCATCATTCTGATTGCCCGAGCGGATCACGTTCTTCCAGCCATCTGACTATCTCATGTAGACAGCACGGCAATTTTCCCAGGATTGGCCACGCTTTTCGGTTCGCTATACGGGGAGGGTGATGAAATCGGCAAAGCGGGTGGGTCGGTAAAGTCTGCCCTCGTTGCGCAGAGGAAGTTCCTCCCAAGCCAGACAACGACCTCCGTTCCTTCCACGGGAAACTCGCCCTCTGGTGCGATGAACCGTAGATGCACCCCGAGCAAAGCCACAGAGCTATGGCGGATCACGGCACCATGGTAAGAGCCCCGGATCCGCCGTAACCAATCTGGCCTAATAACCGGCGGCGACATGAGACTAAACGTCTTCACGATTATCCGGGGCTCAATCTACATATACCCTTATTCATTGGTGCCAACAAGCACTCGGAGAATCTGCCATTTCGAGCATCGGCGCGCAATAGGGTGAAACCCTACCCAAGCGGCAGCTTGCAAATAACCATTTCAATTTCCAAAACAGCCAATGTTGCGAGCAGATACAGGAGGCAAGGGACTACATCAATCGACGGACTGGAAGACGCCTAAGGTGAGGCATTGAGGCTTGTGCGGCCGCAGGTTTTTTAGTCTCCCCTTTCGTTAGGCCGTGTTTGCTTATGTCAATTGCTGTAAGTACCCGTGGGCAAGAGACCGCGAACTGCCGAATCTCCCATAATCGAGTTTTCTGCGGGGCCTAGATTTCAAGGCAACGAATCCCTTCGGCGACGGCGTCTCGTGGTTGCAAGCAATTATGCCTTTCGGCAGGTCAACACCCCATGGTTCATGATGAGGGTTAAATATATCTTCAACTACCGCCCCGTTGTCGCCTTTAGGTCGGTCCACTCGCTCTGCTTTGAATATTTCCATAATTGCGTAACCAACTCATCAGATCGAAGAGGCCCCCAATGCCCCTCGCGGCAGCGGGATTTTTTTGCAAAGCGAGCCCCTTCCCATGCGCGCCCGCATTTCTGAAGGGAAAAACTGCGCTCCCGGCATCGAGAGGATAACCGTAAGGCACCTCAGCCGGGGCGGATTGGCAGAATTCACAGATAAACGTAATACAATGAACCATTCAGAACCCGGAACCATATCATCATGAAAGTCCTAATCGTATTAACATCGCATGGGGAACTGGGCGACACCGGGAAGAAAACAGGATTCTGGGTCGAGGAGTTTGCTGCACCTTATTACGAATTGGCCGATACTGGAGCCGAGGTCGTACTGGCCTCGCCCAAGGGGGGGCTTCCCCCGATTGACCCCAAGAGCGAACTCGCCGAATCCCAAACGGAGTCGACACGCCGTTTTGACAAGGATGCGGCAGTGAAGCGGAAACTCAAGAACACGACTAGGCTGCGCGAGGTAAACGCCGCGGATTACGATGCCGTCTTCTACCCGGGAGGCCATGGTCCGTTGTGGGATCTAACCCAGGATCCTCAATCAATTTCCTTGATCGAAGCCTTCCACAAACAGGGAAAGCCGATGGCTTTCGTGTGCCATGCTCCCAGCGCATTGCTAAAGGTGAAATTGCCCAGCGGAAATCTTCTTATAAACGGAAGGAACGTGACCGGGTTTTCGGATACCGAGGAGGACGCCGTAAAGCTGACCGATATCGTTCCTTTTCTGCTCGAAGACGAATTAAAGAAGGCAGGGGCTTTTTACAGCAAAGGGCCGGATTGGGTTTCCTATGTGAAGAGAGATGGGCTGCTGATTACGGGGCAAAACCCAGCCTCATCCGAGGACACGGCAAAAGCCTTACTGGCGCTAGTACGGGAAAAGATTTCGCACCCGTAAGCTCAATTTGGGCGCCGACATCACCCGTGCTTGTGGTGCCGATGTCGCCGTGTTTTCTGTTTTGAGGTTGGTCATCAGACAAGTGGAGTCCAGAGTCAGGGTTCAAAGGCTCGGGCGAGCGGCTATTAGGCGATGACGCTCCAAATCCAGAACGGAGCGTCGCTGGTTTCTTGGGGTGTAACGTTTTATGACCCCGCATGTCAGGCCGAAGGGAAGAACCGGAAATGTAGACGAGGACGATTAGGCTGGAGGTACCCCGCGCGTTTATGTTCTAGGAAAGAGCGCCATTGTTGCTAGCTGTTGATGCATCCCGATCTGCATGCATTCGTCAGTTCCAGTAGTCTGCCCTATTTGTTCCGAAACCCTCTTGCGCTCCGGGCGCTCTTACACATGCCAAAAGAGGCACAACTTCGACCTATCGAGCGAGGGTTATTTAAGCCTGCTTCATGGGCGGAACAACTATCAGCAAATCGGAGATGATAAGCTGATGGTTCAAGCGAGGGTTCGCGTACATCAGTTGCCCGTGTTCTTGGAACTGGCAAAGGAGATATCGAGCCTTTGCCCCCAAATGAGTACGAGTTGCTGCATTTTGGACATTGGTTGTGGCGATGGATTCTTCCTGAGTCAGGTCACGCATGCCGCAAGAGTTCCATGTCTAGGTGTTGGGGTAGATGTTTCAAAAGAGGCCTTGGCCAGAGCGGCAAAGAGCTACCCAAACTTATTTTTTGTCCGAACGGATGCATCACACAATCGATTGCCGTTTGATGACTCATCATTCGGACTGGTAATGAGCATCTTCGCGCCGCGTCCAATTGAAGAAATTCGGCGGGTTTTGAATGTCGATGGTTCCTGGTTAGTCGTAACCGCAACCCAAGAGCACCTAAGAGAAATCCGGCATTTCCTTCCACTTGCTGCAATTGGCACTGGGAAACTGGAGGTGCCAACAAGCAGGTCGTACTCGATTCTGAAAAACAGCACATTCAGATATGAACTGCGAGTCGCTCACCGCGACCTAATCTCGATTATCGAAATGTCCCCTTCAATCTATCGTTTGAGAAGGGAATTTGGCGACACATGGAATGATCGTCTCCCTGAAGAGTTAAGAGTTACTTTTTCCTTTGATATCACGCTTCTAGGGAAAAAAGCTCAGTAGCATGTGGCAGCCTGTCTTAACGAGTCTAGAGATGACTTGGTTTGGACAAGGTACTCCGGCCGACGAACTGCGAGCCCATCCGAGAGACCGTAGGCGCGAGCCGCTTAGACCAGGAGGATGTCATCACAAGCAGCGCTTCCACGACAACCATATCCGATAACTTTCGTAGGAAGATCGAGAAGATCATGATCCGTTCCAGCATCCAGGCCGAGATCCTCCAGAATTTCTCAAGAAATTTAGTAACGGATGTCCCCTTTTCTAAGCAACCTCGTTTTAGACGATTTTGTTGCGCCGGTTGTCCAGGTTGGCGCCGTGAGCGCGTCGGGAACAGTAGCCTTTCCTATGTCGGGCGGGTTTGGGTTCGCCGGCTTCTCGGCCGGCGGTAGACCTTTCCGATTTGATAGAGGTCGTTTCCATGACGAGTGAAATACTGAGCACTGTCACGAGTCATACGGGCTTCGCAGTATTGCACTCACCTATATTGTTTCTGAGGAGGTGAGCGGACCTGTAGGCGGGGCCAGCAGCTCCGGAAACGATCTCGCTGTAGCGAATGGGGTACATCCTCCCACTGCGAGCACCGACCCGGTTATTAGTTACCTCAGGCCTCCCGCGGGGCCCCTTTTTCTTACAATCCCGGGGACGCCGAATCTGGCGCCGTCTGAGAGAGGGATCCAGCCAGCGTCGCACCGACCTGGTTTACCTTGTCGAGGCCCATGGTAAGCGCCGTCAGGCCGGCAAGCCCACCGAGTTGCATGGATTCGACCGCGCTGCTTGGGACGATCACGATAGTGGAATTCGCCTTCAAACCCTCGTAGAGCATGTTCATGGCGCGCAGATGGAGTGCAACCGGGTTGTGCTCATAGCTCTTTGCGGCCTCGGCGAATTTCTCAGCGACCTGACGCTCGGAGTCGCCCAGGATGACGCGCGCCTGGCGCTCACGCTCGGCTTGGGCCTGCATCGACATGGCATCCTCCAGGGCCGAGGGAATGAGCACGTCCTTGACCTCCACGCTTATGACGTTGATTCCCCACGGTTCTGTCCGCTCATCGATGATCTTCTGCAGGACCGCGCTGATCTTGTCGCGACCCTCGAGCATTTCCGAGAGGACAGTCTTGCCGATCACGTCACGAAGTGCCGTCTGCGACGCCCAGCTAATTGCGCTCTTGTAGTCCGCCACATCGAGCGCGGCCTTCTTTGGGTCGACAATCTTCCAAAAGAGCACCGCGTCTACGTCCACGGGCACGGTGTCCTTGGTCAGGGTCTTCTCCGCCTTGAAGGCCGTTGTGATGACACGCGTGTCGATCCAATAGGGAATCTCGTCCATGATCGGAATGATGTAGAAGATTCCTGGTCCCTTGAGCTCGTGGAACTTGCCGAGGCGAAGGATTACGGCTCGGTCCCATTGGGCTGCCACCTGGATTGCCAGGGAGGTAAAGATGGCGATGATGACCGTAACGGCGCCGATGACAAATACCTGGGCGTTGCCCCCGGCGGTGTAGCGGGCATAGGCCAATGAGGCACCTATGGCGATGATCACGAGGGCGATCAGCTTAGAGAAAGAGCGATTGGAACTCATGTTTTTGGACTGTACTCCTCGATCGGGCCAGCGGTTGCGGCTCCCTCTGTCGGAGATATATCCTAGGGGATGATACCCCAGGCGGGACGTTCCCCCCATGGGGTATAGACCTATGGTAGTGGTATAGAATCATCTGAACCGACCTGGAGCGCGAGGTAGCTCTCGCTTTTCTTACGCGCCATTGGGAGGAGTGTTAGTTCGTTGCCGAAGCAATTTCCCGTTCCCAAAACGCTTCATTCCATTGCGCTTGGCTGCACTTAGCTGCCATTTCAGGGTTAGCAGGGGCTATTTTGGACACTTTTTGGACACCAGGGGACGGGCGGAAAATCTCCTTGATCATTCGCTATTCGCGAATAGCGTATATATATGATTACTAAGTCCCAAGACGTCCTTGTTGCGCTGAAACTTGCTGTGAAAGGAAGTAGGGAGACCTATGCCACATTGGGACAGTCGCTCGGAATGAGTGCATCAGAGGTACATGCGGCTGTACGCAGACTGATTGAAGCCCGACTGCTTGACCCAGAAACCGAAGGCATTCGGCATGAGCCTCTCCGAAATTTTCTCGTGCATGGTGTACCATACGCATTTCCGGTCAGGCCTGGGGAAGTGACTCGAGGGATGCCGACAGCTTGGGCCGCTCCAGTGATGTCCAGGAAACTTGCCCATTCTGAACAGATCCCGCCGATATGGCCCGACCCGGAAGGAAAAGTTCAGGGTTCGGCAATCGAGCCGCTCTATCCAAGCGTACCCGGCGCTGCACGTCTCGACCCAGAATTGTACGACATGCTCGCCTTAGTCGATGCGTTGCGCATTGGCCGTACGCGTGAACGGGTGATGGCTATACAGGAAATAGACGAGCGACTGAACCGCCATGCCATTGCCTAACCTTGGAACACTTCGCCACGTCGCTGATCAACTCGACAAACTCGAGCTTAACTATGCTTTTATAGGGGGATCTGTCGTTAACCTACTTCTAGACGATCCCGAGTTTTCGCCGGCTCGCCCTACCGACGACGTTGACGTGATCATAGAAGTTTTGACCACCGAACGATATTCGAGCGTCGAGGCCAGAATACGTGCTGTGGGATTTGAACATGATATGCGCCAGGGTGCACCTCTTTGTCGTTGGGTTCTTGGAGTTGTCACAGTCGATATCATGCCTACCGACGGCGAGCATCTTGGATTGAACACCAAGTGGTTTGCGGAGGTGCTCGCAACCGCGTCAGTCAAGGAGTTTGAAAGTATCCGAATTAATCTTGTGTCGCCGGTGGCTTTTCTGACGACAAAATGCATCGCGTTCCTCGATCGAGGCCGCGGTGACTTTTATGCGAGCCAAGATCTTGAGGATTTCATCGCCGTCATAGACGGACGAGCGGCGATTGTCGACGAAGTGATCAATTCTCCAATCGAGCTCCGGAATTTCGTTGTCGGCGCAGTCACGGAATTACTTAACGCATCTGATTTCGGTGAGTCGCTCACAGGGCACCTTCCGCCGGACCAGACAAGCCAACGACGCCTTCCTGGATTGCGAAAAAAGCTTCGCGACATCGCGGCAGTACGTTGATTTTCGGGTGAGGCCCAATTCAAACCTCTACGCGCCGTTGGCAGACTCGTAGTACGAGTATGACAATTCAGGCACGCCCACAGAGCCGGTGGCCCGCAGAATTCGGGGCGGAAAGATCCAGTTGCATGAAGCGACAGTGTGGCGCAGGATTGTTGCGTTAGCCCGATGAATCCAAAATCCAACCACGATCTCTCTAAGCGAATCGATTTGGGGATTAGACTTGGGGTTGCCAAGGCGCTCGAAGCTCACAGGAAGGCGGGCGAGAAAGTGGCGATTTGGCGAGATGGCAGGGTCGTCGATGTGCTGCCTCCGAGGCAGCGGCTCAAGAAGGCATAAGGGTATTTCCCGATCTGGAAGGGGATTGCGGCGATCATTGTCCACATGCTCGGTCGAGACCGGGGACGCCAGATTTGCAGCAGTATTTCTGGATACTTTACGGACACCGTTCGGGGCCCTGTTAAGGGCTTCCATACAGAAATCCCTCGTAACCTTTTGGTTACGAGGGATTAAATTGGGTGCAGGGGCTGGATTTGAACCAGCGACCTTCAGGTTATGAGCCTGCGCGGCCAATGCTCATGATCAAAAAGTTAGATTAAATCTAAGCCTTACTACGTGGGAAACTACGGGTTGTGAGTCTGTAACCTGAGTATCGCCTGATTTCGCAATCTTGCTCATCTCTTCGTATGAGTCACTTGGGGCGTCATCGGATTTGCGAATGTATCCCTCTATCGGTCTTGATGCATTGGGGGCGTAAGTTGCCGGCCACGCCATCCTCCAATGCGACGTCTCCTATTCTTGTTCGTGTCGGATGCTGAAGGCAAACTTGCGGAATCCTTTACTATAGTGAAGCCACTTATGGCCGCCCCAGAAAGTCGTAGGCGCTGAGATTCAGAGCGTCCATCGCGGGGATTCGAACCGCTTCTGCCGCCTCGAGTATGAGTCGCGAGATAACACTGACTTACTTGATTGTTTCGTTCAGAACAGGCGGACAGGGTTCCGTGCAGCCCACCGTGGCAACCCAATGAAACCGTTGCCGGACTACCCTACTGAACAGCGCCTTGCCCGGGAAGGTTGGTCCAACACAACCGCTGCTCCGTTCTGACCCATGAAGGTATCACAACCAAAAGAGCCTCTGGGAAGCGTCGAGGTTTTGCGCGCACTGTGGAGTCGCTCACCGGACGCGCAGGCGACATCGAAGCATGATGGTCCCTGTCGCCGAACGAGCCGATGTGTGCTTCCGAGTACTTCATCTCCCCCCGTAGGGGGCCGCCTCCAACAATGCGGATAGGCAAAAGCTCTACTTTCACCGTACGGGGCTCCAGATCGAGCATTGAGCCAATCATCGAAATTCGCCTCTGCGTGGTTGTCCGCATCGGCCTATCAGAGGTTTTGCACTACGGTTTGCCTCAATCTGCTCCTGGATTTCGTTTGCGAACGTCATCTGTGCGAGCGCATCCAAGATATAGCAAGGAACCCGAGGGCTAGAAAAATGATGACTCCAAGCACAATCGCAAAATTCACTTTGGTCGCCCACCTGCGCGGCTGGACCAAAGGCTGACCGTCGTTTTTGTCGAATCCCATATTCGAAAGTTGCTTGCAGGCGATTTATCTTTTGGGCGTCGGCGCCTCTTTGATTCCGGTGCGCCATGGGCCAGCCAGCCTCACGAGCCAGATGCTGAGCCCGCCGGTGACAATAATTACAAAAAAACTCTAGATTCGGCCGAGACTGTAGCTGACGACAAAGAGCTCGGACCGAGCCCACAGATTAGCGATGAGGCCTAGGCTGATGACTCCAAGAATAATCCCTGAAACCCTGAGACCGATAGTGCCCAGCTTCATATCAAAATGCGGCGAGAGCCAATGTTCTAGGCTGAAAAATGTCGGGCCCAATAGCGATCTAGCCACCGACCGGGTTCGATGTGCTTTGTGGGCATCTTTGGCAATGAATAGGCCTTGAGCGCTTTAGCTTTGATTAACATGTAGTAAGGCATTCGTCTTTTCCCAACTATGAAGTATAGGACACTTAGCGCCAGTAGGGTCTGCGGTAGTAGTAGCCGCCGCCGCGGAAGATCCATCCGCCTTCCACATATACCTGAAAGCCGGGGGGTGGCACGGTCCAGTACCCGGCGGTCCAGACGTACTGAGTTCCAGTCCATTCCCAGTAGCCAGGGACCCATATGGAATTCGGGTTGGGCTGAGCGACGATGACCTCGGGTGCTGCGGCATACGATGGGTAGACAGGGACGGCTGCCAACGGCTGTCCATATATCGTACCGTTTTGGTGGTCGACCGAGTTTCCGATGGTTCCACCGGCGATGGCTCCTACGATAGCGCCGATTAAGGCGCCAGCGGGGCCGTTTCTGCCGCCGCTGTTGTTACCGATAATTGCTCCTGCGACAGCGCCTGCAGCTCCGCCTTCGACTGCGCCATTCTGAGTGTTGGGGCCTGTCCCGACACATCCAGTGAGGACCGTGCAAAGGGCGAGGGCTAAGGCCGAATTTCCGATTTCCATGGGTTCTTTCTTAATCGAGATTGCGAATCGCTCGCCGAAGGGGGTATAGAGCCTTGGCACCTCGGGCCGTTCGTTTTAGAAGAGCATAAAATGCGAGGTTTGAACTACAGTGATGTAGTTGTTTTGCCAGTCGGCCTGGGGTACAGACCGTTCAGTTCCTCGATCACGTTTCCCATGACGTTGTCGCTATCCGGATTAGAACGGGAAAGCGGATTGGCGAGCGCGACCTCGTTCCTCCCGTCGCGCCGGCGAATTGATCGTTGATATAATTGCCGCTCGGCTTCCAGCCATAATTCGTCGTCGCAGCTATGCGGGCACCCCTTTTCCCGCCATAGCATCTCTGCCCGCGTTGCGATTTCCTTATGAGACGGGGGCAACACGGTGTCCACGGAAGACGCCAACGATGGGGATGAGGGAACGGGAGCTCTCTTCTTCATCGGGCATCCTTGCTCACTCCATGCCCGTTTGCAACCGTCGTGGCCGATTCGATGACTCCTGAAATCAACTAGAGTTGAATTTCCTGAGCTTACCCGTTCTTGCTGGCTGTGTAATTACCAACTTGGGAAACCAAACTGCACCGGCTGCGGCATATGCATCGGCGGGCGTCTCAGGCCGCTCGCACAAATCCGAGCAAATAGAAGGAGGGGAACACCCCATAGCCTATAAGCTGCCCTTTGCGCTAGGATACGCGCCCGGCAAAGAGTTTCCTGCGACCGGACACGGAACACCACCCTGGATGAACGACAGATCCGGTCGCCTACCTCTCCAATCTCAAAGAATGAAATCACTCATGCTAAAGAAGCCCTCTTCTCTTCGAAGCCAGGATCTCGGAAACATTGGATTACCATAAAGAAACGGCACGAAAGAGGAGATTTTCTCCACCATCAGCCGGCCCGGGCGGTTATGTCCTGATCATTGCAGCAGCGCGCCCTTCTAAACTGATTCCGTATGGTTGAAGCGAAGACAATATTTCCCATGCAGCAGGAAACTAGGAGGCGTTGGTTGACGATCATAATATTGTCGGCACTCGTTCTCGCCGTGGGCTGGCTGGACTACCTGACCGGAAGGGAGATTGTGATTTCGCCATTTTATCTCATCCCTATTCTTTGGGCTACTTGGAAAGTGGGGCGGAGGACTGGATTGGTTCTGGCGGTGTCCTGCGCGGGAATATGGTTGGTTGCCGATATGGTCGATCGTCACCCTTACTCTCATCCCATAGTCCTATATTGGAACGCGTTCACGCTGGCGGTGCTTTATGTTGTCGTGGTGTATTTGTTGAGTGCGTTTCATGACGCCCACCGACACTTGGAAGCAACTGTGCAGCAGCGGACGTCCGCATTGCAGGGGGAAATCGCCGAAAGGAAACGTTTGGAGGCCGCCAAAATCCAGAGCGAGCGGCTTGCCGCAATGGGCACGATGGCCGCTGAGGTGGCACACGAAGTTCGAAACCCGCTCAGTTCGATTGTACTCAACCTTGACCTGCTCCTAAACGAGGTGGAAAAGATGGCCGGCACGAGCCAGCATCCGCCAGACGAAGGGCGGCTGCTGGTGAGCGAAGTGCGCTTGGAGGTTTGCCGCATCCAGCGTGTCCTGGCGGACTACCTGCAATTTGCCCGGAAATCGACGTCGCAGCGAAGGCCAGTATGTTTGAACAAGCTACTCGGGCAAAAACTGGCGTTCATGCATGGTGAATTCGAGCAGGCCGGCGTGAAACTGCGAACCGCTTTCGATCAATCGCTCGCACCCGTGGAGGCAGATGGGGAACAGCTGTGGCAGGCGACACTGAATTTGGTCCGCAACAGTCTTGAAGCAATGCATCAAGGTGGCGAACTGGCGGTCAGCACCCGTCGCGACGACACGCATGCCGTCGTGCAAGTCTGTGACAACGGCCAGGGGATGGCCTCGGAGCAGCTTAGGCAGGTGTTTACCCCTTTCTTCACCACGAAAGCCACTGGGACCGGCTTGGGTCTGTCCCTCGTACAGCAAATTGCCGCTGAACACGGCGGCCGTGTGGAATGCGTGAGCGCGCCCCACAAAGGCAGCACATTCGCCATCCTCCTTCCGCTCACGCCTTGATCCTGACATGGCAAGCAAATCGAGCATCCTCTTGGTGGACGACGACGAAAGATTAGGCACCGCCGCAGGCAAAGTGCTTACCAGCCAAGGTTACCGCGTCAGCGTTGCCACGTCCGGTCGCGAAGCGCTAACAGTGTTGAAGCAACAGGGTGCCGCTTTGGTGGTCAGCGATCTGTGCCTGCCGGATGTGGATGGCATCGTGTTGCTCAAGCAGATCCGCGAATTCAATCCCGAAGCCGAGGTGGTGATGATCACCGGCCACGGCAGCGTTGAGAAGGCAGTCGAGGCGATGAAGTTCGGCGCCTATGATTTCATCGAGAAACCGCTGGACAGCGCCGTGCTGTTGAAGACGGTCGCCAAGGCGCTTGAAAAGCAACGGCTCACGATCGAAAACCGGCAGCTGCGCCGCCAGCTTCATCGACGGCGCGGCATTGAAGGGCTCATCGGAGACAGCCCGGCCATGAGGGCGGTCCGACAAGTTATCCGTCAAATCGCCCCCACCAACATCAATGTGCTCATTCAGGGCGAAAGCGGCACTGGCAAGGAAATCGTCGCCGACGCGCTCCATGAACTCAGCAGCCGCCGCGACAAATCCCTGCTGAAAATCAGCTGTGCCGCGATTCCGGAAACCCTGTTGGAGAGCGAATTGTTCGGCCACGAGCGCGGCGCATTCACCGGCGCTGCCGGCAGCAAAGCAGGCAAGCTCGAACTGGCGGAAGGCGGCACGCTGCTCCTCGACGAAATTGCGGAAATGAGTCCCGTCATGCAGGCAAAGCTGCTTCGCGTCTTGCAAGACGGGCAATTTCAACGACTCGGCGCCACACGCGACATTCGGGGCGACTTCAGGCTGTTGTGCGCGACTCATACTGACATTCCGAAGGCCATCGACGAGCAGCGATTTCGGTCCGATCTGTATTACCGGATCAACACCGTTCAGATTGTGCTGCCACCGTTGCGTGAACGCCACGGGGACGTGCCTTTGCTGGCGAGTCATTTTCTCCGAACATTTGCCGCGGAGATGAACAAGGACGTTCACGGCATCGACGCATGCGCACTCGATCAGCTGCTCGCTCATTCCTGGCCCGGCAATGTGCGTGAGCTGGAGCATGTCATTCAACGAGCCGTGGCGTTGGCGGCTGGCGACACGATCCGTAGCGTGGAATTTGCTCCTGCTGCCGGAGGCAGTGCGTCGGGTGGCCGGGAAACATGGGACAGCTCCATCGTTTCCATTCCCATTGGCACCAGCGCGGACGAGGCCACCAAACGATTCGTGCGAGCCACCGTCGAGCAGTGCGCGGGCAATAAATTCCAGGCCGCACGGATTCTTGGCATACCGTCGCGCACCATGTATCGGAATTTCGGGTCCGTCAGTCGGTAACATCGGCTCTGCCAAAATGGCCGCGTGCAAGCTGCCGATGTGGCATTAACCCGAGACGCAGCGTTTCCTGCGCAGCGGTCATTCACTTCATAAGAACGGATGGACCCAGTGCTTACATCCGGGATGCCTTTTATGGCATGGCGCATGCAAACAAAGCGCCTGCAACAATGAACCGCCTCCGCAACAGGACCATTCTCTTGATTGATGATGACGAGAGCTTGTTGCGCGCGCTCAACAAGGTTTTAAGCGACGCGGGCGCGACGGTCACCACCGCATGTCGGGGAGGAGAGGGCATGGAAATCCTGCGCAAACGCGAAAAGCAGTTTGACCTCATCATCACCGACCTGCAAATGCCGTTTGTGAAGGGTGTGGACGTAGTCCGGGCGGTCCACGATTTCTTTCCGCCGCAGCCGGTGATAGTCCTGACCGCATTCGCAAATCCCGATATAAGGGCAGCGTGCATGGAACATGGTGCGGTGGCGGTTCTGGAAAAACCCGTGGGCAGCCAGGGATTGATCGCCGCGGTCGAAGCAGCGTTACGCGCAGGGGCGACGACGCGGGACCGAAACTCCGTCTCTCACAAAACCGCTACCGAGCAGCCTGCACAATTAAATCCCGCAAGCGGTCATCCTCATTACATCTAAATTCCAAGCGAAAAAAACAAATACAATGAAAACGAATGAACTCGCCCGAAGCCAGCGGACTACTGGCGGCTTTAGCCGCCGCACCGCTATCTACTCCCACCGTATCGCAATTGGTCGATGGTCCTCGACGCTCTTAGTTGCCGCTGGAATGCAAATTCTGGCGTTGCCGCGGTTACAGGCGGCGGCAGCTGAAAATCAGATTACCGACGTCGGCATCACATCTGTGGTCGAAAAGGGATTAAAACATGAAAAGGGAGTGGCCCCAGATGATGTGGATGTAAGCACCAGCCAAGGAATCGTTACGCTATCTGGCTCGGTAGATAACATTCTTGCCAAAGAACGGGCTGTGAAGATCGCCGAGAGTATCCGTGGCGTGCGCGGAGTGATTGACCAAACCACCGTTACCACGGTGTCCCGCTCCGACGGCGATATCAATAAGGACATCGCAGCGGCGCTGAAGCAGGATCCTGCGACCGAATCCTATCAGGTAGCCGTTTCCGTTCAGGATGGCGTCGCCACTCTAACTGGCAGCGTCGGCTCCTATGGCGAAAAGCGACTTGTCGCGCGGATCGCCAAAGGGATCAAGGGGGTCAAAGCGGTTCAAGATTCTGTCACGATCAACTATCTCGCGAAACGTACCGATACTGAAATTGCCGCCGACATCACGGCTCGCCTCCAGTGGGATGTCTGGATCAACGGTGAGCTTATCAAACCGGTAGTGGAAGATGGGAAAGTGACGCTTACCGGGACGATCGGAAGTGCGATCAGCAAATCGCGGGCCCTTGATGATGCCTGGGTAGGTGGTGTGACGTCCGTGAACGATAGTGGCTTAAAAATCGAACCAAGGGCGAGCACTGGTCCGCATCAAGAGCACGAATACGCCGATAGGTCCGATAGCCAAATTCAACAGGCCGTCGAGGCCACACTTCTTCTTGATCCGCGCGTTTCCCCATTTCCTCCTACAATAACGGTCGAAGGTGGAGGCGTCATCCTCAGCGGCAACGTAGGGAATTTGAAGGCGAAAACCTCCGCTGAACAGGATGCCAAAAATATAGTAGGAGTATTGCGAGTCGACGACCTACTGAACGTGAGGCCGAGCCAGCGCCCAACCGATGCGGATATGGAGAAACAATTAAAAGCGGCCTTGGCCTGGGATCCATTGGTGGACAGTGACACAATAACCGTGGCTGTCACTCATCGCATCGCGCATCTCTCCGGGATGGTCGATTCAAGCTTCCAAAAGGCCGAAGCGCAGGATGTCGCCTCGCGGATAAAGGGAGTATTGTCGGTACGCAATAATCTGAAAACTGAACCGGAGTTCTCGACTTACTACTTAGACGACTATTCGCCCTACTACTCGTACGGCGACTGGCCCTATTATTCTTACTACGGAGACGGGTATAATAGCAAGTATCTCAACTACGACTACGGCATGTTTGAGCCACGGCTATATATGTCCGACGACCAAATCAAAAAGAGTATCAAAGACGAGTACTTCTGGAGTCCCTTTATAGACAACAGTGACATTAACGTCACCGTTAACGGAGGAGTGGCCACCCTGACCGGCACCGTGGGGACCCGAATCGGTTTGAGCGCAGTGGAGGAAGATGCCTATGCGGGTGGCGCCACCAGCGTGGTAGACCAAGTCAAGCTCAAGCATCACGCTTGGTGGTGGTGGTGGTAGCCTCGAGGCTTTCGACTAATACGAGCAAGATCCCACCTCATCTATGCATCAATAAGACAAAAACAAAAAAAATGAGTACGAATAATTCTGTCATTGCTATCTATCCAACGCACACGGCCGCTGAAGCGGCCATCAAAGAACTGCAGCAATCCGGATTCGAAATGAAAAAACTGTCCATAGCTGGGCGCGGCTATCACACTGATGAGACTGTAGTCGGCTACTACAATACGGGTGACCGGATGAGGCATTGGGGAAAGATGGGGGCCTTTTGGGGTTGGATATGGGGCTGTTTATTCGGCTCCGCGTTTTTTCTCATTCCAGGATTTGGGCCATTGCTCGTCGCTGGACCGCTTGTCGGTTGGCTTGTCGGGGCGCTGGAGAGTGCGGTCGTTGTAGGTGGTCTGAGCGCGATTGGCGCTGGACTATACGGCTTAGGCATTCCCAAGGACAGTATTCTGCAATACGAGACAGCGCTTAAGGCCGATAAGTTTGTCGTTATCGCTCACGGCTCAATCGATGAAACTACCCAGGCCCACAAAATCCTCAACCGCACCAAACCGGAGAAATTGGAGCATCATCAACGGACGCAGCAGCGGGTCGTGGCGTCAGTTTGAATTAAATGGTTCTTCCGAACAGCTGTCTGATCAGAACCCATTGATTTCGAGTTGAATAGGAATATCAAACGTCACTTTTGTTGTATCAACGTTCGCAAACAGTTCCGCCAGAGGCACTTTCTCCAGTGCGGAAATCGAGACAACTTGCAAAACTTCGTGAAGGCTGTGCGGCAGGGCGAGTTCTTGTCTGGCGATGGCGACCAGCAGGTAAGCGCTGAGCGCGGTCCAGATTTGGACGGCGACGCCGTTTACGGTGTTCGAGAAAAATCCACGCAGTCGCAGAGGTTGCTTCAGCCATTTGAAAAACAATTCGATCCGCCAGCGATGGCGGTAAATCAGGGCGATGGTGAGCGCGGGCAGATCGAAGTTGTTGGTGAGGAAAACCAGGGTCAATTGAGTCTCTGTATCGTAGTAACGGATGCGGCGCAGGGGCTCGGGGTAGTCGCGCCGCGTCTGATACCCGTTCAGTTTAATGGTCTGGTCGCAGCGAACGCCGGTCTGTTTGTCCACGGGCCGAGAGAAACAGACATAGAAGCGGGTGTTGGATTTGGCGCGGGTCACGAACCAAGCCTTGGCGGCGGTGAAGCGATGAAGTCGCGCATAGTCGACGTACCCGCGGTCGAGGCAATAGTAGCTGCCCGGCTGGATCGAAATCTCGTCCAGGAAACGCACATCGTGACGGGTGCCGGCGACCAACGTGCAGAAGGTGGGCAAATCGCTGGCCACCGCCAGCATGACGTTGAGTTTGACCGCAGCCTGCGTGCCCTGCCAACGCGCCCAAGGAAACAACGCCAGACTCAGATCGATCAACGTCGCATCGATCGCAAACAAGTCGCCGTCCAACTCCAAACTGGACGGCTCGGCTGCGTTCAGTCGTTGCGCCCGTCGCATCAAAACCGTGGCGACATCCGCGAACAGCCGCGCGTCGCGATGTTCGTTGGCGTAGGCAAGATTGCACCGCTTCACGGTTCCGCGAATACCCGCGTGGTAGAGGACGTGCCGTCGCGACCGCAAACACGCCTCGATGTCGCGCAGGCTCTCCCGATAGGTCAATTGCGCGAAAACCATCGTTGCAAAATGATCGTAAGGCGACAGCGCCGGCGTATCGCGTGGCATCGGATAGCGCGCCGCGCAACGGGCGAACTCCTTCACTGCGAGTCCATCGAGAATCTGCGCCAACACCGTGCGTCCATGGTTCATTGGGCCAAACTGGCCCGTTCGAACCGGCTGAAAACCCAAATCGAGGACACATCTACAATCGCCTAACAAGCCTTTGCATAAGTGCTAACAAACTTTAACAAGTCGCTTAATCAGACAGCAGTGGGGACTGACCCTCGTCGCAAAGTCAGCTTCGAGCAGACCTTGTTCGGCCGAAAACGACTTTAGGCTTTCGAAAAACTGCCGGGAGCCGTGCTCGCCGATTTCGACCATCTGTCGGTAATAGTCGGCGTTTGCTGGAAGTACGGTGGCCATCGGAATGCTGTGTCGCGAAGCCTAGACGGTAGCCGATGCTCGACCAAGGGCGAAGAGCAGCGCTCCTAGCCGATGCTGGGAACATGGCTGCAAAGGTCGGGCTTGGCCCAAAATTCACGTCTGAACTACGTCGCTCCAAAAAAACTACGTCCAAAACTACGTCACCTCTTTCACGAAGTTGCCCCAAGTTGCCCGATGTTTCATTTCCAAAACCGCGCTTCAGGGACTTTCGCAACCCCCTGAAACCAAGAAACCTCCAGAGGTTTCTGGAGGTTTCAAATTGGGTGCAGGGGCTGGATTTGAACCAGCGACCTTCAGGTTATGAGCCTAATGATTCCCTCTCAACATTTTAACTTCCCTCTGGTGTGACGGACAGGGACCGACTGGGACGGACAGGGACGGGGTCATTTTGGACAGTGTTTGGACAGTAAAATCTCCCGCATCGCTGGTGCCGTTATCGTTTGGAGTTGAGATTCGTTGCCGAAGTTTTTGGAAGCTGCGCTTCTTCTAATCTGCGGAGGCTTCGTTGTGCCTCCGCTCAGTCACTCAACCTCGGAACCGATGGCGGAATGGCTATCCTCCAAAATGGTTTTCACCAGTTCATCTTCACCGCAGACGATGATCTTGGCAAAACGTTTGAACCAGCGGCCCGACGGGACCGTCGGATCGGTATCGAGCCACCTGGCAAGGTTCTGCAAATCTTCGATCGGAACGGCCCGTTCGCGAACTCTGAGCGCCAGATGCTCGATCGCGGCCCGCGGAACGTTTTTACGCCGAACCTTCGGCATGGCCAAAGAACCCGTTCACCAGTTCCTCTTGGAGGCGGTCTCCCTCCTCGGGTGTATTGGCCTCGACCATCTTGTGCGCAAGGTTTCCCAGTTCACGGGGGGTAAGAGGGCGCGCTTCTAGCTTCACTGTATAACCGAGTGCTCTGGCTGTTCGCTGAATGGTTTTGAAGGTGGTGGAGGTGTTCTTTACGTCTAGCGCCCGCCGTACAGCGGTACGCCCTGTGCGCAGCTGCTTTGCGAGTCCCGCAACGGTGACGTGCTTTCTCTTCATCGACTTCGCAAGGGTTCGCTTTACATCAAGCAAGTCGGCTAACTCGGCACGGATTGCGGTGGTCTTGGGCATAAAACGAGGGTGGTTCATTATTGTACCATGTCAAGAGCTTGGGAGGGTATATGGGCGAAGTCCGGAGAACTGCATGCCCGCTCAAGTAATCGCCTTGGCCAAAGTAACAACTAGCACCAGTTGCATCTCTGAGCATAGCCCTTCTTGAATCCTTTAAGTTGATCAGCAATAAGGCCCTTGAACTGGGTCCAAGGGCCTCAAATTGGGTGCAGGGGCTGGATTTGAACCAGCGACCTTCAGGTTATGAGCCCGACGAGCTACCAGGCTGCTCCACTCTGCATCAAGTGAAAGGACAGACTGCTAGTGGAGCTACAGACTGTCAAGGGGGCTTTTGTTTTCTCGCTCAAGTAAGCGGCAAACAGACTCTTGAATGAGTCTCGACCAACGATCCCCTGGCCGCGGTATTGTGAGCGTTCACGAGGCCAAACACTTTCACCCGACGACTTGACGCGGAATTTGACCCTGCTGGGTCCGCTTTTGGGTCCGGAGAGCGGCGAGGCGTTCACTTGCGTCCATTCCTGTTCAGATTTGTTCAGCCTTTAATAGCTCCACAATTAGATCATCCACGACGGCAATGTCGGGCGGTACGTTTTTGCCGCCAGAAGGTTGGGCGATCCGGAACATTGCACCTTCAAGTCGACGAATGTAGCCCGGGAGCCGCCGAGCGAGTCGCTCGAGAACGGCAACAGGCAGATCAAGGGGGATAGTCTTCGCCTTGAGGTGGAGGATGGCCAAGCGGGTTCGGTAACTGGGGGGGAGCAGGGCGATCGCCTTAAAATCCATAAAATGCCGAGCAAGGCTATGGTCTGGCACGGTTAGCTCGGGCATAGGTCTGTCGCATGTGACGACAATACGACGTCGAGGGAGATCAAAGAGTTGACGCATGGTTCGCCCGACACGGTCATCGGCCAAGAACTGGATGTCGTCGAGGAGCAGCATATCCAGTTGCTGGTAACGATGGAGGAACCCCTCCATGGCCCCCGTTTTATGGGCGAGATGATGCTCAGCGGCGAATTTCTCCGTTGAGAGGCGGGCGACCCTGGCGTCTGGATCATGTTGGAACAACCTGTGCTCGATTGCACTCAATAGGTGCGTTTTGCCGAGCCCAACTCCACCGTGGACGAAAAGCAGACTGTGGGCGTGCTTGAAGGGTTTGGAGGCGGCACGGCAGGCCGCGAGGGCGGCCTGGTTACTCGGACCGACGACGAAGCCTTTGAAAGTATGGCGCAGGTGCATACCGCAGGCAGGGCTAGAACTCATGGCATTGCCTCATCGCCGCAGTCACGGCGGGGCAGGCTCGGAATATACACTTGGTGTCTCCCCCGGATTTTCCTCAGGAATACCCATCCTCGCTTCGGGAAGCCGGCTTAACGAATTGCCCTGCCGTGCCGATAAGTAAGGATGGACGAAAAGAACCCGGTGGATGAAACAATCAGGCTTCTAGGCCCGGAGGGCTTGGCGCTCCACTACGCGTGGCTGGAGCAAGAGCTCACGTCCAATGGAACCGAAGTTTCAGCGGATATGGCGGCGGTTTTCCGGTGGTCCAAAGATTTTTTGGCAGGGAAAGCGACGACGAAAGACGGCAAGTTTGCGAACTCGGAACGTGTTGCGATGTTCAGCAAAAAAATCTCCGCTGGGAATCCTCGCTGAGCCTCGGCAAAGCCGTCGTTTCATAACACGGGAGTTGTGCGACCCTGCGCTGGCCGAGATCCTGCACTTTATGAGCGGATGCCTTACGTCGTCGCCGTTCAGCACGCCCTCAGAGGGAACACCCGACGGCGAGCCAGCAGCAGATTGACGACGAAATCCTACTTAAGAGAAACCGTTGTCACAGCCCGCTCGCTATCGTTGGATTGCTGTCGCGGGACAATTCACCCAATTTCTCTCGGAATGAACCTAGCAGGCCGGCTCAAGAAAATTGATGCGAAATGCGTTCGTGCCCATCGGCTGTTGAACAAGATCGCCATTGCTGAAGTGAGCGACCCCTCGATCTTTGGTCTCGCCGACGATGTTCGAAAGGCCATCGAGGATCTGACCAAGGCTCGTGAGATGCTCAATGACTTGGCCGAGGAACCGCCGAATAACTGAGCCGTCGGGAATGTCCGGGGCGCGTGCAATAGCCTGCCTCAGACGAGCCCGGCAGGATTGATCACAAGCGCGATGCGTCCATCTCCCAGGATTGTAGCGCCCTGGAACGCCGTGATGCTCTCGAAGTCGCGGCCCATGGGTTTCACGATGACCTCAACTTGGCCGAGGAAAGAATCCACCGCGACGCCGATATTGCCGCGATTGGTCTCGACGATGGCGAGCGGCACTTCTTCGGCCCAGACAATCTCGCCAGCCCGAGGTTGGGAGGAAAAATGGTCCGCGAGGCGTAGCACCGGAAAGACCTCATTCCGAAGCGTCGCGAAATCGGTGCGCTCATGACGGTGAATGCGGTCGCGCGGCAGGCGCACGGTCTGAACCACGGACTCAATCGGGAAGACGTAGTCTTCACCATTCGCCTGCACTAATACTCCCTTTGACACCATGAGGCTCGCAGGCAGCGTGATCGTAATTTTAGAGCCACGACCAAGCTGGCTTTCCAGCGTAGTTGTGCCGTGCAGTTGGCGGATGTTGCTGCGGACGACATCCATGCCGACGCCACGTCCGGAGATGTCGGTTAGCTTCTCCGCTGTCGTCAGCCCGGGAAGAAAAATCAGCTCGAGTGCTACTCGGTCGTCCATAGCTGCCGCGGCTTCGGGCGTGATGAGGCCTTTCTCGACTGCTTTCCGCCTGAGGCGTGCGGGGTCCATGCCGCCGCCGTCGTCGTGTATTTCGATGATGACATTGGTCGCCTTGTTATAGGCCTTCAGTGTCACCTTGCCGGAGCGCGGTTTGCCCGCCCGCGTCCGCGCTTCCGGTGATTCGATGCCATGGTCCACCGCATTGCGCACCAGATGGACGAGGGGATCGGCGATCTGCTCGACCACGGTCTTGTCCAGTTCGGTGTCCTCTCCCTCCAGCAGAAGTTCGGCCTCCTTGGCTTGCACCCGGCAGATATCGCGCACCATTCGCGGGAACCGCTGAAAGACCGTCCGGATCGGCGTCATGCGAATCGACAGCACCGCCGCCTGGAGGTCTTCGGCTATGTGCGAAATGTGGTCGCCGGCGTCCTTGACCTCCTTGCCCACGCCGCTCAGGCCATGCTCCACTGTGAGACGCTTGGCCAGGAGTGGAAAGGCGTTGCGGGCCACCAGCAACTCTCCTGCAGAGCGCATGAGTCGGTCCAATTTTTCCTGGTCGACTCGGATTGTAGCCCGGGCACGCGGCGCTTCCTTGGGCGGTGCGGCCGATGTCGGGACCGCCGCGTCAGCGACGATGGCGGCAGGAATGGCCGGCGCCGCTGGAGGCGGCCCGGCCCCCAGGCGGGAGTCCCGGCGCAAGGACTGGATCAACGCTTCCAGTTTTCGATGGCCCGCAGCCAAGTCTTCGTGGATCTGATCAGATATCCTCACCTTACTGGAAACTGCCACTTCCAGCAGGAGAATGTCCTCGCCCAACAGCGCCGCGGACTCCGGTTGCCCTTGCTGGTTCGCGGCGGCCTGAAACGTTTTCAGAATGCGCAGATAATTCCTGCAGCATACGGCATCAGGTTCCGTCGCACCGCGGAGCCGGGCCAGGAAGCCCTCCACTGCCTGCAGGCTCTGCGCCGCGATGTTCAGGAACGAGGCGAGCGGACCATTGTCCGCATCTTCGGTGGCGGGCGCTTCGAACTCCCGCTCGATGCGGATCTCGCTTTCGTCTTCGACGAAGAGAAAGACCTCCTTGATCTTGGCCACGGGATGCACGCTCACCAAGGCCACGTCCCAAGCCAGGTAACAATGCTTGGGATTCAAGCTCGCCAACGGGGGAATGCCCTCGGTCCGAGCGGTCACGGTGGCCTCGCCCAACGCCCGCAGTTCGTCCACCAGACTGACCGGATCGGTCCCGCTGAAGAATACCTGCGCGTGGGGCTTAAAGAAGACGTGGTGACGCTGCGGGCCAGCGACGTCGTCTCCGGCCTGGCTGCAGGCCGCTGTCTGGGTGGTTTTCGGCAGAAACCGGGCCAGCGCCTCCACCACTTCATGGCACACCGGTGCCAACGTGGCCGGCTGATCGGTCTCGAGCAGTTGCCCGAGCAGGTCCTTGGCTTGGAGCGTGAGATCGATCATCACCGGCGTTATCGTCAATCGCTCCATCCGGGCCTCATCGAAGAGTTCCTCCACGTGATGAGCAAACGCCGCCATTTCCTTGAAACCGGCTGTCGCGCCGGAGCCTTTGATCGTGTGAATTGCCCGGAACACGCGGTTCAGCAGCGCCGCGTCCTGGGGACGTGACTCCAGTTCCAGCATCGACGAGTCAAGCTCGGCCAGCAGGTCAGCGGCCTCCAGGCGAAAGGAGTCGCGTAACTTGAGTTGAAGGGCAGCGATGTCCATGGGATACTAAATATTCAAACCGCGTCAGCGCGGTTCACGGGCAGACCTTTTTTACGACCGCGAGCAATTGCTCGACCTGGAACGGCTTGACGATCCAGCCGGTTGCGCCGGCTGCCTTACCTTCCATTTTCTTTTCCTTCTGCGATTCGGTGGTAAGCAGGACCATCGGCGTGAATTCATATTGCGGTGTCGCGCGCAGGCGGCGGATGAGCTGGATCCCGTCCAGGTTCGGCATGTTCAGATCGGATATGAAAAGGTCAATTTTCTGGGCAGAGCCTTTCGTCAACGCGTCCAGTCCGTCCTGGGCTTCAATGACGTGGTAACCCGCCTCGAGCAAAGTGAAGTTGACCATCTGCCGCATGGTCGGCGAGTCGTCCACGATCATGATAGTCTTAGGCACGTTGCACCTCGGCCCCGGCGAGCCGGTCTGATGAAGTTTCGGTTTCATGGCCTCTCGCAAGAGATATGCCCACGCGAGCTTCTGCCGCGGCGAAATCGGCGGAGGCATCGATCACGCCGAAATCCAGCACCGCTTGCGACAAGGCATAGAGAATCTGCATGATGGACGAATGGACGGTTTTGGCCGCGTGAGCGTTCACGCGCACACTTCCGCCGCCCGCGGCCAAGGGCAGAACCGCCTGGTAGAAGCCCGCGGCTTGCTGAATCGACATTTCGCTGCCGAGCACAACCACGCTGGCGGTGCCATCCTGAGAAATTGTCCAGTTCATGCCGTTGCCTCCGTTTTCCAAACTTCCATTGTCACGGTGGTCCCGGTACCGGGCGCTGACTGGATGTGGAAATGGTCTACCAACCTGCGCGCGCCCGGCAAACCGGTCCCGAGCAGGCCAAGTTTGGCGTCCTCAATAAACCGCTCCGGGCGCTCGATGCCCTTGCCTTTGTCCGACACGATGATTCGCAGCCCAACACGTTCCGCATTGCTCACACGGCCAATCTGAAAAATCCCGGAGCAGCCGGCGTGTTGTACGACATTACGGGTAATTTCAGAGATCGCGGTAGCGAGCCTCGTCAAGACTGCCGGCTCAAAGCCTAACTCTGTCGCTTGGTCGCGGGTCACGAATCGCGCCAGCAGCACGTCCTGTGTCTTAGCAATCGGCAGGCGAGCTTGTTCAACCCAGACAATGTTATAATTCGTTGTCTCGGGCACTGCGGCTGTTGGTGGGGATGTGTCCACCGGTGGGATGACTAGAGCGGGGGTCGTCATCAGAAGAGTTCGACGTTGGCGCCTAGTGCGACCTCCTCCGCGGGCTCCTCTGCCACGGAAGTTGGCTGCGGTGTGCTCGGGATCGTAGTGCTCGCGGATAGTATCTCCGACATTGGTTGTTCGGGCATGGATTCACCCGCTGAAAAGACCTCGGCACCGGAGTCGGCAGCGGGCGCCGATGGCACGTCGTTTAGCAGATTGCTCGATGGTAATCCGGTGGCCGCACGGACCAATGGCAGCCCCGTCAGCAAGACTGCGGCGTGCGCCTGTCTCTCTGACTCCATGGTATAGTTGGCCCGCAACCGATCAATGTTGCCGGAGGCTGCGGCATCCATAGCCAATCCGGCGCCGTCGGCGCCCCCCCAAGTCACCAGGTATTCAAAGAACTCGAGTGACCGCGACCTGGTCTCGGCGACGGTCGTCGGAAATTGGACTTTCGCGAGAACTGCATCGACCGATTGCGCGAAGGCAACTTGTTGGCAGGAGATACGCTCAACCATGAGAGGAATCGCGCCTTCCAACTGCGCGAGTTTCTCTTTCGAGAGCACCGATTCATCGGTCAAGATATCGCGCTCAACCTTGCCCAAGGCCTGAAAATCCGCCAGCTGCTGCCCGAGATTATTCACCATTTGGGCTGTCTGATAAAGCTCGGCTCCCATTTGACCCACTCGCGGTATCGCATCGTCCGATACCGCACGAACTCGCCCTGCCAGCACCTCCAAAGTGGCACCGTCAGCCGCGTGTATGGCAAAAACCTGTGCATTTAGTGCGGCTAGCCGCACGTCGCCAGCCAAGGAGGTTGCCTTAGTGGTGCAGTTGATGAACGCGGCCTGTAACGGTTCGAAGGCAGCGAGAATCTCGGCAATTCTCAGCACGGCTTGGTCGATGATGGCGAGAATCCCGCTGATGCCATTCTGACATAGATTGGCAACCGTCTCGTCGAGCGCGGTGCTACCAACCTTGACAGCCGCATCACTTGCAGTTCCCGAGTCGGAGCGCAGGCCTTGGATGCCCGCCTTGACACTGTCAGCGGCACGGTTGAGTTCATCGAAGACACCTTGGACTTGCTCCAGCTGGATTTGCCCGGCATGAAGGACGAACTGGCGCGTTCCTAAGCCGGATTCCATCGCCGCCGGCCGGCTGTCGTCCAGTTGGTTGCGAATCTCATCCATAGCCTCGCCGACGTGCTCAATTTTCTGCCGGGTGATGTCCTGGCATTGCTGCGCCATTACGATCCCACCAATATGCTTGGTCACCGCGTGATTGAGCTGAGAAAGCTCCGTGGCTCCGGCCCCAGCGTTGCAGAGTGCGTCGCCAAAGGCGCGCAGATGGTTGCGACTAGTGACCAGGGCTGTCGTGACCTCTAGGCGATGCCGCTGAATAGAGGCTGAAATCTCCTGCACCAGGGCTTGGATGATCAGTTCGCCCGCGTGGAAGCCGGCAATCTGTTGCTCCAACGTCGCTCGGACTTCGTTTACGGTCCGGTTCAAGTCTATGGCCAATGAGACAAAGACCGCCTGTGCCTCCGCCGGTTGACGACTGGCTTCAATGCGGAGCGACATCGTGATGAAATTCAGCGGTAACAGAACCCGCATGATTTCTTCATGTTGCTTGGAGAGTAGAGCGATGCGCTGCTGCAGTTCTCCGAATGTGGCAAATAGGTGGTCGTATTGATCGTAACTAGCGAGCACCAGGTCCTCCGCCTTCTTGAGCAACTGAAACGCGAACTGGACCGCCGCGTCCTGCGTCTGTCCCATGGCCAAATCAGAGAGCGACCTGCATTCCTGCTGAATGTTGGCCAACCGACGAGCCAAGTGCGAGAGACCATCGCCGGTCGCCAGAAACTCTGTCTCCATTTCACCGACTAGTGCAAATAGGTCTTTCTTTTCTTCTTCCAGACGGCGGGCCAGTGAGCTCGCCTCGACGCGGCGCACCCGGACCTTGCTCTTGTTTGCGATTCGCCATGCGCGTTGTCCGAGGCGGCGACAACCTTTGAGAAATGACTGGCCCGCGCATTGGAAACGTCCCGCCGCTACGGGCCGATCTCTCTCTTGTGGGTTGCGCATGTGCATCCGAGTGGGTGGCAACGTTCAGTGGGCACCGAGGAGCATCTTCATACTTTCGACGATCCGATGGGCGTCCGTCGGCTTGACGAGGTAAAGATTGGCGCCAGCGCCGAACCCTTTCTGCTTGTCCAGATCCTTGGCTTCGGTGGAAACAATGATGATCGGAACTTCGTCGTAGTCGGGATTCTGCCGCACGCGGCGGATGAACTCGTAGCCATCCATCCCCTGCATGTTGATGTCGGTGAGGACGAGGTCAAATTTCTCGACCGTCGCCTTTTCCAGCCCTTCCATCCCGTCCGCCGCAGTGACACAGGCGAAGCCCGCATCCTTCACGATGTGAGAGTGGAATTCGCGGGTCAGCGATGAGTCGTCTATGATCAGGATTTTGGACATATCATTCCTTGCGGTAAACGAGGTGTTGCCCGACGCGCAGCAGCTTGAAAGCGGTGCTGATGCGGCCGATGGATTCCGAGTGGCCGAGAAAGATGAAGCCTCCCGGTTTGAGGGCGTTGTAGAAATGGTCGACCACCGCCTTGCGCGAAGTGTCGTCGAAGTAGATCAGGACGTTGCGGCAAAAAATGAAGTCGAACTGCCGCATGCCGCGCATCGCGAGGCGGTCGCTCAGGTTCAGATGCTCGATCTCCACGAGCTTGGCGGTCGCCGGCTTGACGCCAAAATAGCCGGTAGGCAGCCGCGTGAGGTGGCGGTCGAAATATTCGGGCGGAACTTCCTTGACCGAGCGATCATCGTAGACCGCCCGGCGTGCCATATCCAACCGCACTTGATCGATGTCCGTGGCCCTGATCCTGATGTCCCAACGGTCGCAGTCGTGCATGACTTCCTTGAGGATCATGGCCAGCGTGTATGGCTCTTCGCCGGAGGAACATCCCGCGGACCAGATCCGCAGCCGCCGGTCGTTGGCCGCCTCGAGTGGTTTCAGCACCATCGGCAGGCAGTGATCGGCGAACCCCTGGAGCTGTTCGAACTCGCGAAACATGTAGGTCTCGTTCGTCGTGACCAAATTGGCTAGCGCCTGCATTTCCTGGCAGTTCTTGTCGCCGTAGCGGAGCATGAACGCGTAGTCTGCGAACGATTTCACGCCCAGGATCTCCATCCGCTTCTCGAGCCGCTTCTGAATGAAATAGACTTTCGAGTCCTCGAAGTAGAGCCCCAGCTGGCGGTAGACTTCATCGCGAATTGACGCGAAATCCTTGAGCGCAAGCGTCATCATGACGCACCCCCGCACTCAGCAAGCGCCGAGGCGACTTCGGCGTCGGTTTCGGGGCCGCCCCGGCTCACCAGTCGGGCCAGCAAGTCCGGCCGGCCAAGTCGTTTGATCCCTTCGATCGCGCCCAGCCTGGTCAGCCGGTCGCTGTGATCTAGGAGTGCGAGCAAGTGGTCGGCAATGCCCGCTGGGGCGCCGAACCCACCGACCACCCGGAGCAATTGAAGTTTGTCTTCGGATGGAAGGGTATCGCACAGCAACTCGCGAAGCGTCTTCCAGAACGCCTCGCTGATGGCCACGCGGCCATGGCGGATCTGAAAGCATTCGAGCGCATCGATGGTATCCCGCGCCACGTTGCCATCGTGGCTCAGAAGGATATCGTGAAACACCTCAATCTCATCCATCGCGCCGAAATCGCCGAGTGCTCGCAGCCACCAGCCCAGTTCCCAACTCGGCACGCTCGCCGGGGAGGGGTAGCGCTGGCGGATACACTGCCAGGAAGTGGCATCGCCGATCTGCAGTAGCGCGGCAAACGCCGCGCACACCAACATCGGCTGCGTCCCCTTCAAAAAGGCCTCTTCAACGTCCGGCTTGAACCTATTCATGCGGTGTTCACCCAGATATTCGAGTGCAGCAATCACGACGTTGACATCCTGATCTCGGATCGCGGCATCGAAGACCGGTTCGACTGCCGGCGAGGCAATGCCGGCCGCGGTATCGAGCACGAACTTGCGCACATCTGGGTCGGCATCATGCATTCTCGCCAACAAGGCAGGTGCCGCTGCCGCTCCTTTCCGCTGCAGGAGTCCGACGGACTGGTTGCGCAGAAAGGCATCGTCGCTCTCCAGCAGCGCCGCCACCACGATGGGGACCGCGGGACTATCAATTTTCCCAAGGGCAAGAAAGATCGACTCGCGCACTTTGCGCGAAGGCTCGATGGCGAGACGCTCCATCAGCGGCAGGATGGCCTCCGCCGCGTTGGCTTCGCCCAAGTCATCGGCCGCGTAGATGCGATCGGTTTCGTCGTCCAGGGCCAGGTTGGCAATCAGAGTTGAAATATCCATGGTGCAGTGTTTTCGCGGTTTACAATCGCCTCAGGATGGCCCGGGCGATCTCCCAACTCGGCCTAACTTCACAGGCGCCTCCGCGCTCGATCACCTCACGGGGCATGCCGTAGACCACACAGCTTTCCTCGCTTTCGGCGATCGTATAGCCGCCGGCTTCCTTGATCCGCATCATCTGGTCGGCGCCATCGTCACCGATACCCGTCATCAGCACTCCGACGGTGTCCCGCCCATAGATGGCTAGCACCGATTCCATCATGACATTGACCGAGGGGACAAAGAGCGTCGGTGGCGTCTTCGGCATGCGGACGACCACCTGACCGGTGAGCTTGCGATACAGGGTCAGATGCGCGTCTCCGCGCGCCACAAAACAATAGCCCGGCCGAACCTCCATCCCCGCCTCGGCCTCGACGACCTCCAGGTCACACGCATCGTTAAGCCGGCGTGCAAAGGAATTGGTGAACGACACCGGCATGTGCTGCACCATAAAGACCGCGCCATTGATGTCCGGCGGCAGTTGCGGCAGAACCTCCATGATCGTGGCCGGACCTCCGGTGGAAATACCGATGGCGACAGCCTTGAAAGTAGCCCCGTGCTTGAGCCGATCGAAGTCCATGCCGGTGAGGGCGGGCTTGGTGCGGAGAATCTCCTGGCGACGTTCGCAGCGCTCCCGGCCCGTGCGCCGCAGCGTGCCTGTTCCGGCCGCCGCCTTGAGCTTGAGAATGAGTTCGCGCGCCACCTTCCCGAGATCCGAGCTTACTGTGCCGTCGGGCTTGCCCACGTAGTCGAAGGCGCCCAACTCCAGGCACTCGAAAGTGGTGACCGCCCCCTTGTGTGTCAGCGAAGAGAGCATCACGACCGGACAGATGTTTTCCTCCACGATGATCTGGAGCGCGGTGATTCCATCCACCTTCGGCATGTGGATGTCCATGCTGATGACGTCGGGCCTGAGCTCCCGGGCCTTCTGGAGGACATCTTCGCCATCACGCGCTGCTCCCACCAACTCGAGTTCAGGGTCGGCCTCGATAAGCTGGCGCAAAGTCCTCCGCATCAGCGCGGAATCGTCGGCCACCAATACGCGGATTCGTTTGAAGGGCATGGTTGGTCAATTTACGGCCTGTCCGCGGACGGAAGGCCGGAGGTCATGGATTGCGGTCAGTTTCGGGTTACCGTTGGAGGATTTTCTCCACGTCGAGCAGGACGATCATCCGCTTGTCGCCATTTACCTTGCCGATGCCGGATATATACTGGCGATCGATCGTGGTGGAAAGCGACGTGGGCGGCGGGGCGATGTCTTTGCTGGAGAGGTTCAGCACCTCGTGCACCGAATCGACCAACAGGCCCGTCTTCACCCCGCCGAGTTCCATGATGATGACTCGGGTGCGTTCATCGGCCTCTTTCTGGGGCAGGTCAAAGCGCTTCCGCGCGTTGATCACCGGGATGACCTCACCGCGCAGGTTGGTGATTCCATCCACGTAGTCCGCGGAACGCGGCACGCGCGTCATTTTTGACGCCCGGTCGATCTCCTGGATCTCCGCGATGGGGACGCCATATTCGCCGTCGCCGAGGCGAAAGGTCACGAACTGTCTTTCGCCCAGCGAATCATTGCCGGCGCCGACCTGGTGCTTTTGCGCCCCGTTCGCTGCCGAATCGCTCGATGCCGCGCCAAGCTTCTCAAGGTCTTGGGCTTTGATCAGTTGGTTGGCGTCGAGCAGCATGATCAGCCGCTTGCCGTTCTCCAGCTTGGCGATGCCGCTGAGTTCGGTGTTCTGGGATTCCGACAAGTTTTGCGGTGGCGGATCAATCTGGCGTTTCGGCATCTTGAGCACCTCACGCACCTTGTCCACCAACAGCGCCAGCAGCGAACCATGTGCCTGCACCACGATCAGCCGCTGGTCCTCGCGGATGTTTTCCTTCACGCTGCTCTGGAATTTATCAAGCAGCGCGATCACCTGTTGGGCGCACGTGCCCACCTCTTGCTGGAAATATTCCTGCAGCTTCCCCGCATCGGCGCCGGTTAGCGTCTGGGAGTGCGCAATGCCACGCAAGAGCCGGTCATTGGCCGCGCGCATCTGGCTCAACACGCCCAGCAACGTCTCACTCGAGGTGTTGCAGGCGGCCATCCAACTGCGCACGGTTTCGGCGCCGATCGCATCGATCTTGCCGGTGCCTGAGCGGGCAACTTCAGCGGCCGCCGTCAGCCAGGTCTTGAAGCGGGTGCTCAGGTCCGTGACCTCGGCGACGACCTCCGACTCGAGGTTGCACAAACCGAGCATGACGCGGAGGTCGATCACGGGAAGGATGTTCCCGCGCACCGTCAGTACACCCAGCACATGCTTCGGCGTGCCCGGCACTTCGCTCGGACGCGTTACGCGCAGAATTTCCCGCACGCGGTCCATCTGGAAGGCAAACTCCTCCCGGCCCAGTTTGAACGCGACCAGCTGGATGACCGACAGGTCTCCAGTGGACTCCTTGGCCTGGTCGGTTGCGACCTCCTTCCCGGTGTGCAAGTCCGCCGCATGCTTCTGCAGCATGTCCGGCGACACTTTGCAAATGGCCTTAGGATTGAGAGCGATGATGATGCGCTTTCCGCCGTCAAGCTTAACCACACTTTCGAGGTAGTCAGAACTCATCCCTTGGCGGATCACCGGCGGCGGGGCTTCCATCTCGCTCTGTAGTACGCGTGTCACCTGGCGCACGCGGTCGACGCGCAGACCGGTCTTGTTGCCGTCCACGTCCACCACGAGCACGCGGGTGCGGTCGGTGTCTTTCTCGCGCGGCATGCCGAAACGCG